>Ga0116226_10002685_pt1 | contig 15571 bp, 12 predicted proteins | sample S1TSphfallax_FD_89692 | JGI IMG/M metagenome (GOLD analysis project Ga0116226, IMG submission 89692) | Host-associated microbial communities from peat moss isolated from Minnesota, USA - S1T2_Fa - Sphagnum fallax MG | ecosystem: Host-associated > Plants > Peat moss > Unclassified | place: USA...
GCTGATGCCGCTCCGCGCTGAACCGATCACCGCCGCCGGCGCCGAGCTGTTTCTCGACATGGCGCGGAAATTCCACCGCGAGGATGGGCATCCCCTCACACCGGCCGGCGAGGCCTCGATCCGCGATGTCGCCGCTGGCGTCGCACTCGCACCCGCATTTTTCATAATCGAATCCGATGAAAAAATTGGCTTCTTCGTCCTCTCCCTCGGCTACAGCCCCGAACACGGCGGCACTGACGGCTTCATCGACGACATCTATATTGCCCCCGCCCATCGCGGCCGCGGCCTGGGCCGCGAAGCGCTCAGCCTGGCGCTCGAAGAATCCCGCAAATGCGGCATCCGCGTCCTGCTGCTGGAAGTGGAAGCGAACAACGATCGCGCCTACCACCTGTACCAGTCCATGGGCTTCACCGACACCCACCGGAGGCTGCTGCGGTTGGTTTTGGCGGAGGATTGAGAAAAGCAAGGCGAGTAAGGCAAGGGGGGCTTTGCCCCCCTGGCCCCCCCACTGAGGCCTGAGGCCTTAGAACCCATTTCTGGCTGGGTTCCAAGGCCTCAGGCCTTGGCGGGGGTCCAGGGGGCACAGCCCCCTGGCCGTGCTCGCCTTGCCTTTCCCCGTCAAAACCCCACTCGCATGCGTCCTGGGTTTTCCGTCAAGCGGGTTGACCGCTACATTCTAAGCCAGCTTTTTCTGGCGCTTGTACTTGTCACTGTGGGGTTGGTGGCGCTCATCTGGCTTACCCAGTCGCTGCGGTTCATTCAGATCATCGTCAATCATGGGCTTTCGCCGGTGGCTTTTTTCAAGCTTACCGCACTGCTGGTGCCTGGGTTTGTCGCCACGATTTTGCCGATTACGTGTTTCATTGTGGTCGTGTTCGTCTACGCCCGGCTATCGGGTGACCGGGAGATCACCGTCATGCGATCCGCCGGCATGTCGGATTTGGCGCTGGCGCGCCCGGCGATCGCGCTCGCGCTGCTGGTGGTCCTGTTCTGCTACGGGCTGAATATTCTCCTGGTGCCGACCTCGCTCAGCATGTTCCGCAGCTACCAGTTCGAGATCCGCAACCAGATCGCCGCCTTTCTGCTTGAGCCTGGCGTGTTTACGCCGGTGTCGGATGATGTCACCGTCTATGTGCAGTCGCGCGGGACCGATAATAGTCTGCAGGGCATCATCATCCAGGACGCGCGCCAGCCGCGCGACCCCAGCACCATACTCGCCAGTTCGGGCCAGCTTGTGGTTACCGCGGACGGCCCGATGGTGTTGCTGGAGGACGGCTCGCGCGAGCAGGTGAACCCCAAATCCGGCCGGCTCGAATATCTCACCTTCCAGCGCAATATCATCAACCTGGCCGGTTCGAGCCGGACGGAGGCGATGGATATGACCGATTCCGCGGCGGCCCCGCTGCCTGACCTGTTCCACCCCAACATCCCGCTCACCCAGGCCGAGCAGTCGAAATGGCTGGTCGAGGCGCATCGCCGGCTGTCCGCGCCGCTGACCGCCCTTAGTTTCACGCTGATCGCGCTGTTCGCGATTCTCGGCGGCAGGTTTCGCCGGCATGGCGGCGTGTTGCGGCCGGTGGGCGCGGTGATTACCGTGACGCTGCTTGTCGCGGTCGGGCTGGGTGTCAATAATTTCGCGGCGCGCAGCCTGCATCTGCTGCCGCTGATCTGGGTGGCCGCGATCGCGCCTGGGCTGGTTGCGGGTTTTCTGTTGTTTCTGCCGCGCCGCTTGGCGCCGGGCCGCGCATGATGGTTATCCCGTACACGATCTCAGCCTATTTCGGGCGGCAGTTTTTCGCCGCCGTCATGGTGATGCTGGCGGCTCTCACCGCGCTGGTTGCGCTGTTCGACTTTCTTGAATTGCTGCGCGAGGCCGCCTCCGCCCCCGCCACCACCTTCGGCATTGTCGTGGAGATGGAGTTGTTGCGGCTGCCCTGGATGGTCATGCAGATTCTGCCCTTTGGCGTGCTGCTCGGCGGCATCTATTCGTTCTGGCGTTTGACGCGCTCGTCCGAGCTGGTGGTCGCCCGCGCCGCAGGGATTTCGGCGTGGCAGTTTCTCGCTTTGCCGGTGTTGCTTGCGACCTGTCTTGGGCTGTTCGGCACCGGCGCGATCAGCCCGCTTTCCGCCTTGATGTTCGGCCGCGCGGAGACCCTGTACAACGCCTATCTCAAGCCTGGCGGCGGTCCGCTTTCGCTCGCCGGCGGTGAGCTTTGGGTCCGTCAGTCTGATCGCGGCCTGACGCCCGACGGCATCGCCGTCCTGCACGCGGCCGACGTGAAGCTTCGCAAGGAGGTGCTCACCGCCGACGGCGTGACAGTGTTGCGGCTGGACGACCAGACCAAGCTGTTGCAACGGGTCGAGGCCGCGAATGCGACGCTCACCGACGGCGCCTGGGATTTGCAGGATGTGGCGATCCTGCGGCCGGGCGATCTGCCGATCTACCGCAAGGAATTCCAGTTTCCGACCGACCTTACGGTGCGCCGCGTACAGGAGAGTTTTGCATCCCCCGATTCTCTGTCGTTCTGGGCGCTGCCGAGTTTCATTCAGCTGCTCAAGCGCTCCGGCTTTTCGCCGATCCAGCACGAGCTGGCCTATCAGGCGCTGCTCGCTTTGCCGCTGCTCTGCGCCACCATGGCGCTGGTGGCGGCCGGCTTTTCGATGCGGCCGTCGCGCCGCGGTGGGGCGACCCGCATGCTGGTGAGCGGCGTGAGTTGCGGATTCGCGCTTTTCATGGTCTCCGAGGTCGCGGACCAGTTCGGCACGTCGGGCGCCGTGCCGGTGGTGATGGCCGCGTGGGCGCCGGCGGTCGCCGGGATGCTGTTTGCCCTTGCGTTGTTGCTGCATCTGGAAGATGGCTGAGCTTATGAAGAGGGGCTTCAGGGGGATACTGCAAAAGGCGCCGTTTGGTCTGGCTTTCGCCGGTCTGGTGGTGTCCGGCGGCGGCGCGGATGCGCAGCTTGGCGCCGTGCTCGCGGGAACCAGCGGCGCCGCCCCCGTCTCCGCCGGCACGCCGGTCACATTCCTCGCCGACCAGGTCAGTTACGACAAGACCGGCAATCTCGTCATCGCCACCGGCCATGTGCGCGCCTGGCAGAACGGCCAGACCCTGTATGCCGACAAGGTGGTCATCAACCGCAATACCGATGTCGCGACCGCGACCGGCCATGTCATTCTGCTAGAGCCAAATGGCGAGACGATCTTCGCCGGGGATGCGGTGCTCTCGCAAGGCATGAAGAACGCCGTTATGCAGGGGGTTTCCGCCCGACTGGCCGAAAACGGCCGATTCATCGCCAACGGCGCGCGCCGCTACAACGACCAGATCGACGAGATGGTGAAGGTCATGTATTCCGCGTGCGACCTGTGCAAGACCGATCCGACCGCGCCGCCGCTCTGGCAAATCCGCGCGCGGTCGGCCACCCGCGACCTGCAGCACAAGATGATCGAGTACCGCGACGCGGAGATGGAGATCCACGGCTTTCCGGTGTTCTACATCCCCTACATGACGCAGCCCGATCCCTCGGTGAGGCGGGCGACTGGGCTGCTGATCCCGAATTTCGGCGACAGCTCGCGGCTCGGCTTGTTCGTCGCGGTGCCGTATTTCATTGTCATCAACCCGGAATCGGACATCACGCTGACCCCGATCATCGGCACCAAGCAGGGGCCGGTTCTGGACGCGAAATATCGCCGGGCCTTCAACGACGGCGTGCTGAACATCGACCTCTCCGGCGGCCGCGACCGCCACACGCTCGGCGACTCGGTGTTCTCCAACGGCACCTTCGACCTGAACGACACCTGGCGCGCCGGCTTCAGCTACAACCACGCCAGCAACCCGCAATATCTCGACGATTTCAACATCCTCCCGAACGCCACCGAGCTGACCAGCGACGCCTATGTCGAAGGCTTCGGACCCGGATCTTACGGCAGGCTGGAGGCGGATACCTATCAGGGCCTGGTCGCCAGCGTGACCCAGAGCGACCTGCCGATCGTCGCGCCGTACGGCCAATATGATTTCGAATCCGACCCCGACAGTTTCGGCGGCCGTACCAGCCTGGATGCCGAGGTGTTCAACGTGCTGCGCGATGTCGGCACCAATACCCGCCGGGTTTCCGCCGTCGGCACCTACACCATTCCTTTCCAGGGCCCGCTCGGCCAGCTTTATACGGCCCGGGTCGAGGTGATCGCCGCCAGCTACCAGGCAACCGGGCTCGACCAGCAGCCGAGCTATTCGACCATCAACAGCGCCGATACCAGCCGCGCGCAGGCCTATGGCGCGCTGTTCATGCGCTGGCCGTTCGCGCGCTCGGCAGGTTCGCTCGGCAGCCAGATCGTCGAGCCTGAGGTGCAGCTGGTCGCCAGCCCGGAAATCGGCACCACCGAGAACTACCGGATTCCGAACGAAGACAGCCTTGACCTCGAATATTCGGACGCCAACCTGTTCGACCTCAACCGCTATCCCGGCATTGACCGGCTGGAGGGCGGCGAGCGGGTGGACTATGCGATGCACGACGCCTGGTACCTGCCCGGCGGCGCGATGCTGGACGGGCTGGTCGGGCAGTCCTACCGCTTCCACAAGGACGACGACTACCTGCCCGGCTCCGGCCTGAACGATCATTTTTCCGATATCGTCGCGCGCGCGACCGTCGAGCCGACCTCATGGTTCAACCTGACCTACCGGACCCGGCTCAGCCATGTCGATCTCGGCCGGCGGATGATCGATGCGACCGCCACCGTCGGCGATTCCACTTTCAATCTCTCCGGCGGGTATCTCTATGCCAACACCAACCCCTACGTGCTTGGCACCGCGGCCAGCCTGCCGGCCGCCTATTTCATTGCCCGCAACGAATTCACCGCCAATATCAGCAGCACGATCGGCGCCTATACCGTGACCGCCGGCACCGAACGCAACATCCAGACCGGCCAGTTCGATGCCGCCAGCTTCACGGCCGGGTGGCAGAACGAATGCGCGGCGGTGAACATTAATTTCTACGAACGCTTCACCTCCTATAACCTCGACGACGGCAGCACGACGCTGCTGATTCAATTCACCTTCAAAACCCTCGGCAACGTTGGATTCAGCGCCCTATGAAGCAGTTTTTTCGCGCGACGATCATTTTGGGCGCGGCTTCCTGCTGGCTCGCCGGCGTCACCGCGCCGCCGGCCGCCGCGCAGGAGGCGAGCATTGCCGCGGTCGTCAACGGCGAAGTGATCACCTCCGAGGATGTTGAGGCGAGGGCCCGGCTGCTGGCCCTTTCGAGCGGCATGCCGCCGACACAGAATGCGATCGACCGGCTGAAGCCGCAGATTACCCAGGAGTTGATCAACCAGACACTGCAGCTGCAGGAGATCAACAAGGAAAAGGTGATCGTCCAGGAATCGGATATCGCCGCCGCCATCGCCCGGATCGAGCAAGGCAACAACCTGCCCGCGGGCGGGCTGCGCGCGCGGATGGCGCAGGACGGCATTCCGTTTTCCACCCTGATCGCGCAGATCCGCACCGAGCTTGGCTGGCAGACGGTGCTGCACCAGGTCCTTGGCCCCGGGCTGCAGCCGACGCCGGGCGACATCGCCGCCGAGAAGACCGCGCTGAAAGCCGAAATTGGCACGACTCAGTACCATCTCGCGGAGATCTTCATCCAAGTGCCCGACCCGGCGCAGGAAGCAACCGCCCGCAACTTCGCCAGCGCCGTCATCCAGCAATTGCGCGCCGGCGCGCCGTTTCCGGTGGTCGCCGCCCAATTCAGCCAGGCCACCACCGCGCTGCAAGGCGGCGATCTCGGCTTTGTGCCGCTGAGCCAACTTGACCCCGCGGTCGCCGTGGTCGTGCAGACCATGCCGGCCGGCGCGATCAGCAATCCCATCCGCGTGCCTGGGGGATATGAAATCGTGCAGTTGCAGGAAACCCATCGGGTCGGCACCAGCACCAGCACCACGCTCAATATCCGCCAGGTCTTCGCGCCCTATCCGACGCCGATCGCCAATGGCCAGGTCGGGCCGGACCAGGCTGCCGTAATCACGAAGCTGATGCAGGCCAGCCGGGGCGCCCATGCCTGCCCGGATATGGACGCGCTGAACGCGAGCTTCGGCAATGTCCGGCCGGCCGATCCCGGACAGGTGGACCTGGCCGATGTCAATCCGCCGCAATTCCAGCAATTGCTTGCAACGATTCCAATCGGCCAGGTGAGCCAGCCGCTGATCGCGCAAGACGGCGTTTCAGTCGTCATGGTCTGCTCGCGGCAGACGCAGCCGGTGGGTCTGCCGTCCGACGAACAGATTCGCGAACTGATCATCGATCGGCGCGTACAACTGGAATCGCAGCAACTGCTGGACGATCTGCGGCATCGATCGATTATCAATGATTAAGTAATTCCAGGGGCGACTTTGGCCCCTGGCCTCCCCGCTAAAGCCTGAGGCCTTAGAACCGTTTCTGGCCGGGTCCAGGGCTTAGGCCTTGGCGGGGGTCCCGGGGGCCAGCGTGGCAGAGCCTCCTGGCTTTACTTTTTCCGATTGTCACCCATGACATACTCAGCGATCGCGCCGGAGACGGCTGCCAGGATAATCGCCTTCTTGGGGTCCCGCTTCACCAGCATGCCCACCAGTCTGATGGCCAGCCCATAGGTGCCGGCGAATTCCGAGATCAGGCTCGGCTGCGGTTTGCGCAACTTGCGAATTACGGCGCCGCCGATGATGGCGATCAGGATCGCCGCCAGCAGCAGCCCGACGCCGGTGATGGCTGCTGCTTCGACGGCCGGGAAATGCGCCGCGACAAGGCCATAGAGTGCTGCGATCAGAAACCCGATCGCGGTCAGTAAGATCAGCAATACGACGATGCCAAGCCCTGCGGAGAGCGCGATATGCTTGAGGAAGCCGCCGATGCGGCCGGAGATGTTCATCAAACGCGCTCTCGGCGTACGTGTTGGATTGGCCTAGTTCCGCCGGATCAATTGCGCTGCCAGCACGCCGACGCCGAATGCGATGGCGATGCTCGCCAGTGGCCGGTTGCCAACCTGCGTTTCCAGCTTCGTCACCGCGACTTTGCCGGAATCCCGCATCCGCGCGGTCAGCGCTTCGATTTCGCTCTCCAGGGCGGAGAGTTTTGAGGCGACGCCCTTGCCATTGAGGTACTGGCTCATCTGGTCGAGGGCGTCCGACGCGTTGACCCCAATTTTGTCCTTCATGCCGCCGAGTTCCGATCGAAACCGGTTGAACTCATCCCTCAAAAATTCGAGGTCGACGTTTTTCGGGTCGATCCGCGTTGCCTTCATATCCTATCTCCTTCGGGAACGTCAGGAATGTCGGAAGGCGCGGCGGATATTTCAACGGTGTATCGGAATAAATGATCCTTGCCGGCGGTTTGTGCGTTGACGCGGGACGATCCGCATTTTCCTTGCGCGAAACAGACCCCAATGGCATGGGCGTTGCGAATGGTCCGAACATACGCCCGAGTCTTCGTTCCGGCATCCGGCTTTCCGGCTGTGCGGCAGGCGGCCGCCGTTCGGTGTCGCGGTACGGGCGGCGCACTATTGTTCGATCCTTCGCGTCGGCCGGATTTTTATTCGCCACTCATGGAATGAATGCGACCGATAACCATGTGACTATCAGTACAAACAACTCGAGTAAATTCGCGTGCTGCGAGGCTGACAAGCTCGAATTGCGTCGTTCGGCAGAACTGAAGGATATCCCCCTGATTAAACTTGCGTCACGCAATGATCGAATGTCCTCCGCCGCTTTCGGGCCGCCGGGCCGGCCCCGTGCTCCGTCCATGCTGGTCTTTGGCGGCCAACTTGGGTCGATTCGCGGCATTTGCGCTCTGGCGGCGATGGCGGGAAGCCAAGGGGAGAGCGCCGGATTTGCTGACGCCGCGTCCGTAGGCGCAGCCGCGCGCGGCAACTGCACTCGACCCCGCAATGGCGTGAAAGAAGCGGACGCCCTGGCGATAATTCGAGAAAATATCTTTATGTCCCGCAAATTGGCCGACCGGCGTGTAAGCCGCGCCGCCCCTCGCCGCACCGGGTCCGCAACAAAATTCCAGCGCGCCGGATCGCATGAAGCGGGGCTGGTGCGGCTGTGATCTCGTTCGGACGCGCCAAGGTGCCAGTGCCGCCCGCCGCGGTTGGTAGAAGCTGTATCGCAACCGGTGGCGGGCGGCGCCCGCCCGTACCGCCCGCCCATCGGGGGCCATCGGCGAGGCGAGTCGCCGCCGGGAGCGCCGCCTTAATCGCCATTGCGCCTGTAACACCCGCAGGTAAGGTAGTTTTAACCGCGATGCGGAACGTCCATATAGCCGGGATTCCGGTGGCGATTGATCGGCGCCACCAACAGTTAGGAGGATAAAGATGCGGATACTCGTCGTGGAAGACGACAAGGACGTGGCTGGATTTGTGGTGAAAGGCCTGCGTGAGGCGGGACACACGGTCGAACACGCCGATAATGGCCGCGACGGCCTGTTCCTCGCCGCGTCGGAGAATTTTGATGCCATCATCCTCGATCGCATGCTCCCCGGCGGAATCGACGGGCTGCGTCTGCTGGAAACCCTGCGGGCGCAAGACAACGTCACCCCGGTGGTGTTCCTCTCTGCCCTCAGCCAGGTTGACGACCGGGTCAAGGGCCTGAAGGCCGGCGGCGATGACTACCTCACCAAGCCGTTCGCCTTCGCCGAGCTCCTCGCTCGGGTCGAGGCGCTAACCCGCCGGGGCAAAACCGACGGCCCTACCACACGCCTGGCGGTCGGCGATCTAGAAATTGACCTCCTCTCCCGCGGCGTGCGCCGGGCCGGCCAAAAGATTGACCTGCAGCCAAGGGAGTTTCGCCTCCTCGAATACCTGATGCGCCACGCCGGCCAGGTGGTTACCCGCACCATGCTGCTGGAAGGCGTCTGGGACTACCATTTCGACCCGCAAACCAATGTAATCGACGTTCACGTCTCGCGGCTGCGGCAGAAAATTGACAAGCCCTTCGACCTCCCGCTGCTTCATACCGTGCGCAATGCGGGCTATATGCTGCGGGCGGAGGACGTATAGTCCTCTCACTTACCCGTGAGCCGGAGCGATGAAAGCGAGCCGCACAGCACCGGCAACCACTGTCCTTGTCCAGAGACCGCCGAAAAAGCGCGCCAAGCCGCTGATCCGCTCGGCCGGCATCCGGCTCGCTCTGGTCTACGCCACCGTCTTCGGCCTCAGCGCTTTCGCGCTGGCATTTTCGCTGTGGTACTCCACCGTCGGCCTGCTGCAGCGCCAGGTCGAGGTCGCGATCCGCAATGACGGCGCCGCCCTGCAGGACCATTTCGCGGTCGGCGGCATCCAGTCGCTGATCCTCGCGATCCAGGGGCGGCTGCAGGACAATATCGATAACGATGCGATCTACATGCTGGTCGATCCGCTGAATAACCGGATCGCCGGCAACCTGATCGCCTGGCCGCCGGGGCTGACTGGCGCCAGCGATGAGTATCAGCTCACCGTCAACCGCTCCACCGGCAGTTCGGTCGCGATGCTTGTGGACTACCACCTGCAAGGCGGCTACCAGCTCGTCGTCGGCCGCGACGTGCGGGCATTCACCGAACTCCGGCACCTGCTGCAAGCCGGCTTGCTCTGGGCCATGGGCATCATGTCGGTGCTCGGCATTGTTGGCGCCTTCGTCATCCGATCATTGTTCCGCCGGATGATCCGCGACATCTCCGCCACCACCCGCGCCATCTCACGCGGCGACCTCACCCGCCGGGTCCCGAAAACCGGCGACGGCGACGAATTCGACGAACTCGCCGGCATCATCAACGACATGCTCGACCGCATCACCAAACTCATGGACGGCGTCCGGGAAGTTTCCAACTCGATCGCCCACGACCTGCGCACGCCCATCACCCGCGCCCGCACCAGGCTGGAAGATGCCGCGCTGCACGCCAGCTCGCCCGACGATCTGAAATCCGCGATCGAACGGGCGACCGACGACCTCGACGGCATCGTCGCCGTCTTCCAGGCTTTGCTGCGCATTGCCGAAATCGAGGCCGGCGCCCGCCGCTCCGCCTTCGCCCCGTTCGACGTGGCGCCCCTGCTGAGCGATATCGACGAATTCTACCACGCTGTCGCCGAGGAGCGGGGCATTACGCTGGTCACCGACATCGCCGGGCCACTACCCTTGCTCGGCGACCGCGAACTCATCCAGCAGGCCGTCGCCAACCTGCTCGACAACGCGCTGAAATTCTCGCCCGTCAACACCAGCATCTCACTCACCGCCATGCTGCATAATGACAGTATAGAACTCAGCATCGCCGATCAGGGCCCAGGAATCTCGGAAGCCGACCGTGACCGCGCCACTGAACGCTTCTTCCGCGCGGAATCAGCCCGACATACCAATGGCTCCGGACTTGGCCTCGCCCTCGTGGCCGCCGTTGCGAGCCTGCACACCGGCACGCTGCGCCTGCGCGACAACCACCCCGGCCTGCGCGCCATCCTGACCCTGCCGGCTCAGCTTGGGGATGCGGTGGAGTGGGGGCGATTTAAATAAGCAAGGCCAGGGGGGCTTTGCCCCCTTGGACCCCCCACTAAGGCCTGAGGCCTTAGAACCCATTTCTGGCCTCGGAAGAGAGGGGCCATCGCGCTCCGGGATTTGTCGCGCCCGGCGATGGCCCCTCTCTTCCGAGGCCAGGACCCGGTTCCAAGGGCTTAGCCCTTGGCGGGGGACCAGGGGGCAGAGCCCCCTGGTCTTGTTTACCTTACCAACCCCTACTCCGCAGGCGCCGCCGAGTAGGCCGACTGGGTGGTCAGCGCGAAGTACGCGGCGGTGGCCACGATCGCGCCGACGGCGAAGGATATGTCCCCGAATTCTGGATGGGCATTGGCGAAGAAGCCGACGAACAGCGGGTATTGGTTAAAGAACGGCACGCTGGCGGCGATGCCGATCAGCCAGGCGATGAAGCCGGCGCTGATGTTGCCCAAGCGAGAGTTGCGTTTGAACATGTGCGCGAAGAAGACGATCGCCGCCCATGGCGCGGTCCAATAGCCGAGGAAGAACAGGAAGCTTTCGTAATTCTTGATGAAGTTGGTGGCTGCCAGCACCGAGATGACCGTGCCGATCAAGCCGGTCACGAGCGCCGCCTGCCATTGTTTCAGGTTGAGCCCGACGGCGAGGGCGGAGAGGGCCGCCGAATAGATGTTAATGATATTGGCGCTGATGGTGCCGATGATGATTGCCACGATCAGCGGCAGCTTGAACCAACCCGGGACCCAGGAGGTGAACAGGTCGGACGGATGTACGAGGCTCACGGTCGCCCCGATGATGGCGCCGAGCGCTTCCATCCAGATGCAGGAGACCATCGAGCCCCAGAACACGCTGCCGAACACGGTCTTCTTCACGCCCGATTCGCGGCTCTCGCCGTGCAGATAGCGCGTGTAGTCGGACGAGTATGGAATCCAGCCCAGCACGTAGGAGATGATCACCGATGTGCTCAGGATGAACGCGCCGCTGGTGCCGCCGACCTCTGCCTCCAGTTTCGGCTGCGCCGCCGGTAGCGCGCCGATATGGGTGGCGGCGATGATGGTGAATACCGCGAAGATCAGCACCAGAAGGTAGAAAAAGTATTTTTCCGCCGCCTGGATCAGGTCGTGGCCGACGAAGGCGATCGCGACCTGGATGATGCACAGGACGATGATGTTGGGGATCAGCGCGGTTCCAAGCACCGTGGTCAGCGCGTAGCCGCCGATGATGGTATTCACCCCGAACCAGGAGAATCCACCGAAGCAGTTGAGCAGGCTGGGCAGCCGGTTGCCGAGCTTGCCGAACCATTTGGCGCCCTGGATCATTTGCGGCAGCCCGTATTCCACGCCGTAGGTGGAGAATGCCGCCAGGATCAGCCCGCCGATGATGTTGCCGATGAGGATCGCCAGGAATGCCTGGACGCCCGATAGGCCAAAGGCGCCGGTCGCCAGCGCGCCGGTGGTCAATGTCGCGAATTCGATATTCGCCGCCATCCATAGCCCGAACAGCGCGCGCGGGCGGCCATGCGATTCCGCGGCGGTGACCTGGGCGATGCCCTTGTTTTCGATTTGCAGGCCTGTGCTGGCTGCCATTCTGGTGCTCCCTAAATCAAGTCACGTACTTTGCATCAAGCAAATCTCATGCCTTTAGCAAAAATGGCTGGGCCCGCGGGCCCAGCCATTCTGGCGTCAGATCAAACGTATCAGAGGCTTAGAACAGCAAACCAGCTTCCAGGGTGCCGATGAACTCGCCGTGCTCAGCATTCGCATCGAAGCCATATTTCACGCCGTTCGTACCCTTGTTGTGCAGCAGGTAGACATAGCCGCCGTCGAGGCGAGCGAACAGGTCCTTGTACTGCCAGGTCGGCGTGACCGAAGCGCCGATACCTTGCGCGTCGGGTCCGATGAACCAGTCGGTTTCATCATAGGAGGAGGTGTGCGAGGTGAAGTATTCCGCCCAGGCGCCGATCGAATAAGGCGATGTGCTGCTGAGGCTGTAGTCGGCGAACAAGGCGGCGCCGAAGTTATAGGTTGGCTTGTAGATTCCGATATAGGAATCGGCCTTGGCGTACTGGTACTGCGCTTCCGGCACCAGGTTCAGGTTGCCCATCGTGTAGCTGTAATACGCGCCGATCATCTGCGAGTTGACGTATTCGGCGCCGTAGCCGCCGACGGTACCGCCGCCATAGATGGTGGCGGCCGTGCCGGTGCGGCCGAGATTGCCGGCGTAGTACACGCTGACGTTATTCGTCGGGTTGATCGTGTAGGTTACCAGCGCCTGCAGGAAGTTGAACACGCCAGTGTCGTAGCCATCGCCGAAGGTGACGGTCGCGTTGATCGGGCCGGCGGTGTAGTTACCGGAGACGCCGCGGCTCTGGCTGTTCTGCACGTAGAAGATGGCTGTGGTCAGCTGGTTGGCGTTGTTCCAGTCGATGCCCGATTCATAGCCTTCGAGCGAGCCGATCTGGCCGGCCGAGATGGTGAACGGCGTGTTCGAAGGCGCCACCGTGACGTAGCCGGCATAGAGCGGCCCGGTGGTGAAGGTCGAAATCGACGTCTGCGACAAATGGCCGTCGGCAACGAAGCCTGGCGCGCCGAGCGTGATGGCGCCGCCATTCGACCCCAGTTCGATCGTGAATTGCAGGATGCCGTCCGACTTCTGCAGTTCGACCAGCCCGTTCGCGACTTCGGCGCTCAGCGGCTGTTCGCTGAGATAGCCGTTCTGGAAGGTGTTGCTGACGAAGGCGCCATAGCCGTCCACGCCGCCGCTGAGTTGCAGCGGTCCGAGCGGACCGCCATCGATCTGGATCGCCGTGGGGCCGCTCATCGCATTGGCCGCTTGCAAGGCCAAGAGAGACGACGCGGCTACAAAACCGAGCCCCAAAAGCTGCCGACGCATGGTATTCATTCTGCCTCCTAAATACGCAGTTTATAAACGTGAGTGCCCAAACCCTGCCCAGACGCGAACCATTTCCAACAAAAACCCTCAAGTTGGCGTCTGGAAACGGTAACGAATTCGCAATCTATATGCCAATGACGTGCACGGGCCAGCCGAAACCACGAATGGTTGCGCTTTGCATAATTCCTGTTGCCTAAATGACACAAACGCCTGGGCGCGGATTAAGATCGGTGCGCGATCTGACAAGGGAAAAGTTAATGTTAATGAAGACAGCGCGTCTTTTTGTGAACAAAAAGCAGCAAAAAAACTTTGATTCCTGTGGGCGTTGGCGGCGGCCGCGGAAACCGCCAGAGCAACGTTAGTTCGTGAGCCTGGTTGGCATTAACATCCTAACGTCAACTCGCCCGCGCGCCCGCCATGGCGTTAGCGGCGGCGAAACCCAGGGCGCAACCAGCCAGGCACAGAATGATCGAGGCGCCAACATATAGCGCCGCCCGGCCTGGTTGGCCGGTCCGCACCAGATCGATGGTTTGCAGGCTGAACGACGAAAATGTCGTGAATCCCCCGCACAAACCCACTGTCACGAAAATCCGCGCTTCGTAGGGCACCGCGAAGCGCGCGGCGCTGCCGGTCAGCGCCCCGAAGAAGCTGATCACGAACGAACCGACGATGTTGATGATCAACGTTCCCCACGGAAACTCCGACCCCACCAGCACCGCCATCAGGTTGGCGAACCAGAAGCGCGCAACGCTGCCCAAAGCGCCGCCAATGGCGACCCATAAATACGCCATCAGCTTAGTTCGGCGAGCAGATTCAGTTGCGGATCACGCGGCTCGATGTGATCGGTCAGCGGGATCGGATAATCGCCTGTGAAGCACGCATCGCAGAAGGCCGGCGCCCGCGCATCGCGCCCCGGCCGGCCTAGCGCGCGGTACAACCCGTCGATCGAAATGAAGGCCAGGCTGTCTACGCCGATGAGCCGCGCCATCGCCGCCACGTCGTTGCGCGCGGCCAGCAGCTTGCTGCGCTCCGGCGTGTCGATGCCATAGAAACAGGAATGCGTCGTCGGCGGGCCGGCGATCCGCATATGCACCTCCGCCGCGCCGGCACCGCGCACCATCTCGACGATCTTCTGGCTGGTCGTGCCGCGCACGATCGAATCGTCCACCAGCACCACCCGCTTGCCCTCTAGGATCGCCCGGTTGGCGGAATGCTTGAGGCGCACGCCGAGATGCCGGATCTGATCGGTCGGCTCGATGAATGTTCTTCCGACGTAATGGTTACGGATGATGCCGAGTTCGAAGGCGATCCCGCTCGCCTCGGAAAACCCCATGGCCGCCGGCACGCCGGAATCCGGCACCGGCACGACCACGTCAGCCTCCACCGGCGATTCGCGGGCCAACTGGCCGCCGATCAGCTTGCGGGCCATGTAGACGGAATTGCCCTCCATCACCGAATCCGGCCGGGCGAAATAGATGTATTCGAACACGCAAAACCGCGGATTCTGGGGCCCGAACGGCTTGATGCTCTGCACCCCGCGGGAATCGATCACGACAATCTCGCCGGGATCCACATCCCGGACGAAGCGTGCGCCCACGATGTCCAGCGCGCAGGTCTCTGAGGCCAGCACCCAGCCCGCATTGCCGTCCGCCCCGTGCAGCCGGCCCAAAATCAGCGGCCGGACGCCGAGCGGGTCGCGCACGCCGACCAGTTGCTCATTCGTCAGCGCCACCAGAGAATAAGCGCCGATAACCTGCTTGATGGCATCGATCAGCCGATCGATCACGTTGGCGTACAGGCTGATCGCGATCAGGTGGATGAAGACCTCGGAGTCTACGGTGGACTGAAACAGGCAGCCTCGCCTGGTCAGCGCCTTGCGCAGCGTGTGCGCGTTGGTCAGGTTGCCGTTATGGCCGACTGCCAGACCGCCGAATTCGAACTCCCCAAATAGCGGTTGCACGTTGCGCAGCACCGTCTCGCCGGTCGTCGCGTAGCGGTTATGGCCAATCGCCCGGGTCCCCGGCAGCCCGGCCATGACCTTGGCTTCGCCGTAATTGTCGCCCACCAGCCCCAAGCCCTTGTGCGAATGAAACCGGACCCCGTCATGGCTGAAAATTCCGGTCGCTTCCTGGCCGCGATGCTGCAGGGCATGCAACCCCAGAGCGGTGATGGCGGCGGCGTCGGTGACGTTCCAGACCCCGAA
>Ga0116226_10002686_pt1 | contig 15570 bp, 13 predicted proteins | sample S1TSphfallax_FD_89692 | JGI IMG/M metagenome (GOLD analysis project Ga0116226, IMG submission 89692) | Host-associated microbial communities from peat moss isolated from Minnesota, USA - S1T2_Fa - Sphagnum fallax MG | ecosystem: Host-associated > Plants > Peat moss > Unclassified | place: USA...
AATAAAGAGTAAAAAATAAGAAAAAATAAAACTTATAAATATTGAAGAAAAACCCTACTTGAAAAAGAATGAGGTGTGTCTTCTTTCTCCAAACTTCAAACTTGCATCCAAATTTTAAAATTAAAAAAGTGAAAAAGAAAAACTTTATTTTTATTATTAAAAAATAATAAAAATAAAAAACACATAAAAATAAAAAAATAAAAAAGTTCAAAGTTTCTAAAAAAACTAAAACATGAACCAAGTTTAAAGAAACCACGGGACTTCACAGTGGCCGAAGGTCACGGGCACCCACTAGTACACATAATGTGCTTAGCTCCCCACCACTAATTGAAATTAATCTACAACAAATTAACTTATTTGTTAGAAGCTTGTTAATTATACTTAAATTTTCATTCCAAGCCAACTTTCCATAATCAACAAGAACTTGGGATCAATATAGTAGACTCAACCTGGTGCTAAAACCATATCTTTTCATTATAAACCCAATCATTATTTCCAATCCACATCAACTACAAGCCAATTCCTTTGAGCAAATGCCACACATTACTAAATTGTTTGAACATACCCTTAAGCTTGTTCCTGAACAAACATTGGTCCATTAACAAGCTCTTCGATGGCCCATTTTTATTCTATCTAGCTTGCATTCTATTTGTGATGTTAATGGCCCAATGCTAGATTCTTTGAGCTTGATGACATTCCCCAAAACATTCACATTCGATGACCCCATTTCCACAAAATGGGCAATTGACCTCTAGTTGGATTTGTTGGTTGATCTTAGATCTTCAAGTGTTCATAGGTACTTTGGGGGAGCTTATTCTTTGTATTTTGGATACCACTTGTGTTCAAATGGTATTATTTTGCTATCTATTTATAAATGAAGTGAATGTTCATATATCCTTTATTTGTTGATAAATTTGTTAAATCTTGATATTAAAAAACCCCTTTAAACTAGTCTTTTATTTTTTCATCAAATTTCAATAAAAAATGTGCAATTATGTTTTGGATTTTCTTCTAAGCCAACCTTTTTCCAACTATGCATGAAATCAAGTCTCAATTTAAAGAAATGCAAAGATCATCCTTCATGTTTTAAAGGATGACCAAAGATAATCTTATTACCTTGTGATATAACGAGATTATTTGATTCTTATTATGAATGTTCCTTAAATTCTAGCATGAGAATTGATAGGTAAGTCTTGGCATTCACCTTTTATGATAAATTTTTGTTGGTATTTCACAAATTAGAAAATGAAATTTGACATGAAAGAAAAAGGAAACTCACGCACAAATATGACTAACTAAGAAAAACATTCATGAGCATTATAAGCACAAACACTTTGATCACACATCCATGGGCAACATACTCCTATATGCGGTAGCATCCAAATGTATCTTTTGTTATTAAGTATGCTTGTGAATTGCACTCTTTTTAGTTTTTCTTGAGATTTATTGTACTTTTGATTGAAAAAGTATTTGAAAATGAAAAAAAAAAAAAAAACCTCTTCAAAAGAAGATTTTTTTTTGCAAGTATGGACATGTGTACATACACATACATATTATATAAGATAAAACTATAAATAGACCTTATTTATATATAATTTTTTAATAATTTTTTAATATTTTTAACTGTCTTATTTATTTAGAAATGTTTTCAAGACTTTTCATGTGCCTAGTAAAAAATCATTAAATCTATCTCAAAAGTAATAAACAATCACCTTATTTTGAATTGAGGTTATTTGCGGATAAATGTAAACAACCTCTTTGAGCTGCTTGAGCTGCTACTCCTACACCAGAGTCCAAAGGGAGGTCGCTTCCTTCTTAGACTTGTCCTTTTGCCACATTTTTTCCCACATTAGTTTAGCTCTAATGTGAACTAGAGGCTTTTCCATTTATCTTGGGTAGATATTGTGAGCCCTTGTGTGTTCCTTAACAATTTCTTGGACCGCGATCAGTAGTGCACATGAAGAGATTGGAGCAATCCTCCCATACCCAAGCTTTGGGGGCGACAGTTAAGCTCTTCCAATCTGCCACAGTAAAGCTGCATTGGTATCTTGTTCTGGAATTTGGGAAGATCACAAACTTTGAACTTGTACAATAAAACTTGGAATTGATAAGTACTTTAAAACCCACATTAGAACATGGTTGCAAAGATCATGTTTGAGCACCTAAATAGAATCCCAAGGTCTCAATTGGGATTTTGATAATTACCGGGTTGGGAGAGATGGGCAGTTTTCAAGCATTGGATGCTTGGAACACCACATATGCTTGGAACCTTTCAACCCATGTCAAATTGCTACCTGAATACACCAATCTGGTTCTAGTACATTTGAGTGATTATTAATCATGAGCCCCACATTCAGTTGATATGTACACCAACCTTGCCCACAAATGACACTTGTCAACTTTTAGGCCAAACTTTTGCTCAGCTTTAGACATCGTCATTAAGCTCTCCAATATATGTTCAAGAGTGATGGACCTTAAAATTTTCAGACTTCTCGTATATATATTAGTTGTTCTCCTCTCATCAGATCCTAGTTTCTCACCCTCCAGCTTAATAGACCACCACGCCTCCTTCGCTAGGAGGTCTTCTGCTAAGGAAGGAGATCGATAATTGGTTTACCCAACCATCACTTTCCATGCCTTGGCAATTTTATTCCAAACATGCAACCCGTACATTGAGTACTAGTGTTTGTGATAGAAGGCCAAATTCTAGTTTAAACCCCACTTTCTATTTTTATCAAGTCTAACAAAGTTTAAATGGTATTTCGATAGCATCTGCAGATTGGAAGAACCTGGCTGTAATGCATACTTAATCCATTTAACAAAGAGCCTTGTCAATAATGCATCCTTTAGATCAACCATTCCTAGACCTTCATCCTTTTTCTTCACACAATAGTCCCTCCACTTTTACTCTACATTTGGCCTCTTGCTCCTTGCCAGCCCACAAGTAGTTTCTTAACAAAACACAAATTTGTTGCAACACTTTTCCTGAACCAGCCCATATAGAAATAAAATACCATGGAGAAACATCAACACCTTGTTAACTATCACTGCTCTGCCTGAGAATGACAATCATGTGGAAACCTAGTATGACAACCTTTTTCTTTCACCCTTTTCCATTAGTTTTTTTTTTTATATCTCCCACACGGAAACTGATGTCAAAAGGAGAATTTAGGAACTTAGATAGATCTATGTCCCTAACCTACCTCCGCTCAAAATTATCTAACCAAGCAAGCTTATCGTGGCTTGAGCCTTTGAAATAGGCCATGCTTTTGCCCCAATTGATCACCTGGCTAAAAATCATGTTGAAAGTCTTCAAGATTGCCACTGAATTTTGTATAGTGCTCTTTGCGAATCAAAAGATAAAAGAAATGTCATTTGTGTATTCGAAAAATAATTTGCTAGGTGTTTGACAAAGGAAGCTCCACACCTTTAATTTTCCTTTAACTGCATATGCTTTAACTTATGGCTTGATTCAATGCCTCCATTACTAACAAAAAGGGATATGGGACCAAGAACCAAGTGACATGCCCTTCCCTTTAAAAAGTGTTTGAAGGGGGAGTCAGCTTCATATTGATACCACCTTAGCGGGGGCACTAAAACAATATGAGAGTTAGATTAGAAATGGTTCCACATCTAGATTTAGGGGTTTGGATGGGTTAAGGCAAGAGCTCGAGCCCTCATCAGTCGAAGATGACTAGGGGTTGTCCTTGAGATTATAATCCTTGAGATTATCCTTTTAAAAACCTTCAATGGAAAATTAAGTGTTTTCCATTACTGATCCAAGGGGGTTGGTCCGCTAAAACACCTGGTATGATTAAAAGTTGTCCTTCTTAAAATTTTGAAGTCACTAAAGGAGGGTTGGCCCCAAAACAACTTGGTGTTGTTTTGGTTGAAATCTTCATTGGACCAATTTTGGGAATTGGTTCCATAAGGCCTTGAATCAACCTAGGGTTGGTTCGATTTTAAGGCCATTTAGGCTGGCTCTGAGAGTTAGACTAAGACTTAGTTTCAATAGCAAAGTCTAACAAATCTAAGTAAAATTTTTGAGTCCATTTTAAGTGGTCGACATTTTTGGACTAAGTGTGATGTGGGGTGCACATGTAACTAGGAGTTTAAAAAGGCAATGTGAAAGGAGCTTGATGTGGCACGTGGAGCGCAAAATGACAAGCGGGAAAAGACATGTCATTTAATATTAAATCTAAAATTGGTTCTAATAAGAAAAAAGATGGTGGAGGAAGTGGTTCCAATGTCACCCATCACAAAGTGCTTAAGCCTAATCAAGGCAAAAATGGCAATAGTCAAAATGAAAATGGCAATAGTCAAGCTGGAAAAGGTTGTCACAAAAAAAACTAGTGAAACCAAAAAGGTGGCCAAGTTGGTTGTGGCTAAGTTAGATTCTACCAAAAAGGCTTCCAAGATGCCCAACAACAGAAAGGAAGAGATGTCCTTACCCTTGAATGCGAAAGCAAGGAAGGAAGGGCATTGACAGAAAAAAAAAAAGTCTTCCAAAAAGGAAGCCTTGAAGGATGAAGTCCATTTAGTGGAAATGATTTAATCTTTTTTTAACTCTTCAGATTTGAGTGAAGAGGAAAAAGAAAACATGGAGTGGGTTAAGATTCTTGAAAAACCGATCATGAGTAAAAGATTGGAGAAGCAAGCAAAGGAGGCCCAAAAGGCAAAAGACGTCTAGGAGGCTCAAAAGGTGAAACTTTGTCTAGAGGCAAAAGAGATCTTCCAAATAGCAAAAGAAATAGCTCAAGTGAAGTTTGACTTGGAATGGGCCAAATTAGAGCCCTTCAAGTCCCCCCTTCCTTGTCCATGCATGTTATGGTGGAAGCCATAAAAAATGTTGTAAACTATTGTGGTGACTCAAGGAGAGGTTAATGCATAATTGACATTGAAATTTAAAAAGGCTAAGAAGGACAAGGGTGCGAACTTAAATGGAGAAGTTACAAAGGCCATGAAAACCCAAACACTTGAACTTTTCACGAGCAAAGACATGAAGGTTGAGAAGGTGAAACAATGGGGTCTCCAAGTAAAGGCTTACTTTGAGTTACAAGTATCAACACAAATGTGGATCACTTCATATTGACACAATCCCTTTTGAGGGATCATGCCTTGGAATGGTGGATGACAGAAAAGGATGCCAAGCCTAACTAGATAGGGACCTTGCCCTGGATTGTGTTCAAGGCCAAGTTGAATGGGAAGTTCACCCCACATAACCAAATCCAAAGGATGGGCAAGTACTTTTGAATTTGTGCCAATCCAATGGGCCATGAGCGATGGGGAGATATGTCCAAACCTTCATGTCCCTCTTGAGCCTCATTCCAATGAAGGAATAATACACACAAAAGGTGGCATTCCTTCATGGCTTGCAGCCTTGGACTCACAATGCCATCTTGCAAAGGAGTGAGGTTCCCATGACCTATCAAGAGATGATGAAGGTTGTGGAATGCATGGAGTATGATTGATTCCATGCATAAGAAGGTAGGAACGTTGCAAGTTTCACAATTCATGGTGAGGGTGAATATTGGGAGTGCAACATATATTGCAAATGGCCCAAAGAGGGCCCAAAAAATGAAGTGGGACCAAAACCCACCTAAAGACAAAGGGACTTCAACAAAAAAAAACCATGGGATGTCACCAAGGTCCAATGCTTCAATTATGAAAACTTGGGACACTTTGCCAAGGATTGCAAAAAGGTAAGGTAGGACTGGGCACAAGGTGAATTTATCACGAAAGCGAGTGTGGCCAAGTTGGGGCCAAATTTAATTTTGTTTCAATTTAAGGTGGGAACTAATGGGTTTTTGTGTCTTTTGGATTCCAAAGCCACACATTCATTTGTGAACCCAAGTGCGATATTGTGATTCAAATGGGTGGCCAAGCCCATCAAGGTCTAATTGGCACAAGGAGTCATAACATTGACAAATGAGGTGACATTGGGGGCCGTTTTGAAATGCGGCAAAACAACGTTTGTAATAACTTCACAATCTATGCCTTGGATGGCATTGAAGCCATTTTAGGGAACACTATTTAGACACCTACAATGTAGATGTTTTGAAAGGAGGCTCTAAATTAAAAGTCATTGCTAGATTAACAAACAAATATATTAGTTTAAAACTTGAATACCATGTTAGTTTAGTTAAGCTAGGTATTCATTTGGTCTCCTTGTAAAAATTGTAGGAGACTTCATTTTTAATTCTTATGTTCGTGGAAGAATCTACTATTGAGTTTAAAGCCAAAAGGGCTAAATCTTGGCCTACTTGTATTTCTAACACAATTAATAAACTTTTCGACATTTTAATAAATGAGTTCCTTAAACATCTACCTCCTTCTCATAATGTGGACCATAAGATTGAAGCGGTGCCTAGGCCAACACCACCTTTTAAGTTGCCTTATCAAATAATAAAAAAGAACTACAATAGTTCAAAGCTCAAATAAACAACTTAATGGAATGAGGATACATCAAGCCGAATAAATTGTTTTAAAAATTACCTATTTTGTTCCTGGATAAAAAGGACAAAAAAATGTGCATGTGCATATATTATTGCGCTTTGAACAAAATCACAATTAAGAACAATTGCCCTTTGCCTTGAATTGATGATCTTTTCAATTGTCTAAATGGGGTTTGTTATTTAAACCATATCAACTTGAAGTCAGGCTATTATCAAATTCACATGGGAAAAGCACATGTAGAAAAGATGACCATGGGAACAAGATATGGATCATACGAGTTCTTAGTCATGTTGTTTAGGCTTTGTAATGCCCCTTTTACATTTACCACATTAATGAATTTCATCTTTCATGAAAAGTTAGATGAATTTGTTATCATCTACATATATGACATCATGTTGTATTCCAAGTCCGCAAAAGAGCATGCAATACATTTGCAGTTTGTGTTACAAAAGTTCCAAGAAAATAAACTATATTCCAATCAGGCAAAAGGTGAGTTTACAAGTTCAAAAATGAACTTTTTGGGGCATTTGTTGTCCCAAGAAGGGATGAGACCAAACCCAAAGAAACTTGAATCGATAAAGGAGTGTCAAAGCCTGATTTCAACCAAGGGCGTGAAGTCATTCCTAGGATTGGCCAACTTCTATAAGAAGTTCATAAAGGACTTTTCGGCATTGGGCAAACCATTCATTTAATTTTTAAAGGAGGGATCATTTGAATGGAAATGTGAACAATAAAAAACATTCAACCTTTTAAAAGGGAAGTTGTCATTAATGTTGATGTTGTAGTTCTAAGATTTTTCAAAGCCATTTGAGGTGCATACCAATGCAAGTGGGTTTGTAATAGGTGGGGTCCTCAGGCAAGAATGGCACCTAATTACTTTTGAAAGTAAAAAGTTGATGGGGGCCTAGTTAAGATGGCCAATTTGTGAAAAAGAACTATTTGCCATAGTGAGTTGTTTAAAGGCATGGTGACACTACTTCGGGTTGCATAAAACTAAAGTATTTATGAATAATGTAGCCTTAAGATATTTTGAGACTTAACCAAGGGCCACAATAAAGTAGTTGTGTTGGCATGATACCTTGGCAATTATGGACATTGAGTTGATCCATAAACCTAACAAAGATAATGTGGTGCTAGATGCGTTAAGTTGCAAAGAGGAGTACCAAGGAAAAATACCTTGGGAAAATATTCAAATCTTTCAAATTATGTTTGTCGAAAAAACGATCTAGAGAGGAAGACAAAAGAAGTGTATGTAGAAGATCATCTAACGCAAGGATATTTTAAAAACTTGCACTAAAAAAAGGTGAGAGGGATCACACTTTTGGACAAATTGTCGAGATAGAAACAATTGTAAGTCTATGTGTTGGAAGGAAAGTTGTGCACAAAAATCATGCAAAAAGTGCATGATGTGCCTATGGTGAGACATCATGGAGAGAAAACAACAAAGGAGTTGTTGGGGAAAACCTTCTATTAGCCTGAAATGAAATATGTAAAAGATTACGTTCACAGTTGTGTAAAGTGTCAAAGTACCAAGTCGGCACACAAAAAGAAATTTGAGTTGTATAAGGCTCTTCTAATCCCCTAGGGACCATTTGAGAATGTTTCAATGAATTTTATGACATATTTCCCAAAATGGAAAGGGATGGATACCATTTTTGTGTTGGTAGATAGGTTTTATAAACTAGATAAATTTACATTAATTCAAACAAACATTATAGCAACAAGGCTGACAAAGCTATTTTTTGACATGTGGGTCCAACATAATGGTACGATGGAGGTCATAGTGAATGATCAAGATGTGAAATTCACATCAAAATTTTGGATGTTATTGATGAAAAAGGTGGGGACTAAGTTAAAATTCAGTCATACTACTTTTCATTTGTAAACCAATGGGCAAACCAAGAGGGTCATTAGGATATTGAATCAATATTTTTGCAATTACATGGTTGGCGATCATAAAAATTGGGGTGACCATTTGGGTTTGATAGAATTTTGTTATAATTTCATAAAACACTCAACCATTAAAATGAGTCCTTTTGAGTTGGCCTTGGGAATGAAAGCAAAAAACGCATGGATCTAACCATTTTTAGAATAAAAAGCACATGTTGAGAAGGCAACAAAGATGTTGAAGATATGGCCATGGATCATGAAAAGAGAAAATCATGGGCCATTAAACTCTTAAAGAAAATGCAAGCGAGTTATGAAAAACAAGCCAATAAATCACAAAGGCATATAAAGTTCAAAATGGGGGACCTAATGTGGTTAAACATTAAAAACTTTAAGATGGCTAAAAATTTGGCAAATAGGTTCATTCTAAAGTACGCATGTCTTTATAAAGTCATTGATAAACCCCATCGAATGTGTATACTTTGCAACTACCAACTATGTTAGTAGTCTACCCAACCTTCCATGTGTCCAAATTGAAACCAATTCATGACAACAAGAAAAGGAAGGATAAAAAACAAGCCTATCACCCAAGATTCAACTTCATTGAACATAATATCGCTAAGGAAGTAGAGTGCATCCTAGCCACAAGACAAACCAAGCAAATTGGCAATCAATATTTGATAAAATGGAAAGGATGTCACCCAAGAGAATCACATTGGATGAAGCTTGCATACTTAGACCATTTGCTGAAGATGGTTGAAAATTTTGAATGGGAGTTGGGCCATGAAACATGAAACGGAAAGATGCATTAAAATAATCCAACACATCAAAGTAACATTAATGAATACATTGATCTCCTAAAATGGGGGGTGAAAGTGAAATTTGAAAGAATGGACACATATTTAAACTAAAATTAAAGTAGGTGGTAGTTGATTTGAGGTCAAGATGTATGAAAAGGGGGTGGACCATGGAAGAAGCAAGTGAAGGTTGAATTGAGGTTACAATAACCAACAAAAATGGATGTAAGGAATTGGACTTGAAGAAAAACTTCTAAAGGTTCAATTAGGTGAGATCGTGGTAATGATGCGTGGCATGTCCTTGAACTAATAATAAACTTATGGGAGCGAGGTTTTTAATGCATGGAGTCGCAAACCATGTCCTTTTAAAACAAAGGGGGCTTGGTTTGGCTAAGCCCAAGTCGGCACTATTTGTTGGCACAATTTATAGTCATACCTTGGCATGGTTGCCTTGAGTTACCAAGGAAACAAGCCTAGGCATGAGGCTTAACCCTTAAATGTTTTGATTGTGTTTTAAAAGGGGAATGTCACTTGGAAAGAGAAGTGAATCTAGAAAGGATTGGTGTGGTTAAGGGGATTGCCACAAAGACAAACACAAAAATGGTATAAGATTCCTCTTACATCCCATAGAAAGTGTTTCGGATGCGAACTACACTTATGTTGAGAACTAGCTATTCTCCATAAGGCTTGAAGTATAAGGGTGGTGCAAGGGTGGATTCACCATGACAAGGGCGACATGTTATTTTGTGTCTATGAGGACATAGACCTCTCAAAGGTGGTGGTGAATGACATGTTCTTCCTTTAAGAAGTGTCTTAAGGGGGAGCGAGCCTCATATTGAGACCACCTTAGTGGGCCACTAAGGTGATATGAGAGTTAGGTTAGAAATGGCTCTGTGAGGTTCAATTCCTCTAGGAGTTGGGACACAACCAGAGTTAAGGGTTTGGATGGGCTACAATGGGAGCTCGGGCTTTTGTCAGCCAAGAGGATGATTGGGGGTTGTCCTTGAGATTATAGTGCAAAGCACTATCCTTTTAAAAACCCTCAACAAATGATTAAATGTTGACCATGGTCAACCCAAGGGGGTTGGTTTGCTAAAGCACTTGGGGATAATTAGGAGTTGTCCCTCCCAAGCTTCGAGGCCATCGGAGGAGGGTTGGCCCTGAGACAATTCGGACAATTCGGTGTTGTCTTGGTTGAAGGACCAACTTCAAGAGTTGGTTCCATGAGGCCTCAAATCAACTTGGGGGTGGTTCAATTCTAAGGCCATTTAGGTTGGTTTTGGGAGTCAAGCCCATGGCTAGTTTCAAGTTAAACTAGGATTTAGTCTCGATAATGAAGTTTAACAAGTCTAAGTAGAAAGTATGAGTACATGGCAGCACACCATCACACAAGAGCTTCTTAGTCATATCATGTATATTACTAGCATCTGAAATTTTGTACCTCCCTAATTCATATTTGCACTTCGCTGGTTGGCTGAACCTTGTACCGCATGCTCTTCTGTATCCCATAACTGTAAGCTCAGCTCTCCCATTCAAGCAGTTGTCCAGTAACTGGCTCACACGGTGTTTACCATGAATATTCTCAGCACTTTTGTCTAAACCATTCATGGTAATTTGTGCTCTTGATCCAGTCACCTAGTCCATATCACTCTGCACACAATTTGCCTCAGACCAGTCCATGATGAGCATGCATGAGGAAAAGTCAGTAAGAAATGAGATAGTAATCTGTGCACTCGAGCCAGTTAAATAGCCAATATCACCCTGCAAAGTAATTTGCCATGTGGACCATTCCATTATATGCATGCATGAGGAAAAGTCAGTAAGAAATGAACTTGCGTGCACACCAAGCAGGAAAAGTCATTCCAACAATATTCAGCACTCAAAGCATGCCCTTGTCAATTTCATTGGAGGCTGTGGCCAAAATGCAAGTGCACTGCACTTGACTTCTCACAAGTTCAACCACCAACACTCTTCTAAGGCTCAGTCTCATGCATTACAAAAAGCAAGTGTGTATGTCATTATCACCCATAAAGTCTGAATGGTGCATTTGTTCTATCTTCCTTCTCTGAAATGCAACCTGAGAGTCCATGCCACAGAAGTGGCTCTCTACTCTTGTTCCCAAATGGAAATTGGAGATCACTTGACATTAAGTATCAATTGATCAAGATGCCAACCATAATTACTCTGAAAATTGATGGAACAACAACAGAGTTCTCAGGACCAATCATTTACTAAGGTGTGTATACTGTGCACTGTTCGGGAAATGACCTAACCAGATAAAAATAGCTAAATGAAATTTAGTTTGGGCATTGACTCTCACTGGGATGATAATATATCATCTAAAATAATGTCTGTTCCTAAGTTTGAAACAACTAGTCACTAAATGGTGAATGGCACCAAAGGGCCCACCTAAAACCAAGGCCTCTGTGCACCCAAGCATGCAGAAAGGGGAGTCTTGCAGAAGCTATAGGAAACTGGGTCCTGAATGAGGATAACAAAGGAGAGGTAGGGAGAAGACCTTAGAACCAACATGATGAGGTAGACTATGGAGTGGATTGAAGTTGTGCCCCCAGACAATAGAGTCAGTAGAAAGTGGAACAAACAAAGGGCTACGATCTAGTTCTCAATATGGTGTAACACACTGACTTCAATTTATCCCAGATGTTGCAAAAAAGACTCTCCCAATGGAACATGATAATACAGAAAAATTGAACACTACTGGAGCCGGTCTACCCACCCATATTCCCTATTGCTCCCTCCTGTCCCAGCTTGTGAAGTGGTTTTATGCCCTGATAAGCTTGTCAAATCCCATCACTACTATGGGTAGACCGAGCCCCTAGCAAATGGACTCCTGGCCTCTCTTTGTCCCTCTCTTTAATGGAGACTACGGAGCAGACCAAGGAGTTTACTTTAGCACTCTTACAAACCCCTCAATACAGACAGAACAGCCAAGAAACCTGATTAGACTAATTTTGTACAACACAGCCACCCAGTAAGTGACAAGGGTGTAGACCTTGGGAGCTAAACTGGCATGCACCATAATTATTCTCTGCCTGTGGTGGACAAACTGGGCACCACATGCCGCAACTGCAATGAGCTGCCTGCCCCCACCTTCCTGTCCCCTGACTCCATTCTTGCATTGGCCAGCTTTACCTCCCTACAATCCTCCTGGATAATATTCTCATCCACTGCATCGTTAAGTTGAACTTCAGTAGCTTCCCCACTAACACCTGAGTTTAAGCCAGAAACTGCAGCTGCATCTGTTTCAACAACTCTTGGCTCTTGTTCAACAACTACTTTTGATGTAGCATCCAAACCTGCATACATCAGATCAATGGCATCAAAAAAGAAGCTTCTCATGTATGCACAAGGTCTTAGTAAGATTACTAATCCAATGACCAGTCAAATTGCCAGGAAATCTGTGTTGAAAGAGGAAGAACACCTGAGTGTGGAATACCCACCTGCAACAGAATTTGGTGGCTGCTTCCCCAGGCTACCCACTCTCCTCCGCTCTCCAAAGTTATGTAGCCGTCGACCGACCAGGTACCGATCATCCCGAATGGAGTTGTGGAGGTCCAGTAACCATTTATGCAGCCGTTTTGTGCCATACCAGCAAAGCCCCAACAACAGGGAACCCAACCATGCAAACCGGTAGACTGTTGAATTGATGATAAGGGAGTACCCAAAGAGAGGGAAGATTCCACATGCAAGAACATATGGTAAGCACAGTGCTGTCAACAGGTTCACCAGAATTGGGACAATAATGGAGGTAAACACCCACCAACCCCGGAGGCGAGAAAAACCATCTAAGCGAACTTGTTCAAACTTCACACGCCAGGAATCATCAACCAGTGGCATCATCTGCCCAAGCATCACCTGTCCACAAACCACCTCTCTTAATAAACTTCTGACCATGCCATCCAAATGTGTGAAACAATGAAGCTGTACTTCTACAAGCAACAAAAAAAGGGAATCTGCCAGCCAATCATCACATACACCCACCCCAAATGTTCATTCAAAAAGTTACATGTGAGAACAACATCTCCCCTAGTGCACATTACTCCAGGCACTGAATTGAAGGAGGGAGGGTAGAGACAGTACAAGTCTAGTCCAGATTTTCAGAAACACGAGTCCCAATGCCCAATCTTGGTACAGCAGAAAGACTGGACTCTCATCCACTGGTACCCGCAAAGGCACAACCACCACCAGCTCAAACAGAAGGCCAATAAGCACAGGGATCACAACAGTCTGCAACACACAGTCCATTATCATTGCTATGCCATGTGCATTTTGTTGCACTCCAATTTGAGTATGAAAGTAGGATTCTGAGAATCTACAAAAATACTTCAAACAATTGTTTTATTACCTATGTGCACAGCAAGATACTCCACATTTGCATACTAGGTAGGCAATGAAGATTCCCAGAGAAAATAAGATACTGGGAGAAAGATTAGGCTCAAAACAAATCTTGCATGACACTTCAATTCGCTCTACCTTTACATAAATCCATTGCTAATGGACAACCACAATATAAGTCTCCACTAGAAATCTTTAAGAAGATGGGGAACACAATCTAGCCAACACTGTAGCAAGTGCACAAGGGACTGATGCTAGGAATGCATAAGATATACAAGGTAGAAAAGGTCAGCAGTTACGCACCCAAAGGGACAACAGCACAACACTCTTGAAGATGATAGAAGACCACTTAAGCACCTGCCTTAGCAGCACACGTAAATCATGTGTCCGCAAATAATCTACAACATATCGTACTGCTGCAGATGTAGCCCACAGGACGTAACAGCCAATGTTGAATGCATAAAGATCTGGTCCCATGTTCAAATCAAACCAAAGTGTTCATCAATATCGATCATAGACCCATTTCTCTGACCCATCTAAGAAAACTACCTTGGGATCAGCACACGCAATCATTGAACCAAATCATCACTAAGCTGGAAGCCTTACTGTATAACTTCATAGCACTGAAAATGATAGAGCCTGGCATTCAATCTCAATACTCAAATCCAACCAGCACATGGGATACATACAATGAAGAGACAATAAGAATTGGTGTCTCACCATTGCACTTGGCACCACGAGTGATTGGGAGCTGAGAAAAGGAGGCAAATATGGCCCGACCAAGGGAGACAGGCAGAAGCACCAGCGTTGAGTTGAAGGCTAGCAAAGTTACCCATGCCCCAAACAACAGCAACACAATTCTCATTGCAAACTTGTACCTGCTAACAATAATACCACTGTTAGCAATCTGAACTGTCCAGGGACCGTTCTTGATCAAGTAGCACAAACAGTAAGAAATATCAGCATGACTTCCAAGAGAGACTCCACAAAACATTTAAGTTGACAAATAAATCATGTGTCAGTTCCTGCAAGACCAAAATAGACATGAAAAGAACAAGTGTGGTCATAACCTTGTGAGTATCAGATCATCACCTTCATCATGGATAGCAGTGACTAGCAGCCATTAGTCCCCAACGACTTCACCAGCTCCCAAAAGTGTGTGCAGTTATGTATATAGTTATCTGCTAAAAACCTAGGACAAAATAACTTACACAAATCTGCATCCAAAGTTTCTACTGTGTTTCACACACTGATTAAACATTTCTTTTTTGTGAGTCACATGGGATACTTACTCATCCACCTCTGCCTCTTCGTAATCTGCATCTTCCATCTCTTCATCATTATCTGATGATGCCTGAGCATCTGCTGGACCAGCAACTCGTGCTCTAGCATTGTTTATCTCATGGGGGGGTGCATGTGGTTGGTCTTGTACCCCCACCCTTCTGTGCTGCTCATGATTATTGTCAACATTTGGCACATCTGGTCCAGGAAGGAGAAATTCAGACAGACCCAGAGCCCATCCAGCTGCAGAAAACCAATGAAAAAGAACAGTTTTGATTGTTGCCCGTGGCCTGAAGTGCTCCACAGCAAAAGGAATACAGATATGAAACAAAAGCATGTCTGCTGGTATTTCTGTGAAAGGATCCGAGACCCTGCAGAAAGACAAGCCAGTATCAGCAAATGTAATTATTGGATAAGGATAGATGTCATGGTACCTTAAGAGAGTGACTGAGAATCTGTTAAATACCAAAAGAAACCCCGCTAATTCAGCTTTTGACAAGGCTAGAAAGAAACAGAAGAATGAAAATATGCTAAACACAGCAAGTTCAGAGCAATCACCTTATGTCAAATGGAAACATGTGAGGTGCAATAGAGATGGAAAGACGGATAGGCAAAAACACCAGCATAACAATGAGGCTCCCATAAACCACAACTGACAAAAGCACACGGCGTGCATGCTTGTGTAGAGGGTCATCAATGAGATCACGAAATGGGTTATAATTGGGATCAGCAGGATCTCTTAGAAAGTACAGTACTCCAGGTCGAAGCACCTGCAATGAATAAACAAATTTCA
>Ga0116226_10002687_pt1 | contig 15567 bp, 16 predicted proteins | sample S1TSphfallax_FD_89692 | JGI IMG/M metagenome (GOLD analysis project Ga0116226, IMG submission 89692) | Host-associated microbial communities from peat moss isolated from Minnesota, USA - S1T2_Fa - Sphagnum fallax MG | ecosystem: Host-associated > Plants > Peat moss > Unclassified | place: USA...
CTCACAGCAGCAGCGCTCGCAGATGCAGAATCGTGAGAAAGCGATGACGATGCTCCGCTCGCAACTCGCCGAAAAAGCCCGCCGCGACCGCGACGAGGCCGAAGGCGCGCTGCGCCGCAGCCAAGTCGGCACCGGCGACCGCAGCGAGAAGATCCGCACCTACAACTACCCGCAAGACCGCATCACCGATCACCGCATCAACCAGAACTTCCAAAACATCCGCACGATCCTCGACGGCGACATGGACCGCATGGTCTCCGAGCTCCAGAAAGACGAAAAAGCGCGCCTCCTCGCCGGCGAAACGACGGCCGCCTAATCATGACCTCGCCGAAGACGATCAACGAGGCCCTGCGCGAAGCGACGAGCCGTCTCCAACGCGTGGCGGGAACGGGCTCGCTCGACGCGCAGCGGCTGATGGAGCACGTCGCCGGGCTCGACACGGCGACCATCATCATCCACGGCGATCAGCCGCTGCGAGACGACATCGACGAACTGTTCTCCGCGCTCGTGCGGCGACGCGAACTCGGCGAACCGATCGCCTACATCATCGGATCGGTCGGCTTCTACGGCCGCACGTTCAGCGTCGACTCGCGCGTGCTCGTGCCGCGGCCCGAGACGGAGCACCTGATCGAAGCGGTCATGGACGATCTCAGGGCGCGCAAGAAAACGAACGGGACGCTCGTCGATGTCGGCACGGGCAGCGGCGCCATCGCGATCACCCTCGCCTGCGAGTTCCCGGATCTCAACGTCTACGCAACCGACGTCTCAAGCGGCGCGCTCGAAGTGGCGCGCCGCAACGCTGCCGGAAACAACGTGTTCCAGCACATCACGTTCCTGGCCGGCGATTTGCTCGCGCCGCTCGCGCGCTTCGGACGCGTCGACGCGATCGTTGCGAATCTGCCGTACATTCCCGTCGGCGAGTTACCCCAAGCGCCGAATCCGGTCGCGCACGAGCCGCGCGTCGCGCTCGACGGCGGAGACGACGGCCTCGTGCTCTATCGCCGGCTGCTCGAGCAGATCGCGGGCGCGGTCAACCCCGGTGCCAGCATCTTCCTCGAAGCCGCGCCCGGCACGATCGAACCGCTCGCCGACCTCGCCCAGGCAACGTTGCCCGGTGCCCATATCGAAATCGGCGAAGACTACGCCGAACTCGACCGCTACATCAGCATCTCGCTCCCGAGCGCCTAATTTTCTGGCATCGCGTTGGCGAGATCGTTGGGGTCATCCTGAGCCTTGTATGTCATCCTGAGCCTGTCGAAGGATCGCCACGATGGTCGCTATCCTTCGACAGGCTCAGGATGACACGGTAGCAGGCTCAGGATGACACGGTAGCAGGCTCGGAGTCGACGGCTCGGGCGAGGTTAGGGCTTGCGAACCGCTTGAACCGTGAACTCCATTTTGACTTCGTTGCCGACGAGGAGACCGCCGCTCTCGAGCGCCGAGCTCCACACGAGACCGAAGTCACGGCGATCGATTTCGCCCTCGGCGCTATAGGCGATGCGATCCATGCCCCAGGGGTCGGTCGTGCGGCCGTCCACGGTTCCCGTGAACGTGACCGGTTTCGTGATGCCGTGGATCGTGAGGTCGCCGGTGATCTCGAATGCCGGGCCGGCGCCGGTGATGCTCGTGCTCTTGAACACCATCTTCGGATGCGCGTCGGTCTCGAGGAAGTCGGCCGACTTGAGATGGCCGTCGCGCTGGGCCTCCCGGGTGTCGATCGACGTCGCATCGATCTCCGCGTCGATCGCTGTCGGGACGTCGGAGCCGGCGAGAGAGACCGTCCCGCTGATGCCGGAGAAGCGGCCCCGGACCTTCGAGATCACCATGTGCTTGACGATGAACTCGACGCTCGTATGGGTCGGGTCGATATTGAAAACGTGGGTCTCGGAGCTGACGGCGCTCATGACGGCCTCCCGGCGAATAGTCTAGTGGCTACGGATCGTAGCCTAACAGACTGGTGATTGCTTCGCAAGACCCCAAACGCGGGCTCCGCGGACCCCGCGGGTAGGACGAGCCCAGGGCCCACGCCGAAGCGAAGCAAACCCAGATGGCGAAATATATCTTCTTTACCGGCGGCGTGGTGAGTTCGCTTGGCAAGGGGATCACCGCCGCAAGCCTCGGTCGACTTCTCAAGTCCCGCGGCATCTCGGTTTCGATCCAGAAATTGGATCCCTATATCAACGTCGATGCGGGGACGATGAACCCGTATCAGCACGGAGAGGTCTTCGTCACCGAAGACGGCGCCGAGACCGACCTCGATCTCGGTCACTACGAACGCTTCATCGACGAGTCGCTGACCCGCGACAACAACGTCACGACGGGTCAGATCTATAAGTCGGTCATCGAAAAAGAGCGCCGCGGCGATTATCTCGGTGCGACCGTTCAAGTGATCCCGCACATCACGAACGAGATCAAAGCGCACGTCCGGCGCGTCGCCGAGCGCAGCGGCGCGGATGTCTGCATCGTCGAGGTCGGCGGGACCGTCGGCGACATCGAATCGTTGCCGTTTCTCGAGGCGATCCGGCAGATTCGCCACGACGTCGGCGATGAAAACGTCATGTTCGTCCACCTCACGCTCTTGCCGCACTTGGGTGCCGCCGACGAACTCAAGACGAAGCCCACGCAGCATTCGGTTCGCGAACTGCGCGCCATCGGTATCGCGCCGGACGCCATCGTCGTGCGCACGGGCTCCTCGAAACCGATCCCGATCGAACTCAAAGAAAAGATCGGCCTCTTTTGCGACGTGCCGCCGCATAATGTCGTGCAAAACGGTGATGCCACGACGATCTATCGCGTGCCGCTCAACCTTGAGGCGGAAGGCCTCGCCGAGATCGCAACGCGCAAGCTGCGCCTGCAGACTCGGCCGCCGCAACTCGAAGACTGGGCCAAGATCGTCGAGCGCATCGACAACCCGCAGAACCGCTTGCGGATCGCGCTGGTCGGCAAATACGTCGAACTCAAAGACGCCTACATCTCGATCTCCGAGGCGATCAACCACGCCGGCATCTACCACGATGCCGCGGTTGAGATCGTGCGGGTCGATTCCGAGCGCGACGAAGCCGACGTGCTCGCCGCGATCGAGAACGTGGACGGGATTCTCGTCGCGCCCGGCTTCGGCGAACGCGGCGTGCGCGGCAAACTCGTTGCGGTGCGCTACGCGCGCGAGAAGAAGATCCCGTTCCTCGGGATCTGCTACGGCATGCAGATGGCCTGCATCGAGTTCGCCCGCAACGTCTGCGGCCTGAGCGATGCGATGACGACCGAAGTTCAGGAAACCACCGCCAACCCCGTCATCGACTACATCCCCGAGCAGCGCAACCTCGATATCAAGGGCGGCACGATGCGCCTGGGCGCCTACGATTGCGAGCTCGAAGAGAAATCGCTCGCCGCACTCGCGTACGGGACGCAGAAGATCAGCGAGCGCCACCGCCACCGCTACGAGTTCAACAACAAATACAAAGCTATCTTCGAAGAGCACGGGATGTGGTTCACCGGCCACCATCGCCTGGGCGCCTCGACCTCGCTCGTCGAGCTGATCGAGCTGCCGCAGCACATGCATCCCTGGTTCGTCGGCACCCAAGCTCATCCCGAGTACAAATCGCGTCCGAACCGGCCCGCGCCGCTCTATCGCGATTTCATCGGCGCGACGCTCGCCCACGCTCGGGCGAACGCGCCTGCCGACGGCGCGTTCGTGCGGCGCTGAACCCGGCCGACCTCACCGTCGTCGTCCTCACGAAGAACGAGGCGGCGCGGTTGCCGCAGGCGCTCGCCGGCCTTCCGGCGGGCGTACACGTGTTCGTGCTCGACGCGTCCTCGACCGACGATACGGTCACGATTGCGCGCGCGGCCGGCGCCCGCGTCGAGGTCCGCCGCTGGTACGGATTCGTCGATGCGCGCCGGTATGCGCTCGCGCAAGTGGTGACGCCGTGGACGCTGATGCTCGATGCCGACGAGACGCTCGATGCGACCCTGGCCGCAGCCATCCTCGCCGCGCCGGGCGACGTCGACGGCTATCGCTTACGTCGCATTACGGCACTGTGCGGTGTGCCGATCCGCAGTGCCGGCTGGTCGAACGAACGGCTGATCCGGCTCTTTCGCACCGAGCGTGCGAACGTGAGCGCGCATAGCGTCGCCGGTGGCGCGGACTTGCACGAGCGCTGGACCATTGCCGGCCCCGTCGGCGACTTGCCCGGCGCGATCTTGCACGACTCGTACCCGACGCTCAGCTCGTATTGGGAAAAATTCGATCGCTATACGACGATCGAGGCGAACGCGATCAGCGGTTCGCCGCTGCGGCTCGCGCAAGCAGCGCTGTTCGGCTCGGCACGTATTCCGTGGTCGCTCGCGCGCTACGGCGGCTGGCGCGATGGCCGGCTCGGTTTCTTCGTTGCCTTCGCCTCGAACTGGTATCCCGTCGTCGTGCAGTGGAAGGCGTTGCGGGCGCGGTGAACGCGGCACGGGTCGCACTCGACGTGCGTATCACCTCGCACATGTCGGCCGGGATGATCCGCTACGTGCGCGAGCTCGCGGCGCGGCTGCCGGTGGTCGCGCCCGATCTCTCCATCGTGCCGATCGGCGCGGGCGACAACTTCGATCTCGCCGAGCAGGCGGGGTTGCCGCTTTCCGCGCGGCGTAGCGGCGCCCGGCTCTTGCATGTGCCCTCACCGTTCGTTCCGCTCGTGCCGGGGTTGCCGTTTCTGGTCACGATTCACGATCTGATCGATCTGCGCTATCCGGGATTCGGGAAACGCAAAGTCGGTCCGTATTATCGCTTCCTCGTCGGCCCCGTCGCGCGCCGTGCGCGAGCCGTCATCACCGACGACGAAGGCACCGCGCGCGACCTCGAACGGTTGCTGCACGTGCCGCGCGCGAAGATCCGGATCGTGCCGCTCGGGGTCGACGGTTCGGGCCAACGCGCGGCCCGTATCCCTCCCGTGCGCCGCGCGCGCCCGTTCTTTTTGAACGTCGGCAACCACCGCCCGCACAAGAACTTGGACGTGCTCGTGCGAGCCTGGGCGGCGCTCCCCGCCGAGCAGCCCGCGGATCTGCTCTTGACCGGGCTCGACGACGTCGCCCTCCCCGCTCGTCGCCGTGCTGCGGACGCAGGCGAGGTGCGTTTTCTCGGCAACGTCAGCGACGCCGACCTCGAGGCGCACTACCGCGGCGCCGCAGCCTACGTGCACCCGGCGCTCGCCGAAGGCTTCGGCCTGCCGATGCTCGAGGCGATGCGCGCCGGCGCACCGGTGATCGCGAGTCACGGCGCGCTGCCGGCGGTGCTCGCCCCGCACGCCTTCGCGTTCGAGAGCGACGACGTCGACGAATTGCGCGCGCTGCTCGCGCGCGCGCTCGCGGATCGCGACCGCTTTCACTCCGCGGCCGAAGCGGCGCAGTCGGCGACCGCCTACCTGACGTGGGAACGCACGGCGCTTGCGACGGGCGCGATCTATCGCGAGTTTCTCGCGTGATCGATGTCGCGCTCGACGCGCGCATCACGGCGCGGATGTCGATGGGCACGCGCGCGTATGTGAGCGAGTTGCTTGCGCGGTTGCCGTCCGTCGCGCCTGAGCTCACGATCGCGCGCGCGGGGCGCGGCGGCAATTTCGGCATCAGCGAACAGCTCGAGCTGCCGCGCGAGCTCGCGCGGCTCGCGCCGCGCCTGGTACATTATCCGACGACCTTTGCGCCGCTCGTGCGACGGCAACCGTACGTGGTGACGATTCACGACTTGATCCATCTGCGGTATCCCGACCTGTTCGGGCGCCCGACGGCACTGCACTACGCGCTCGTCGGCGGCCCGCTGGCGCGCGGCGCCGCGCGCTTGCTGATGGGCGATCCGCGAACGATCGAGGACTGCGTGCGGTTTCTCGGCGTGCCGCGCGAGCGCTGTCGCGTCGTTCCGCTCGGCTACGATCCGGCTGTGCTCGACGCCGAGCCGGCACGCGCCGCGCGCCCGTATCTGTTCTATGCGGGGAATCACCGCCCGCACAAGGACCTCGCGGTGTTGCTCGCCGCGTGGTCTGCGCTCGATGCCGCCGTCCCGCTCGATCTGCTGGTAAGCGGTCCCGATGAGCCGGCGCTGCGCGCGCGATACGGCCGCGCCGGAAGCGAGCTACGTTTTCTCGGCATGTTGGCGACGCCGGATCTTGCGCGCACGTATCGCGGCGCGCTTGCCTACGTGCATCCCGCGCGCTGCGAAGGCTTCGGCATTCCGATGCTGGAGGCCGCCGTCGCGGGGACACCGGTGATTGCGAGCGACGGCGCCGTGCCCGCGCCCGTCGCGCCGTATGCCGCGCTCTTTCCGGCCGGCGATGTCGGGCGGCTGGTCGACTTGCTGCTGACGCTCGTCGCCGATCCGGCCGCGGCACGCCGTCGCGCCGCCGAGGGCGTGCGAACGCTGCGCGCGTATACTTGGGACCGATTCGCGGCTTCGACCGCCGCGGTGTACCACGAGGTCTTGGATGACTAGGGGTTCCGTTTCGATCGCGGCGGCGCTGATCGGCGCTACGCTTGCGTGGGGCTTCCCCGCCTGCGCGCTGGCCGCTGCTCCCAAGCCCGCGCCCAAACCGCCGGAACCGCCCGCGCGGGCGATCGCGATCGCGATCAACGGGCAGTCACTCGCGCGCGATCCCGCGCCGCGTACGATCGGCGGTCGACTGCTGGTCCCCGTCGTGCGCATCTATAATGCGCTCGGCATCGCCGTCACGCGCGACGGTGACGATATCGCCGCGCAAATTCCGGGCGGTACGATCATCACGTTGCACATCGGATCGAGCACGGCGCAGATCGGTGACCGCTCCGTCACAATGCAGAGCCCGGCGCTCACGATCGACGGCGCGACCTACGTGCCGCTGCGCTTCGTCGCCGATTCGCTCGGCGCGCAGGTGAGCTACGATCCCAAAGCCGCGCGCGTCGACGTCATCTCGGCGGTCGTCGGGCGCACGCCCGAGCTCACCCGCGATGCGGGCGACGGGACGACGCAAGTCATCGGCACGGTCTCGGCGGTCGATCTGAATTCCGCGCCGGAGTCGGTGAGCGTCGTGCGCGGCGATGCCGAACGCACGATCGCCATCACGTCGGGCGCGAAGATCGTCATTCAAGACGTCGTCACGAAAACGAATGCCGCGGGGACGCTGACCGACATCCATCCGGGCGATGCGGTCTCGGTGTTCATTGCGAAGACCGGTCATGTCGAAGAGATCATCGACCGGTTCGCCTCGCGAGCGGGGACCGTCGCCGCGGTCTCGCCGGGTGCGATCGTCCTCACCGACGGGTACGTCGTCGCACCCGACCGCGGCACGGTGGTGTTGCTCAACGGCGTGCCGGTGGCGATCGGCGATCTCAAGGTCGGCGATGCGGTGACCGTGCGCTCGAATCCGGACACGGCGGAGAAGCGCGAGATCATCGCCTCGCGGGCGGTCGCGGCGACGCCGCAAGCTGCGGGCACGACCTCGATCACGAATTTCAGCGTCAGCGCGAAGGGCGCGCTGCGCGCCGGCGATTCGTTCGACGTCACGCTGACGGGAACGCCGGGCGGGAAGGCGACCTTCGACATCGGCACCTATCTCGAAGGCATTCCGATGACCGAGGCACCGCCCGGCACGTACACGGCGAAGTATTCGATTCCGAGCGGCGTCAACTTCGGCTCGACGCCGATCTATGGCCATCTCGTCGTCGGCGGCACCGCCGCGCCGCGTGCGCAGGCGCCCTCGCTCGTCGCCGTTTCGACCACGCCGCCGCAAATTACCGACGTCGCGCCGCCGGCGGGCCAGACCGTCAACAACAACCGGCCGAACCTCTTCGCCACCTATGCCTCGCCGACCAACGTCGACATCAATCCGTCGAGCGTCACGATCAACGTCAACGGTCTCGACGTGACCGCATCCGCGGTGCGCACGTCGACCTTCATCACCTACACGCCGACGGTCGCGTTACCGGACGGAATGGTAAGCGTGCATGTCAGCGTCGCCGATTTTGCCGGGAACCGTAGCGAACGGTCCTGGTCGTTTACGATTCGCACCCGCTAGCCGAATGGAGTCTTCATGAATTCTCTCCGCTCCCTGATCGCCGCCATCATCTGTACGGCCGGCGTCTGTGCATGCGGGGGCGGATCGTCGGGGAGCGGCTCCTCGGCGACCGCGCAATCGGGCACGCCGCTCGTGATCGCCAACGTCAAGGACGCGACGATGCTCGATCCGTCGATGGCCTCGGACGGCATCTCGCTCAACGCGACCTACGAGGTGCTCGAAAACCTCGTCGCCTTCAAGCCGGGATCGTTTACGATCGTTCCGGAGCTGGCGCAAAAATGGAACGTCAGCGGCGACGGGCGCACCTGGACGTTCACGCTGCGCCCGAACGCGAAATTCTCCGACGGCACGCCGGCCGATGCTGACGCCGTGAAGTTCAACTTCGATCGCTGGCGGCTGGTCAGCGATCCGGCGCACGGGAATTTCACCTACGTGTACTATCCAGACGTGTTCGGCGGGTTTCCCGGTAAGATCGCCGACGTGCGCGCCAAGGATCCGCGCACGGTCGTCTTCACGCTGACCAGTCCCGACGGACCGTTCTTGCGCGATATCGCCGAGCCCGCGTTCGGGATCGGCTCGCCGGCGGCGATTCGCAAAGATCCGCAGGCCTTCCAGCGCAAGCCCGTCGGCAGCGGTCCCTATCTGCTCGCCGAGTGGGTGCGCGACGATCACATGACGTTGCAAGCGAATCCCACCTACGACGGGCCCGGCGCCAAGCCCACCATCCCGACCGTGATCATTCGCGACATCCCGGATCAGGCGACGAGCGTCCTCTCGGTGGAGAAGGGCGATATCCAAATGCTCGCGGCGCCGCGTCCCGACGACGCCAAGGCGCTGGCAAAAAATCCGGCGGTCGTGGTCGCCGAGCAGCCGCCCAACAACACGGCCTATATGGCGATGAACATGGAGAAGAAGCCCTTCAACGATCTGCGCGTGCGGCGCGCGATCGCCTACGCGCTCGATCTGCCGGCGATCGTGCACGGGCTCTATTCGAGCAGTGCCGTCGTCGCCGATAACTGGACGCCGCAGGCGATCTTAGGAAACAATCCGAGCGTTCACATCTACCCGCACGATATCGCGAAGGCGAAGGCGTTGCTCGCGCAAGCGGGTCTGCCGAACGGCTTTTCGACCGATCTGTTCTATCCGACCGCCCCGCGGCCGTACATGCCCGAGCCGCAGCGACTCGCCGAGACGATTCAGGCGCAGCTGCGCACGATCGGTATCAACGTGACCCTGCAGCCGTACGAGTTCGGCGTCTTTCTCGACAAGGTGCGCAACGGCGAACACCAGATGTGTTTGATCGGCTGGTCGGGCGACAACGGCGATCCCGACAATTTCTTCTATCCGCTGCTCGACCAGGATTCAGCGCACAAGGGCACCGCGCAAAATTATTCGTTCTGGCGCGACCCGGCGTTCCATCAACTGATGATCGAGGGCCAGCTGACGACCGACGAAGCGAAACGCAAACTCATTTACCAGCAAGCCAACGCGATGGTCCACGATCAGGTCCCGGCGATCTCGATCGTGCATACCGCGGTCCCGATGATCGTCTCCGCACAGGTGGCGGGTTACATCCCGAGCCCGGACACGGAGTATCACTTCGAGACGATGAGCTTCAAGAAATGAGCACGGATCCGGACTGCATCTTTTGCAAGATCGTGCGCGGTGAGATCCCGGCAATTGAAGTCTTCCGCGACGCGGACGTCGTCGCGTTCCGCGATCTCAACCCGCAAGCGCCGGAGCACGTCCTCGTTATCCCGACCGAGCACGTGCCCAACCTGAGCGCCTTCGCGCGCACCGCGAGCGCCCACGCGGCCCAGCGCCTCTTGCAAGTCTGCGGCGAGACCGGCGCGGCGCTCGGCCCGCAGGGCTACCGGGTCGTGGCCAACGAGGGTGCCCACGGCGGCCAAACCGTCCACCACCTGCACGTCCACGTCCTGGCCGGCCGCGCGATGAGCTGGCCGCCGGGCTAAGGTCGCCGCATCGCTCGCGTGCGTCGTGGACGATGGACCTCCGGGTGTGCGACGACGACCGCTTCGGCCGTCGCCTTTGAGATGGGTGAGAGAAAAGCGAAGAGCGCCGTCGCGGCGAGCGCGCCCAGAAGTTGTGCGACGATGAAGAGCGGCACATCGATCGGCCGGATGCCGGCGAACGTATCGGTTAACGACCGTGCGAGCGTGACGGCCGGATTGGCAAACGACGTCGACGGCGTGAACCAATACGCACCAGCGATATACGCGGCGACCGCGAACGGCGTCGCCGCGGGCCGCGATCGTGCGCAGCCCCAAATCGTCAGGAGCAGCCCGAACGTGGCGACGAATTCACTGATGACGAGCGCGAGGCCGCCGCGATCGTGATGCGATGCGGAGAACAGCGGCAGACCGAAGGCGCCGTCCGCGAGTGCCGTCCCGACGAGCGCCCCGGCGATCTGGGCGCCGATGTACGGAAGCACGAGCCGCCAGGAGACGCCGCCTTGCCACGCATCGACGAGCGTCACCGCGGGATTCAGATGCGCCCCCGAGATCGGACCGAACGCGAGCAGGAGCGCGATGAGCGCGCCGCCGGTCGCGATCGAATTCGCGAGGAGCGCCAGCCCCACGTTTCCGCCGCACAGGCGTTCGGCCATGATACCGGATCCGACCACCGCGAGCAGCAGGATCGCGCTGCCGACGAACTCGGCGACGAGGGCGCGCGCCGCCATCAGCGGCCGAAATTCCGGATGAGATTCACGCGAGGACCCGTTCCGGGAGGGCAGAGCGCAGCGCGCCGCTGAGGCGCTCGTGCGCGTCGGGTGCAAGCCGGTAGTACACCCAGGTCCCGCGGCGCTGCCACGTCACGAGACCGGCGTCACGCAGAATCTTGAGGTGGTGCGAGACGGCGGGTTGGTTCAGCGGCAGCGCCGAGGTGAAGTCGCAGACGCAGACTTCATCGTCGGCTCGGGCCAAGGTCGCGAGGATCGTCAACCGGTGGGGGTCGGCCACCGCCTTGAAGAGCGCCGCGTCGTCGGCTCGGTCCGACGTATCCACCTGTGCCGGCGGACAACAGCGCTGTATCGACATATTTCGATTCTATGGCTTAAATCGGTAAACGTCAATACAAGTAGCCGCCACCGCGCTGGTCGTGCGGGTCGGGAACGGCCGAGCGTCGTTTGACGGCCGACCGGCCCTGTGATACGGTACTCGTCGGGCCTTTTCTCAGGAAGAGGCTATGGACGGCGTGGATGCGCCGGGCGAAGGGAGGGTTGTTCGTGGAAGTACGAGTTGCACCGGGAGAGACCATCGAGAGCGCGTTGCGTCGTTTCAAAAAGGCCACGCAGAAAGCGGGCGTCCTCGCCGAAGCGCGGAAGCACGAGCACTACGAAAAGCCGAGCGTCCGCCGCAAGAAGAAGTCCGCCGCCGCGCGGAAGCGCCGCGCCTAAGCGCCGCGCGCACGATTCCTCGATAAGAGACGCCGCGCGGCGTCTCTTTCTTTTTCAGGAGAACCACAGACGTGAGCCTCAAAGACGCCATCACCGCCGATCTCAAAGAGGCGATGAAGAGCCGGGATCAACTCCGGCTCGATACGCTGCGCTCCGCGCTCTCGGCGTTCACCTATCGCCGCGTGGAAGCCGGCCACGATCTCGCCGAAGACGAGATGCTGGCCGTCGTTTCCAAACAAGTGAAGCAGCGCAACGATTCCATCGCCGAGTACGGCAAAGCCGGTCGCACAGAACTGGTCGAGAAAGAGACGCGCGAGCGCGATATCCTCGCGAAGTATCTGCCCGCGCAGAAATCGGCGGACGAAGTCCGCGCGATCGTGCGCGAGATCATCGCCGGATTACCGGTCGAGGGCCGCAATCAAGGCGCGGTGATGAAGGTCGTCATGCCCGCGCTCAAGGGGCAGGCGGACGGCAACGTCGTGCGCACCGTCGTGACGGAAGAACTGAGCGCGTAACCTTCGCCGCCCTGCCGCGGTAGAGCGGCTCGTGATCCGTCGGCTGGTTTGGTTTGCCCTGATCGGGATCGGTCTCGTGTGCGCCGCCGCGCGTGCTGCGGCCGGCGGGGCGGCCGTGATCGTCGTTCCCGTTACCGGGACGATCGATGACGGGATGGCGCACCTCGTCCAGCGGGCCGTCGGGGAGGCCCGCAGCGGCCATGCGCGCGCGATCGTCCTCGACGTGAACACCTTCGGCGGGCTCGTTTCGGCCGGGACGGACATCCGTGACACGCTGATCGGGTCGCCGGTCCCGGTGTATGCGTGGGTCGGGCACCGCGCGTGGTCGGCGGGGGCGCTCGTTACCTTAGCCGCGGCCAAAATCGCGATTGCTCCCGGCGCGAGCTTCGGCGCTGCCGAACCGATCCCGAAAACGGTGAAAACGGTATCGGCGCTGCGGGCGGAATTCGCATCGACCGCCGCCCGCGAGCATCGCGATCCGCAGATCGCCGCCGGGATGGTCGACGCGACGCTGCACGTCCCCGGCTACAAAGCGCCGGGCGCGATTCTGACGCTCACCGCCGACGACGCCGTTCGCGCGCACTATGCCGATGCCGTCGCGCCGACATTCGACGATGCGCTTGCCGATTTCGGCCTCGCGCATGCGCGCACGGAAGTTGTCGGCTACACGCTGGGCGAGCGGCTCGCGCGCTTCGCTACCGACCCGAGCGTCAGCGGGATCTTGCTCGCGCTCGGATTCCTCGGCCTCTTGATCGAGATGCAGACGCTGCACGGAATCGCCGGCACGCTCGGCGTGCTCTCGCTGGCTTTGTTCTTCGGCACGCACGTCTACGACGGGTTCTCGAACGGCGTCGTGCTGGCGCTGGCGCTCGCGGGCGTGATCGGGATCCTCTTCGAGTTGCACGTCTTGCCGGGGCACGGGATCGCGGGCTTCGTCGGCATTGCGTTCTTGCTCGCGGCGATCGTGCTCGCGTTCGGGATTCCGTTCGTGTTCGTCGCCGTACAATCGCTTGCGACCGCCGTCGTGCTCACGGTGATCGTGTTCGCGATCGTCGTGCGCATCGTGCCCGAGAACGCGTTCCTGGAACGGCTCGCGTTCGCCGGAACGCAAGGGCCGGACTACGTTGCGGCGACCGAGCAGCGCGCGCTCATCGGCCGCGACGGCTGGGCGACGTCGTACTTGCGGCCGGCCGGCGTCGCCTCGATCGCCGGCGTGCGCGTCGACGTGTTGACCGAAGGGGATTTCGTGCCGGCTGGGTCGGCCATCATCGTGACGCGCGTTGAAGGCGCGCGTGTTTTCGTTCGTGCGGTTGACGCACGCGATCGCGCCCAAGGAGGCACGCCCACGTGATCACCGGACTCTTCAGCGGCATCATCATCGTCGCGCTCATCATCGCGCTGCTGTTCTTTCTGTACTACTTTCCGCTCGGCTTGTGGATCCGCACGATCGCCGCCGGCGTGCCGCTCTCGATCGGATCGCTGATCCGAATGCGCATCATCGGCGTGCCGGCCGGCGTCATCGTCGCGAACCTCGTGCGCGCGCGCAAGGCGGGCCTCGCGCTCACGATCGATCAGTTGCAGTCGCACGTGCTCGCCGGCGGGAACGTCGAAAACGTCACGCTCGCGATGATCGCTGCTCAGCGCGCCCAGATTCCGCTCGAATGGCAGCGCGCGGCCGCGATCGACCTCGCCGGCCGCAACGTGCTCGAAGCGCTGCAAACCTCCGTTACGCCGCGCGTCATCGAAACGCCGACTTTTCAAGGCGTCGCGCAAAACGGCATTCAGCTCAACGTCAAGGCGCGGATCACCGTGCGCAGCAATCTCGACCGCTACGTCGGCGGCGCGGGCGAACCGACGATCGTCGCGCGCGTCGGCGAAGGCGTCGTCTCGGCGGTCGGTGCGGCGGTGGATCACAAAGAAGTGCTCGAATACCCGGATCGCATCTCGAAAGCTGTCCTCTCGAAGGGGCTCGATGCGGGGACGGCGTTCGAGATCGTCTCGATCGACATCGCGGACGTCGATGTCGGCAAGAACATCGGCGCCGAGCTCCAGACGACGCAAGCCGAAGCCGACCGCCGCATCGCGCAAGCGAAAGCCGCCGAACGGCAATACGCGGCGCAAGCGGCCGAACAAGAGCAGAAGGCCGAGACGCAGCGGATGCGCGCCAAGGTCGTCGAGGCGGAAGCCGCGATCCCGCAAGCGATCGCCGAGGCCTTCCGCAGCGGCAACCTCGGCGTGATGGATTACTACAAACTCAATAACGTCAAGGCCGATACCGACATGCGCGGCGCGATCGGCCAAGGGATCTCACCCGCCGAGACGCCCCCGCCCCAGACGCCGGGGGCCTAGTGTGCTGCGCCTGAAGTTCGTTGCAATATCGTATTGAGTGTTCTATACTTAGACATGGCACGTGGACGATCTTTGAAACCCATCGATCTAAGTGTTGATGAACGTACAGCCCTTGAGCGAATGGCGCGACGCCGAACTGTTTCCCGGCAGTTCGCCGAGCGGGCCCGCATCATTCTCGAGTCAGATCGTGGAAGATCTAATTCCGAGGTCGCGGACGCGCTTGGGATCACAATGCAGACCGTTGGAAAATGGCGTGAGCGCTTTCGCAAAGATCGCATTGCCGGGCTGACTGACGAACCGCGTTCAGGAACACCGCGTCGCCTATCCGATGATCGCGTTGAGGAAGTCGTACGGCGAACATTGTCGACAAAGCCAAAAAACGCGACCCACTGGAGTTCACGAGAGTTGGCGGCGGAGACAGGCTTATCGTCAAACTCAATTTTGCGCATTTGGCGCGCTTTCGGATTGCAGCCCAGCCGAGTTGAATCGTTCAAGCTCTCGCGTGATCCGTTGTTCATCGAGAAAACTCGTGACGTCGTTGGCCTGTACATGTCGCCGCCCGAGAACGCGATCGTCCTGTGTGTCGATGAAAAGTCGCAGATTCAGGCTTTGGATCGGACGCAACCGGTATTTCCCCTGCGGCCGGGAGTTCCGGAACGGCAGTCGCATGACTATATGCGGCATGGTGTCACCTCGCTGTTTGCTGCACTCAACATCGCTTCCGGCGAGGTGATTGCGGCTTGTCATCGGCGCCATCGTCATCAGGAGTTTCTTCGGTTCCTGCGCAAGATTGATGACGAGGTGCCGGCGGAATTCGACATCCATTTGGTGCTCGATAACTACGCCACTCATAAACAGCCGACCGTGAAGCGCTGGTTCCTGAGGCATCCGCGCTTCCATTTGCACTTTACGCCAACGAGTGCAAGTTGGCTCAACCAAGTTGAACGCTTCTTCGCGGAGATCACACGCCGACGAATTCGGCGTGGAACGTTCACAAGCGTATCGAGTTTGGAGAAGGCGATCAGCGAATACATCACCCATCACAATGCGGCTCCGAAGCCTTTTGTGTGGACCGCAACGGCCGACATGATCTTCGGCAGAATCCAATCTTATTGTGAACGAACTTCAGGCGCAGCACACTAGCAGGCCTGTGAAAAAATGACGCCGGCGTCTCGACACCGCCCATTCCGCCGAAGACTTCGTTGCTCTTCGGTCACAACGCTACGGCGTTGCTCCCTCATCGCGCCTCGCTTCGACGAAA
>Ga0116226_10002688_pt1 | contig 15566 bp, 13 predicted proteins | sample S1TSphfallax_FD_89692 | JGI IMG/M metagenome (GOLD analysis project Ga0116226, IMG submission 89692) | Host-associated microbial communities from peat moss isolated from Minnesota, USA - S1T2_Fa - Sphagnum fallax MG | ecosystem: Host-associated > Plants > Peat moss > Unclassified | place: USA...
AAGTAGTATTTTGAGGAGACAAAAAAGAAGTCCTTTGCCATTGAATTGCACACAAAACCTAGGAAACACATGATGCGCACTTTAAGAGAGTGAGGCAAGATGTTAATTTTTAGACATTGTTTATCATTTGCTTCCATTTCAATTTGTTAATTCTTTTAATTTTTAGATTTTCAAACCAAGTTCTACTGTAGCAATTATGTGTGAGTCATGTGTCAACATGGAATATAACATCAAGAACTCTTCAAGGTTCTTGTCACATGAAATACACAAACTTGTGTAATGAAGAAATAGAACCAAACCATCAACACCAAGGTGTTTTTACCTAAAAGACCAAACCACAAATAACCAAACTAATATAAGTAATAAAGTAATTCAATCTAGTGAAAGTAACCTAATTATTTTCGTACTCTAGTCACTAATGAAATCTAATAGTTGAGCTTGAATTCTCAACATTCCCCCTAAAGTTCAAATCCACTTCTAGTACACCAAGCATTTTTCTAAACCTCCTTAGCTTGTATGTACCTAAAGCCTTTGTGAAAATGTCGACAACTTGATTTTCAGTATTAACACGAATAAGGTTAATTTCTCTTAGTATAATTTTTTCTTTAATAAAGTGTTAGTGCACCTCAATGTGCTTTGTCCTAACATGATAGACCAAGTTGTTAGCAAGTAGTATGCTACTGATGTTATCATAATAAATGACAATAGGAACATCCATTAATTATTCTAAAATTGAGAGTAGTTTTTGTAACCAAACTACTTCACATGCAACAATTGTTGTGCCTTTGTATTCTACCCTCGTGCTTTATAATGCAACTGTTAGTTGTTTCTTACTACTCTAATTAATAACACCACTTCCAAAAGAAAACATGAAACCATTGGTTGATCTTCTATCCGAAACATTGCTAGTCTAATAAGCATCCATGTATCCATGTACTTATAACTAGCTTTTGGTTTCATAAAAAATTCCACACTGCAAAGTATGTTTTATGTACCTCAGTATATGCTTCACTATATTTAAATGTGGCTTTCATGGTGTTTACATGAATTGACTCACCATTCCAACTACATAATTCAAATTTAACCTTGTGACAGTCATGTAAATCAAATTCCCCACTATGCATATGTACATAGTGGTATCCTCCACAATGTCACATTCATCTACATTTAATTTCACATTTTGCTCCAATGGATGGGTTTCCAACCCATCATCCCATATTTGGACAATTTATTCAAGGCATATTGCCTTTGTAGTAACCATATCTTTTTAGGGGACTGGATTACTTCAATGCTAAAGAAGTACGCAACTCTCCCAAATCCTTCATCTCAAACTTTTGCTTCAAAAGCTTCTTCAAATTAAAGATGTATACATCACTATTTCATGTGATAATCAAGTCATCAACATAGATGACTATGACTACAATCCCACAATCTATCTTTTTCACATATAGTGAAAAAAATTCATTGGATGTTTGAAATCCACTTGTGACAAGATACAAACCTATCTTGTTTAACCAAACTCTAGGTGCTTGCTTCAAACCATACAAAGTTTTCTTCAACCTACAAACCAAATTAGGATGTGTTTGGTTCACATAACATGGTGGTTGTTCCATGTACACTTCTTCTTGTAAATCTCCATGAAAAAAATCATTCTTTACATCCAGTTGATGTAAAGACCATCCTTTTATTGTTGCCAAAACAATGATTATTCTTACAATTGTAATTTTTGCAACTTGACTATAGGTTTTTTCATAGTCTATGCCATAAGTTTGGGCATAACCTTTGGTAACCAATCTTGCTTTATATTTGTTCACAAATCCATATGCATTGTGCTTGACTTTGTACACCCATTTGCACCCAATTATTTTCTTGTCCTTTAGTAAAACTATTAATTCCCAAGTAGCACTAGCATCCAACGCCGCTATCTCTTCATCCATGGCATTCTCCCACTTAGGGTTTCCAACTGCCTGTTCAAAACAAGTGGGTTCAACCTCCTATATAACTCTCACCATGTATGCATAATGATGAGCTATGTGAGTCTTTGTATAGGGTACTTGACACATGTGGATCTTCGTACTCCACTATTGTTGTCATGTGTTTTTAAAGCTTTCTTAGCCATCTAAGCTCTTGGAGTAGTAACTGAAAGGACTTTTGATTCTTCACCCACAATATTTTTTGAATCATTTGATTCACCATCTACATGGAATTTTTTAATGATGTTTGAAAACTACCATGTACAATGTTTGAAAATCATAATCTTCCTTTCCATTGAGTGCTACTAGACCCACTAATTGAAGACTCTTGTGGTCCATTAATTAATTGTGATTCTTATTCCACATTTGATGAAACATCACCATTTCTAGCTAGTGGAAGGGTTGAAGCATCTATATCCTTTTTTGTTCTAAAGAATATCCAATGAAAATACACTTTTAAGCTTTTGGGTCTAGTTTTAATCTCTTATTGTGAGGAACATCCATATATGTAATGCAACCAAACACTCTAAGGTGTAAGACATCTAGTTTCTTATTTGTGAATTCTTCTTCAGGTGTTATGCCATGAATTACTATTGTGGGTGTTCAATTCATGATATAGACTACAGTTACTACTGTTTTAGCCCAAAAGTAATTTGGAAAATTCTTCTCATGCAACATGGCATGTACTATTTTTGTAATGTGTTTATTCTTCCTTTCAACAACTCCATTCTATTGTGGGGAATAATTACATGAATACTTCTTTTGAATTCCATGTTCCTTCAAGTATTCACTGAATTCATTTGAAAAATACACTCCCCCTCCATCAGATGTTAGGCATTTGATGTTCACACCCTTTTCCTTCTCCAACATTGCTTTGAAATTCAAAAAATGTTGAAACACTTCACCTTTGTGTTTCATGAAGTAAACCCACACCTTCCTTATGTCGTCATTAATGAAATTCACGCAATACCTACATCCTCCAATGGATTATATTTTTGTGGTCCACACATTTGAGTGGATCATTTCTAAAGGTTTGGAATTTACATGAGTTGTTTGAATTGGGAATGGATGCCTAGCTTATTTCCCCAATTGGCATGTTTCATTAACTTTTGACATCACCTCTTCTATTCCAAATTTGGGAAGACCTCCAACAAAATTTTGTTTTTCCATCAACTTAAGATGTTGGACATTAACATGGCCAACCTGCTTGTGCCAAAGTCCAATGTCTCTAGCTCCTTTTTCATGTGTGAATAATAGGGAATTTACTTCATGCATGTTCACATCCAAGGTGAACATTTGTCCATTCCTTTTCCCTTTTACAATCAATTTGCCTTAGTTTTTCATGTCTTTCACAAAACATCCATTAAGGTTAAATGTCACATGTAAACCTTGTTCCACCATCTAGCCTACTAAGACTAAATATTTTGTTATGGTTGTAACATAAAGTACATGTTTCAATAATTTTGTTTGCCCATCTTGCATGGACAATGGCACCTTGCCAATTTGTGTGATGGGATGTGTAGTGTCATCACTAGTTTCCACAAACCCCGGTGTTTTCAAATCCTTTGTGTCTGTAAACCTATATTCATGACTAGTCATGTGGTTTAAAGCTCTAGAATCCACATACCATACATTGTTATCCAATACACCTTCTATCATTGAATTTGCCATGTACTACATCATAAACAATTGCTCATCACCTTGATTGCTAATTCATGCATAATTCCCTTGTTGTAGCTTTTCATTTCATGCATCATGCTCCCTTTGATAACATTTATTGGCCATGTGCCATGTTTCCCATAGTAATAGTAGTTTGAATCGATATTTGGTTGTTGACCTCCACAACTTTCACCTTGACCTCCACAACTTCCTCTTCCTCTAAAATTTCCTCGTCCACCTCCATGAAACTTACCTCCATGTTGATGATGTCCACCATGCAAACTTCCGTGTCGACCTTGAAATGAGGTTTTATCACCTCTAGCTCTAGCTCTATTAATATTTGAATAGAAAATACTTTCTTTTGATCCTCCATTGGATGAAGTACCAATAATTCTCATCTCTTCACTTATAAGTAGGGTTACTAAGTCTTGGAAATCGGGAAATGTTTCTCAAACTACAATTGAAGTACGAAATTGATTATAATATTTTCCAAGTCCATTTAAGGTCATAGCCACTAGATCTTCATCATCTACAAGGGCTCTTCTAAATGCAAGAGCATCTATAAGGTTTTTCACCTTTGTAAAATAGTCATTGATGTTCATTTTGTTTTTTTGTAGATTATGTAACTTTTGCTTGAGTTGCATTTTGCAAGCTTGTGTATTGGTGCTATACATCTTCACCAATGTATCCCAAGCTTGCTTGGGTGGTTTTGCATCTTGAATATGCATAATCATGGAATTAGACACACTCATAGAAAGCCAATACAAGATTTTTCTAACTTTTTCATGTCAAGTTTTATTGGCTTAAATTTGTTGGCGTGTGGGGTTCTAGGAGAAAAGGTTTTTTCTCATCACCATTTATGAACTCCCAATAACCTTTCCCCATCAAAATTTTCATAATCCTAAATTTTCACAATTGGAAATTGTTCTTGTTTAATTTTTCAATTGCGATTTGAAAAAGATTGTCCACCATCTTTCAAGGCAACACTCAATGTCTTCTTGGGGTTTCACAAATGATTTGTTTCAAAAAATGATTTTATTTCCTTCCTTGGGTTTCTAGGGTTTTCCTTTTTTAGCTTTCTTGGATAGGGTTATGATTAGGGTTGAACAAGATGGAGCTTGCATATGTATGTATGTCTTGAGTATTATATGAAATTTTATACAATACATAAGTTTGACATATATGTATGTATCTTATATAATATTTTGTATGATATTAAATACATGATTACATACCAAACTTTTATATGAAGGTCTTGATAATGTATTTGCGCATTGCAATCTTCAAACTCCTTCCTTCAAGTTCTCCCAAATTGTATTTGCTCCACTTCAAAATTTGTTTTGATGTCTTCTCAATGTAAACTCTATCACACCAACTTTGCAAAGCTACACCACTCACACATGACCTTGGATTGATTTGAAATTTTGGTGAAACAGACAAAAATATGTCTACTATGATCTTTCAAAATTTTAGCTCATTTAACTTCATAAAATGAAAGATCCTATTACTTCCTTGAAATCACTTCAAACTAGGACCTGAACACAAAATGACTTATAACTCATTATCAACAACTCCAAACTCCTTGAGAATTTAGAAGACACATTATATGTATGTCTTATATATCTCTTCCAAATTTCAGCTCTATTGATGATGATTACAAAGAATTATCATTTTCAAAAGAAATTGACTTCAAAATTGAGGCTGAAACTTTAGATACTTAGATCTCTTTCAATACATATCCAAATGACATAAAATTTCTTTCGCATATATAGTCTTTTATGATCTACACGATTTCAAAGTTGTAGATCCAAAAACGTTCAAACAAAAGAGATATGACCAAAACACCAAATTTGACACAAAGTCTTCAAAAGCTCATAACTGTCACAAAACATATCTTTTTCTTTTGGAATTTTGAGAATATAATCATCTTATAGTCTTATATAATCTTTTTAAGTTTCATTCCAAGATCCTTTCATAGTAGATCTAGATCTAAATTTAAAAATCTAACTTCCACAACCTTTGATATGTTGATCTCCTCTCACCTCTTTTCTTTTCTTTTTTTTCTCTTCACATTTTTTCCTTTCCTCTTTTCTCTTTTACACTTGATAAACTCCTATGATATTACTAAAGACTCTCAAGTTTTAGTTCTAGAAACTTTCTAAATATAGATCTTTTTCAACTTTCTCATCAAACAACCTAAGCTCTGATACCATGTTAACAAATAGGAGATCTAATCAAGTGCAAACATAAATTTTTATTGCAAGGAAACTAAAACATGATGTTCACAACATGGATCATAACATCAAGAACTCCTCAAGGTTCTTGTCACATGAAATACACAAACTTATGTAATGAAGAAAAGAGAACCAAACCATGAACACCAAGGTATTTAACTAAAAGACCAAACCACAAATAACCAAAATAATATAAGTAAAGAAAGTAATTCAATCTTGTGAAAATAACCTAGTTACTTTCCTATTCTAAAAACTAATCAAACCTAACTAGTTGAGCTTGAATTCTCAACAAATTTTGTATCAAATTTAAAGTCAAAATCATAATAATTTTAGAGTTTTGAGTCTTGTAATAACTTGAAAGTTGTTAGTCCTTTTATACCTAATCCAAAGTCCTAACTCCTTTGCCTAAGTCCTAAGTCATGAATCTTGAATCTTCAATGTTTTCCAATTAGTTAATTAACATGAATTTGAACTATGAACCATGTAGAAACCACATGATTCTATTAAACAATATATTATGAAGAACACTTGAGACCTTAATGCATGCAAAATAAGACCTTCTTGGGATTGCATGACTTTTAGTTTATAATAATTTCATCTCTAAAGTTTCTTAGAATCTTGAATTGGAAAACATGTGTTAAATTAACTAAGCAACCATGTTTGAATTATGTGCAACTTGATTTTTTTACAAGATTCAAAGCACAACACCCACAAGTGGAGATTGGATTTATCACATTCCATAAGCTCAACCCCTTTTTTATTTGCAAATTGAAGGAGTTCAACTCTTGTTGTTGTTGATATCATTAGGAGATGATGGATATTAAAGTGGGTTTCAACAACATGAGGGCTTCAATTGTGCACCATGGAGGTGATGTAGAATTATGCACTTGTGGATGTGAGGTAATTTGTGCCAATCCAAGGCATGGACTAGCAATAGGTCCAACCATGCCATGTCAAGCAGCAAAACATATGTACCAAACCAATTCTAACTTGTGGTCAAATTCATTGCGCCCAAAAAAGATAGGTAAGAATTGGTTTAAGTTGGATTATATTAAGGGTCTTTCTGCACAATGTGGCATGAAATGACTACATGTGTGTGATAGAGAGTTTGATCCTTCCAACCAATCATTAATAAAGTGGAAAGCTTTTGAGAAAGTTTCGACTAGAAAAATTAAAGAGGGTGAACCTAAAGAAGTAGTTTGCTTAAAACCTAAGCTTACTTCTTCCCTAGAGTTTATTTTATATGTTGTTCCCAAAATTTAGAAATTTGTCAAACACAACTCTATTGTTTAGTGGCAAGACACCCAATTTCAATTGTGCAAAAAGAAAAATTAGAGCATGATGAAGTCCTATCCTTAATAGACTTTGCAGAAAACTGATCTTTTAAGCATCAAAATGAAGTCCAAAAACAACATTGGTATAATTTCCAATTGTCCATTTTGGTTCACATTGTGTACACCACAAACCCCTAAATGTGACATCCTAGATCCTTTGAGCCCACACCTAAAAAATAGTGCTTTTACTATATATTAGATGACTGGAAACATGACAACCTTTTTGTTTAGCATGCACTTAATGTGCATTGGTAGCACTTCATTTCATAAGGTATTTTTATCCTACATGACATTTTGTTTTGAATGACAAAGTTGCATCTCAATTCAAGGGTGCAAGGTCTTGGTTTTATGTGCCAAGGTACTTTAGTTTGACAATGGTATGTGCCATGGAGTGGAACTATTGGGGTACATGTCATGGGAAAGGGCCCCATGATGGAGCTTACTTGCTTGAAATGAACCTTATGGAAGGAACAATTGAAAGTAAATGGGATTCCACTTCAAAATGCAGCCCAAGTTGTTTCATTCCTTCAAAGCTCCATAAATTCAGAGCATGCTACTTATGAACATGTTTGAATGGATGTCAAGCACAACTTTATTGAAGTCAAGGTTGGAGAGGCGAACATGACCCATGGTTATGATTGATAGACTATAGCTGGTTCTAAATCTTTTCATTTTATGTGGTCTATAACCCATTCAAATAATGTTCTTATGGAGACTAGAGAATTTTTTTGTTTCTTTGACAAGTGTTGTGATGATATTCTAGAAGGTGATTGTGATTCAAAGTCACATGTGGTGCCTTGGACTTTGTTAACCTTGTAGCCTTGTAGTGTTTTAAATGCACAATGTGACATTGAAGCTGATGGAGTAAGTTGGGGCAATGATGGAGAAAGTAATGATTTAGCTCTTGATTTGGAAGTTGGAGACAACTTTGTTGTGAGGGTAGAATCTGGTAACATGGAGGGAGTGGATTTCTACATAGCGTAATGTGCAAAATAATTACATGTTGTCCAAGAGGACAAAAGCCTAGATGCCTATGGTTTTAGTGTCAACAAAGGGGATGAAGTGGTCAGTGGTTGCTATTATAGGAGGTGCGGGCATAAAATGTCATCATATGAACTATTGACTAAAGAAGGCCATGCCATCATTTACTCTAATTGGGCTAATTCTAGCAAGTTTGCTATGACACATGCAACTCATAAGTTGAAAGGGGGTAAACCAGTGTATAACTTACCTCATAGTTCATTAGAACGGATCAAGGATGTCCTTATAAAGGTTAATCTTGATAATGAACTAGAAGATCAAGAATTATTTTTCTATTTTCCCTCTCTTGATATGGAGCTTCCATAAAATCTTGTTGATCTTCCACTCCTTCAAATTGTTACATGAAATGGTATAAAGAAATATTTGAAACATTTGTTTATTTTGTGTAATTTGTAAGGCTAAGCTCAAATCCTAAACCATGGTTGTAAGAAATCAAATTATTATGTGAAGATGGAAAAGTTTCTTGTGTTATCCAATAAATGTGGTTAATATGTTTTCAGGGCATAATGATTAAAGAGTAAATTGTAAAGAGGTTGAGTAGTTTCCTTCATATTGATTTCAGGTTCAAGCTCAACCAAAGATACTATGTGTGTGCATCTTTTCACATAGGTTCAAGTGCTTTTGGTGTAGGTATGTTATTGGAATTACCCTATTTTCATTATATTCTTTGATTGGGCAATAACCATAGTCCAAAAAGACTAGGTTTGAAATGTAGTAGTTCGTTAATTATAAGATGTAACTTCATTTGAAACTTGTCATACTAGTGAAATCGTTCACATTATAATTTTTTTCACAAAGAATGAAGGAGGTAATAGTTTGCAATTAATTTGATGAAATACAAGTAGTTGTTGTCATAATGTGTTAAGAGTGGATTTCAGGTATTAGTGTTTTTGCAACAACTATATTGGCCATGGCGAGCAAATAATAATACTGAAGAAGATAGTATGTTTTTGCAAGCAATAACATTACCAAGTCAAAGCATAGGAATGACTGCTCCCACAAGTCCCTTTGAAACTATTCCATGCCCAACCCCTTTTAGTAGCAAGTGTAATTCTTTGCTCTTTGCTTCAATCGAACCATTTTTGTAGGTTAAGTCTATCTAAACATGTGTTAATCAACATCTTCATTAATCTTGTCATATATATATAATTTATTGTTTGCATGTTGTTTGCATAGATGTTAGATGAACTAAAAGATTCTTGGATTAGATTTGTTACTATTGCAGAAAGACTAGTATTACTTGATGTGAATAAACTAAAGTTGTGGGATTATGGGATGTATTCTTCTTTCATTTAGGCTTTTAAGGTCATGTCCATTTGATGATCTCATTGCATATTATACGTTTTAGGTGTATTTATTTTTATGTAACCAATTAGATTATCCAAAAGTTGACCATCAATGGTCATGGAACCCACAATAATTTTAGCAAGCTGACTGAACCATAAGACACCTTCTTGATGAGACTCACCTCCTACACAATTCCAATACCACCAATTATCACCCTATTAAGAGATAAATCTAGATGCATACATTTTACCAAATCTTGGAACCATGCAAAATGATATGTGCAACAACAAACAATGTATAATGTTTTGATACGACTTATAACATATGCACACATGACATAAGAGGAGAGGAGAGAGCACCATTTGGTGCAAGTTCCATTACTACAGTCATAGGAAACTTTTCATGGCCTTTTGCCTAGAGACATAGCCGTTTCGCCTCTACAACATAAATTGATTTTCAATACCAAATTCTTTAGAGTCTAAAGCCATGAATAGATTGTGGTGTTTTTCTTCAACCTCTTGTTGGAGATATGTGATTATTTCTTTCACTAATTTTGGGCTATTTCCTTTAGGAAGCTTCCCACAAAATAAAAATGACATGAGTACTTGCTCAAAGCTCTACAAATATGCACAAATTAATTATGCAAATAACCTCAATTACTTTAGCCTCCATGAGAGGAAGATAAGACTGTTAGAAAATTGCCATAACAACATAGTGATAACGAAAAAAAAGAAACAAGCATATGGAAAGTGTAAAATTTACCATACCTATGAAAAGTTATAACAACATTATCTCTAGCTTAAAAAAATTTGTGAGTAAGAGCCTTGCCCAAGCCATAGGTGTTCTTGAAGTTTTTTAAAAAAACATAATTAATCAGTAACATTAATTGAACTTTAGGTATACGTAGTAACAACCTCATTGTTGAATACCAAATGGCATTAGAATTAGGTCATACAAAGTTATGCACCTTTCATTTCTATCACATTTTTATAAATGACATGGAGACTTAGTCTAAATGTTGGCTAGCACTCAAAAAGGTGGAGCAAATTATTCTTGACTATTCAAATTGTTGCAAAAAGCCTTTGAAACATATTTGAAAATCAAATGCAACAAGAGGAGGCTCTTAACTTGGTAGCATCAAGGATCACAAACATGAAGAAGGTGGAGTTTTTTAAGTCAGATAAGAAATTTCAGCTTATAGCAAATAATATTATTCCACAAAGTCCCCCAATGAGACATCCTTGCTCCATCATACCTTATCATAGAAATGCTCAAGTTTCTAAGACCATATAGTCCAAAGCCATGGACAAATGGAAGATGGATGCATAAGAAAAGAAATTCCATTGTCTTATCTAAAGAAATATACTTGAAACCATGAACAAAAAGAATGTAGATCTCACCATGAATCAAATCCTAATTGTGGCAGAACCTTCTTAAGGAACTTAAAATTTAAAGGTGTATGGTGTGCCCTTTTTTAGCCTTACATCTATCTTAACTTGAGATGTAGATTGTCACAACCCTAGTTTTGAACTCGCGACCAAGGCAAGGAGTTGTAAGGTTGTGGGCCAAGAGGATGCCCAGGAGTGAAGGAAAGTGTGAGGGAATGAACCCTCACACTCCCAAGGGAGCTCCCATTAGGAGTTTGGAGTCCCGGTGGACTCCCAAATTTTCAAAGAGCAATTTCAAAGGTCAAAACCCATTAGATTGAAGAGTTCTTTATATCATTGGAAAGATATTGAAACTTAAATGTCTAAAATTTGGACATTTGAAACACAAGTTATGGCCAAAAGAAAGGTCAGGAGTCAAATTGGCAGTTTGATTCCCGACCACTAAAAGTCAGGAATCGACCCTATTTCCTTCCGTGCAGGTGACATGCGACATATCGTTGGAAATATCTTGATGAAGGTTACAACTTTACTTTAGACCTCATCTCAATTGAAGGCTTGCACACAAAGTTATGAGGCCCCAAAGTTACGGGAGCCTCAACTTTGGGAATTTCAGGACTCCCATTTGGGAGTCTCGGGACAAAATGCCATTTGGATGTGGGCTTCGTGGAGAGGCACAAAGTATATTATAAGGGGGAATGTGGTGGCTTCCCCCAAGTCCGGGCCATGGTGAGTCTTGTGAGTTTGAGTTGCCCATGGCTTGTCCTAGCACCAAAGGTGCTCCAACTATGCACTAACCACATTGTGTTTGGTTTTGTGCATGTATGTGTGAGTAATTGATGCTTGTCATTCTTCCTAGTCCCATCTTGGAGTTCCAACACGCCCTTCTACCCCCAAAGTGCTATGAGCTAGGGAGCGTGCCCTGACTCTTTACTCTTTCGCCGTTTGTAGTTTGGACTCACATTTGAGTCCATTAAGGAGCTTGAGAGCGCGTCACTCCCCATTTGCCCATGTATTGGGGTGGTAGCTTTTTAACTTTGCCTTGTCTCACATTGGTTCTAATTCCTACACAACAAAAAATATTTTCCTTTCTTTTGTTGCAACCTCATGTTGATTGTAAAGTTAATTGAAGATCAAAGTCCAAATCTACTACATATAAAGCAAGGAAATTATCAAATGTTAAATGAAATTACCTCATCAATACCATTAGTACACGTCCATATTGCCAATCTAAATGAACCTAGTTAGCATTCAAATAGTTAAGTCTACATTATAGGTCCAAACAAAAAAGGTCTTGTACTAGCATTATCAACCAACGAACCCAATTAGGATTCAAACATACATGTGACCTATAATTTGCACTTGTATGTTAAAAACTTTTAAACCAAAAGAACACAAATCATTTTCAATAAAATTATGAAAAGGAATCCTTGCCCACCAAGATGACCATAATTATATTATAGAACATAAAGTAAATAACACCCACCATTCTTCAAAGTCACTCAAGTGAGTGCAAATCTTTGACAAAAGTGAAATGTCATTCTAGAAACCTAAACCCCTATCTTGACATAAAACACAATAACCTAGTTGATTAGAAGTTGGAAATATTTCTGTTCAATTGCATCAACAAATGTTGATAGAATGACACCTACAAATGATCCATTCCTGCCATAAGACTATGGAAAAACCACAATAAAACACATAGTAAAAAAGTTGCAATAGCAGTTAGCCAATTCAGAATACAACTAACAACTTGCTTAGTGGGGGTTTTTCTTTTCCTTCTAGATTTGAAGGCATCTAAATTATCTTTATTGGATAATGGTTCAACATTATGAGTTGAGGTATCTAAATTGCCTTGATCAACACAATCCTTAGAAAAAAAATCCTTTTTATGAAATGTCAACTCCATATTATAAACCTTTGAAGGTGACAAGTAGGGGTTCAAATTGTGAAGAAGTTCACCACCAAAATCATCTTTTCTAGGAGATTCACCTACCACATGACCTTCGCAAATTTGCTCTTGTTCAACACCCACATACCACCTCACAACACCAATTGTTTTTTCATCACTATCCTCCTCACATAGAGAATCCTAATCTAATTCTTTTTCACAAAATATTTATGCACCTTTCTTCGTCAAACTTATCATCGGGTTCTTAGCTTCAAAGGGTAGGGTAGGTAGCTTTGCTGGAATTGCTACTGAGGACTCCAAGGCTTTGGCAAGGGATAACACAATTGGGATTATTTTTGGCACATTTGATGTAGCCAATTTCCAACCACTTATGCTAACACCACAAGTGGGGCAAAGGGCATGCCCTTAGATGCATGGATAATAGAAATCATAATGGCCACATGGTTACACACAAAAATGAAAGTATAGTTAATCATCAAACCAACAACAATAACAAAATTTCTTTTCCAATGTTATAATTTGATGCAAATTTTAATTTTTGAAATAAAGAAATTCAAGTCAATGTTGTATTTTACCTCAAGGAAAATTGTGGCCTTAATTTCTCCACGCTTTGCACATAATGGTGGCATTTTAATCTTTGGTTCCTAAATTGCAAAAGTAGTAGGTTTTTCCATGACGATGTTGTTCCATCAATAGTTGATGTACCCTCATTTGATGTTCCAAGGCTAGGACTTGACGTCAGGTCAAGATTCTTAAAGTTCATTTTGTATGCCGATTTTAGAATCTAAGGTGCAAAATTCCATGAAACTTGCTCAGTTTCTATACAAACAACAACAAATTAATATTAGGAAATAATGCAAAACAATATGTAGTAGGTCATCCATAAGTTGAAATTTGAACATGTTTTTCAAGTAACCTAAAAAATTCCATTAAAATCCTTCAACATTTCAACCTCTGCCTACATGAGTATGCATTTAAGGAGTCTACAAAAGGACATTGAATCTTGACTTTCAAGAGTACTTATGCATCCAAGGAACTTGCAGGACTTTTGCATATAGAAAAAGGACATTGAAAGATTTTTAGATTATGCTTCCAAAAATTTAGGACTTTTTAATTCAAGAATGCACATCCAAGTGCAAGACTTTTTAGCAAAGAAATGAAGTACATCCATGAATATGAATCCAATAATACATGACTTTTCAGTCCAAGAAAGGACATTGAAGACTTTCAAGAAAATTCTTCACATGATTTCTAAATTGATCTATGACAATAGGAATATACAAACTCTTAAGACTATGTGTTCAAGACTTGACATAATCTTAAAAGTCCTTTAAGGAACAAAGAGGACAAGAAATACTTAAAGAAGACAATTTTGATGGTTTAGGACTTGTAGTCACAACATAGAAGGACTTTTGAGTACATCTTTAGAAATCTAAAAAGTCCATCATACTTTAAGGACTCCTGATGTAAATTAAAACACTCACAAAAACCAGGACTTGGAAGTCTGGTTCTTGAATTTCCATTTAGCCATAATAAGTATTAAAGACTTTAACAAACCATACAATTAAGATTAGTCTCATCAAGTTAGGAAAGAAAAATACTACTTTTAGGACTACCACTTGCAAGGTACAATAAAGAAGCTACAAGATTCCTTGAAACATAAAATTAATGTAAATCTTTGGTACCCTAACTCACATAGTCTAGAAGATGATCATGAACTTCTAATTATAAGTTCTACAAAATAGAATTCCAAGTTGGTGTTCTAATGAATCTAAAGCAAGCTCTAAAAATTGATACAAAAACATCCCATGATTTAGACTTGACTTAACAAAAATCAACCAAAACCCTAAAAAACACTTACCATTGTTTTTTGGTTTCAAAGAATGCCTTGCTACTACTATGTTAAAGAAGTTATAGAAATTGATATAAGAACATGCCATGATTTGGACTTGACCTAACAAAAATCAATCAAAACCCTAAAAAACACTTACCACTATTTTTTGGTTTCAAAGAACGCCTTGTTGCTCCTTTGTTTCCTCCCTTCCCTACTCTAATGCTTTCACTTGGAACATCTTGAATTATTAGTCGAGCTCCCCATGTTGCACACTATTCTAGAGAAAATTCAACTTCGCAACTTGGAAGTTAACATTTTAAGTCACCAGTAGAATGTTGAAGCATACACAAAGGGTGGTATGTGTGACCACATGGTGTTGTCATGTGGTCATGGCATTTGTAACAAAACCCACAAACTAGACACACATTCAAATTGTAATTTAAGTTTTCAACAACCTCAAGATTATCCACAAAGGGGAGAGGATTCAAGGATAGCCCCCATCCTTTTTTCATCCTATGTAATTGAGTTTGAATCGAATGGATCCTTGATTCTGCTACCCTAAGTTGTTGGGATACCATCTCATACTCAGTTTTGTATTTTGCAACAACTTCTTCCAAGATGTTGGAGTTATCCTTTGTGACCATTAATCTCTCGACTACACATTGAAGATCATTTTTGACTACTATCTTATATGCTTTGAGGTCTTTGACCTTAACACCTACAATCACTATTTGATCCCTAAGATCCTTAACTCCATCATCGATGAGCTTGAGCTCATCTTCAAAATTGTACCCGACAACTACAAAATCAACCTTACTCTCCAGAAGTTTGTCTAGCTTAATTCCCAAGTTGACAACTTCTTGGGCTGTAATCACGCTAGCCAAACTCCTAACTAATTCAACGTGTG
>Ga0116226_10002689_pt1 | contig 15559 bp, 17 predicted proteins | sample S1TSphfallax_FD_89692 | JGI IMG/M metagenome (GOLD analysis project Ga0116226, IMG submission 89692) | Host-associated microbial communities from peat moss isolated from Minnesota, USA - S1T2_Fa - Sphagnum fallax MG | ecosystem: Host-associated > Plants > Peat moss > Unclassified | place: USA...
CGCTTGCCAAGAGGACGCCTCCGCGAGAACTTCCTGCGGCCGCGACGCCGACGACAAAACTGGCAGTGGATACAATACCGTCGTTGGCGCCGAGCACCGCTGCGCGCAGCCAGCCAAGGCGATCACCGTGATGGCGCTCATTCTGGGCTCCAGAGATATGCGGTTTCATCAGTTGAAACTTCGTCAGGGAGCCAGCCTACTTTTCAACGCAGTCACCGTTTGCTGCTATCTTCGCTCGGCGGAACGTGCTGAACTAACACCGCAACTATACGGTTTCCAAAACTTTCGTCTCGGCTAAAACTGATCGGGCACGCTCAACTTCTTCCGCGTCTCCGTGAACGATAAGGAGGTATTTATCGGCTTTCAATGCGGATTCGTACTTGATGACACTATCCCTTGCAACGCCCATTTCAATCAGTCCGGCACCCAAGGCCGATACACCGCCCACGACAACGGCACCTTCGAGTGCGCCGACCAGAGCAGTGACGACCGGGCCAGCTAACGCCAACAATCCCAGCCCCGGAAGCACAAACACGGCCGGAGCTAGCAACAGTCCCCAGATGCCACCCCAAAATGCGCCAACGCCTCCCCAAGATTTCATCTTGTCGCCGACGGTGTAAAACCCAATGGGGTGTTCTTCGCTATGGTAGCCCTTGCCGATGAGCGAAATTTTCTTGACGTCAATTCCTGAATGACTCAGTGAACGAATCGCATCTTCTGCTTCGATATGCGTATTGAAAGTATAAACAGCTGCTTGCTTTTCCATGATGTTTCCTTTTTTAAAATTACTAATTCAAATCAACTAAAAATATTCCACAGGGTCCGATCCTTGATGAATCCTGGATAGCGCAAGTTAAATTCACAATGCTATCCATGGTTCCGAAACCCCAAGTGCTAAACTTAGCTTTTCATTCTCGTCTCGTCATTGCTCTACAAGCCACGAGAGTATTAAAGGATCAGACCGCTTGGTTAGTGGCACCTCTTTCTCGCTTGGAATTCCTATGATGACCGGCACAACAACAAGCGTTTCATCCGGCACACCAAGAAGCGACTTGCCTTGCGCGGTATTGAGGCCCAGAACTGCTGAGCCGATCACGCAGGTACCGAATCTCAACGCGTGTGCACTTAACATCAAATTCTCCGCGGCGAGCCAGCAGTCGGCTGGAGCAAATGGCGCCATCGATTTAGCGCAAATGACGATCAGGGTTTCTGCGTCGTAAAACAGATTGGAGTCGGGCGCTGCAAACCTGTGCAGCAAAGGGGTGTACGTCAGATGGGTACCGCTCTCCCGTTCAGCCAATGTGTCCTTTGACAGGTCAGATAGACGCCTCAAGATGTGTTTTCCCTGCGCAACGGCAAATCCCCATCGCTCTTCCTGAATAGCATTGGGTGCCCGCACCGCAGCGGAAAGCAGCGTGTCGATCGTGCTGTGGTCCATACGACCCGGCGCATAGGATCGTATCGATTGCCTGGTTGCAATGGCATCCGCCAGGCTCATGGTCTGTCCTGCGTCTTTCATGGCTCGCTCCTTATCGGAAATCTTCAGAGATAGTTGGCTACGTCGCAAACCACTTTGAAGCTCTCACCAAGAGATACTGATGTTGTTCAGGACTTTGTGCACTCCCGGTGTGCCCCAGGCCGTGCGTCGTGCCAGCTCGCGTTCAGACCAGTTGTCGACGCTTCCGGGGAGAGTCACGTTGGCGTCGTGCACTTCCACCTTCACGTTGTGCGCGTTCGCCTTGCTACGGCGATTCAAGGCAGCTTCAATTTCCGATTTGATCGAATGCGACGACACCGCAGGGCGGAGGCCAATCTGATCTCTGATTCCCTTGACGCCCATAAGCTGACTAACTGCATTTACGGCAGCTAATTTTTGATATTCCCAATCCACCTCACCAGAGAGAGTTATCCAGCCAGCTTCTACCATGACACTGACGCGATCAGCGGGTAGGTAGGCGCTCCATTGCAGGACATTTTCCACAGAACGCGCGATATCGGCGTCGGTCCGCTGGCTGGAGCCCGGCAGGCTTACGTCGATCTCGACGGCAAGCGCCTTGACGCCGGAGACGCGCTGAACGGCAGATTCGGCATGCCACTTTTGGCTGTAGCTATCCACGTGACCGGCCAAGGTCACAACCCCGCCGCTCACTTCCACTCCAATCTTCGTTGCGTCCAATGATTGGTCCCACTTCAGTTCTTCAATCACATCCTGCTGTAGTTGCATATCGGTTTTCATGCGCTTCTTCCGGTGAGTAGTTGAGATATCGAGGGTGCGCGGCAGCGGTCACCTGCTCTGTCCGTTACCGAACATAGCGTGACATTTCTTACCTGCGAATGGCATGTAAGTAAACGCGAAGAAATTGATGCGCAAGGAGTGTCGCTGCGAGGCAATGGATTTGCGGAATCGGAGCAGATCGGCAACGGGTATAGCGAAAGCACTAGCCTCGAAATATATCGAAGGGCTCGATTTTCAGCACACGGCGCACACCAAAATAGCTTGAGATGCCGGCGATCAACAACACCATGCCGAAAGCCAGCTCGAGATTCCAAAACGTAATGGTCGAGGCATAATTTGGCAAGCTGGCCCGGGCTATCGTAATCATCAGCGTGACTAAGCCGATGCCCAAGCCGTATCCTGTCAGCGCAGTAAAGCTTGCCATGAAAAGGATCATGACAATAAGCTCGTGCCCCTTTGCGCCAATCGCCTTCAAGGCACCGAATTTGTCGACGTTTTCCAAGATGAAGGTGTAAAAGGTTTGACCCGAGATCGACAACCCGACAATGAAAGCAATAATTGTCATCAAGAGGATATTGGTGCCCACTCCAGTTTTGTAAGTGTAATAGTCGGCAATACGTTGGTCGAACTCCTCCTTCGTCAGCGCAATATAGCCAAGCTTCGCGACTTTCTGCTTGATGCCAGCTATCTCGGCATCGCTCTTGGCTTGCGCCAGGACATAGGAAATCGTGAACCGCGTGGTCGGAATGTATTCGATGGCCCGGTTATAGGTGGTATACAAAGTTGGCACGCCATTAAGGCCATTCGAAGCGACTGCTGCGACACCCACAATCACGCCGCGATGGTCGTTGAGCTCGAATGTCGTGCCTATCTTCGGGTTTTACAGTTTCGAGAATTCTGCGTCGTTGACAACGATAAAAGAATTGTCCGCATAAATGTCCAGGATATTGCCTTGTTCCAGGGAGGGCCGTCCGAACAGACTGATGTCGTCCAGTCCGATTACCGTGACGGATTGATAAACCCCGTCATTGAGCCTGAGTTGTGCGCCCCCGACGAACAGGGGAGCTGCGTAACTGACGCCGTGTATGCTCAATACCGCATCCAGGAGATAGTCCGGCAAAGGGATTGAGGTCGTCGGTGTATTGACGGCGGGGTCCATGATCCACAGCGTGGCGCCAATATTGGTGACGGTGGAATAGGCGCGGTTCAGGATGCCGGCGAACATCGAAGTCATCTGCACCATCAGAAACACCGCGAAAGTAATCCCGATCAACAATGCGGAGAACTTGGCCTTGTCGTTGACCAGAAGCTTGTATCCGATGCGAATGATGCCGCCATATCTCATGGCGATTTCCCTGAGGCCACCTGGTTTTTCGCGTTCCACCAGCCGCCACCAAGGGCAACAAACAATGCCACCGTATCCTGTTGGCGCTGTGCACCCGCTTGCAAATATAAGATCGTCGCCTGTTGATATTGCACGTCGGCCGTCAACACATCGACATAAGGTGCCATGCCTGCGTCGTAATTGACGTGCAAGAGATGCAACGCATCTTTCGCAGCGCTCTGTGCTTCGGATTCCGCCTGCAATGCCTCGGCATCATGTTCCAATGCTTTCAAGCAGTCGGCAACTTGGGCGAAAGCGGTCAAGACAGCTTGCCGGTAGTTGGCCTCCATCACCTGGTAGGCGTCGATAGCCGCCTTGCGGCCATACCACAGGCTGCCGCCACGAAAAAGAGGAATTGATACCGATGGGCCGATGCTCCAAAACCTTCCGGCAGGCGTCGACAGATTGCCGAAACTGGTTCCTGTAGCGCCATATGTCCCGTTCAGGCTAAAGCTGGGAAACATTGCGGCGGTAGCAACACCGACATTTGCGCTGGCGACGTGTAGCAGGGCTTCGGCTTGCAGTATGTCGGGCCGCTGCCGCACCAGATCGGAGGGTAGGCTGAGCGGCAAATCGGCCGGCAATGCCAGCGAGCTGAATGCAATATCGGGTATGCTGCCCTTTGATGGTGGTACTCCCTCCAGTGTCGCGAGCAGGTGTTCGCTCTGGTCGATCTTTTGCCTGAGCGGCGCCAGCGCAGCCTGATTGGCGGCTATGAGACTGCGCATCCCCAACACGCTGGAATAAGCGGACGTGCCGGCATTGACCTGGGCCTGAATTGCCGCAAGCTGCCCGGTTTCCATCGCGATCAATTGCAAGGTGGCACGGACCTGCGCCTGGTAGGCGGCACGGGCAATCCCTGTATTGACGACATTGGCAGTCAATGCCAGATAGGCGGCATTGCTGGCGTTGCGCTGGTAATCGGTCTGGGCCCGTAGGCTCTCGACGGTCCGGCGCTCGCCGCCGAAAATGTCGAGCGTGTAACCAATACTGCCGCTTATCGTGACGAGATTGTAAATCGAGCCAGGTGTTTGCAGTCCTTCCGCAACCGGTGCAGACCGGTTGCGGCTGCCGACGACCGCCGCATCGATCTGGGGGAAAAATACGCCATACCCGGCGCGCAGGTTATCCTGGCTTTGTCGCAAGCTTGCGTCAGCCGCCTGCAAGGTCGGATTACAGGCAATCGCCTGTCGGACCATCGCATCGAGTTGCTCCGATTTGAACAACTTCCACCATTCGGCGGAGACCACGACGTCGGCGCTAAAGCGCTGCGCCTGGCCGTCAGCCGCAAGTGTTGCGTCGGCTTGCGTCGCGCTGGTATAGCGTTCCTCGGCTGGCGGCGCAGGTCTTACGAAATCAGGGCCGACGGCGCAACTGCAGAGCAAGCATGCCGCAGCACTGCAGATGAGAATCACATGGCGCATCGACTCCGGCGCAGAGAACGCCTTCATCATTGCATTGGCGGATGCGGCGCTCATTTCTCTCCAATGAAGACATCCACCTGTTGGCCGGGATAAACCATTGCGAGGTCTTTTTTCGGGAAGCGGAAGATAACCGGTAACACGCGCAGATCGACTTTTTCTTCACGCTGGTTCGACAACTCGATCTTGGGCGAAACCAGCGGTTGCACACGAACAAACTCCAGCGGTATCTTGATGGTGGTACCACGTATCGACATTTGCGCGCGAATATGTTCCGGCGCCGGTAGGCGCGAGACAAGAATTTCGTCGATAAAACAGCGCACTTGCAGATATTGCTGTGGCGTGCCCATGACCACAACCGGATCCGTTGCCTGGGTATAGGTGTCGTAGACGCCAAGCGAAGAAACGTAGCTTCCGGTACTGGCATTGATTGCCAGTACCACGCCGTCAGCCTGTGCCTTGACCGAATATTTCGCCAGCAGTGCGTTGGCCGAACGGTAGGCCTGCGTAGCCGCTTCGTATTGCTTCTGTTGATTATCGATATCGAAAATCCAGGCACCCGCCTTAGTCAAGTCATATTGCCTGGTAGCCACCTTGAGGGCCGTCGTTGCTTGAATCACCGCGTCTTGCGCCGTATCCACCACGTCCTTGCTGATCGATCTTTTATCCAGTTCGTAGGATGCAAGGCGCTTGTCGTATTGATCGCGCGCGGCCTTGAACGCGGACTCCGCTTGATCGACCTGCGCCTTGTTGATGGCCAGGGTTTCCTTTCTCGGCTGGGCCTTGAGTTCCTGCAACATCACAAGCGCTGCTTCGGACTGCAAACGCAATTGCTCTGTGCTTGCCTTCTGCACGGAATCGTCGATACTCACCAGCAATGCGCCGGCCGAGACGGTTTGCCCTTCGTGTACCGAGATGCGCGTAATCGGCCCGGAGACTTCCGGGAAAATATTGATGTTTTCGCCGCTCTGCTGGTCGCTTTCTATCATCCCATTGGAGTAGATTGCCGAATCGTAAGGGCTGCTTGTAGGCGCAAACACCGGGGCTTGCGCCTTCTTTTGAATGCCAAAGATATAAGCGCTGACCAGTCCGGCCAGGACCCCGATGATCGACAACGCAAAGATGATCTTGTTCCTCATTCCGTCCCCGTATCCGATCCGGTGATGCGCCCGTCTTCCATGTGGATGATTCGATCCGCATATTCGTTGATGCGCGCATCGTGGGTCACGATCACGATGCAACGGTTTTCGTTCAACACTTTCTCCTTCACGAAGGCTAGAATCATCTTCCCCGTGTCGCCGTCAAGAGAGGCCGTTGGTTCGTCGAAAATCAATATCTGCGGACCACTGACGATCGCCCGTGCTATCGCGACGCGCTGTTGCTCGCCACCGGAAAGCTTGACAGGCAGGATGTTGGCCCGTCCTTTCAGACCAACTATGGCAAGGTACTTTGTTGCCTCCACGATCGATTCATTCCAATCGCGCTGCTTCAAAATCAAAGGAATCGCGACATTCTCGGCGCTCGTTAGCCGAGGAAACAAGTGGTAGTCTTGAAACACGAATCCAATCGTATTCAATCGGAAGTCAGCCAATTCATCATTGCTCAAGGTCCAGATATTCGCGCCATTCACGGTCACTGTGCCGGCGTTAGGGCGTAGAATCCCCGAGACCATACTGAGCAAGGTAGTCTTGCCGCTGCCCGACGGTCCCACGATGAACAGCATCTCACCGAAGTGAGCGACGAATTCGACGGCGTTGACGGCAGTCGTCTTGGTTTCGCCTTCACCAAACCACTTGGTCACGCCTGTCGCTGCGATCGCCTCCCTCTTGATTGGTTTTTGACCGGCAGCATCCATCATTTGAGCCGGATCGAAGATGACGCCTGCGCTTGTAGAATGGCCTGCGTAACAAAGCGCCCGGCGCTTTCCGGGTCTTTGACCAAGGCAGAAAGGAGCAGATCGCCGAGCGGTGTACTCATCAACAAGGTAATACCGGACCTGCTTGAACTATCCGCTGCTTCGTGGATCTCGGACGTCTGATCAATACTTGGCAGGTGCACGGGTTCTACCTGGACTTCAATTCCCGATAGGAACTTGGGTGCAGAATCCTGCTCTTTTCCTTCTTCATGCGCTGGCTCTGCGCTGGCTTTCTGCTCGGCGCCTTCATTGCCACTGGCTTTGGTATCCGCGTTGACTCCAGCTTTCGCGTTCAATCCGGAAGCAATTCCGGCCGTCGCTTTTGGCGCTGGTTCCGGTTCGGATTTTTTTGGATCCGGGCTACCAAATGTATGAGATTTCAATAGGACGACCACTACGACAGAGAACGCCGCAATACTCCCGCCCAGCAAGATCAAGACGAGCTGCAAATTGCCGCTTTTCGACAGCCCGAAATAGAGTCCTAAACAAAGAAGCAATCCACCGAGGAAAAGCAAGATATTGCAGTTCATATTTTTCGTCTTGCTTATCGAGGATAGTGATGGCATGAACGCTCCGCAGGGAAATTGTCGAGCTCGACTACTATTGCAAGCGACGATGCAGTCTAAGTGGAAACGCAACGGTAATATGTGCGGTGTCACGCACATGCTTATCAGAAAGCTATTGCAGGATTCGCTTGCAGTAGATTTTTTATTGACCTGCCTATGCGAAGATATCCGTGCCGTGACGCACTAAGTAATGGACCGCAATCAAATGCGCCCGAATACTTGTGTACGCCAACGAACGGAGTGCGGCTTGCGGAAAAAGCATGATGGACATCTGAACACAAACACGAATAGTCAGATCATGTTAAACAAACTTGCTTTTGGCCTTCTCGCCATCGGAACTATCTTTTTGCCCGTCGCGGTAAAGGCACAAGAGCGCGATAGCGTACACCCTCTGCATTTTGTTGCCGATTCCGCAATTACGATCAATATCAAAACCAAACTGGCCGAAGCGAAGCTGGATACGCTGACGCACATCAAAGTCGATACCGACGACAACGGTGTAGTCGTACTGAGCGGGCGCGCAAAAGACAGGGCTCAGGCAGACATGGCCGTTTCAATCGCGCGTCGCACCGATGGCGTAATAGACGTGCTCGATAGAATGAAGATCGCTGCCGACTGAGTGAATGTGAAACCCGGGATTAACCGAGAGGCCACTCTCCGGTTATCGAGCACTGCCATCTTGCCTCAGCCTTGCCAGGAACAAAGGAACCAGAGGTTCAGTCAAGTCGCATGAGCAAAGCGCCCCATTCTAATGGAGCCAAATCAAGGAGCCATCATGTTTTGGGAACGAAAATTGGAACAATGGGCAGTCAAGGTGCGAAGCAAGATGTCCGTACCGTTGCGCGTCGATCTGTGGAACGGCCAGCAACTGAGCCTTAGCCACGAACAGCCGCAGGTCATCGTCAGAGTACCGCATGTATCTGGACTCGCCTGTTTGTTCACGCCATCGCTTTCCAACCTGGGTAGCGCCTACGTGGATGGCAAGATAGAGGTGGAAGGTAAACCGGGCGCCATCATCGACATCGGCAACGCCTTGGCATCAGGAACGCTGAAGCTGGAAGGAAAATTCTCCCGCATGGCGAGAAAATTTCGCCATAACAGAGCGAAGGACAAGGCCGCGATCGAGTACCACTACAACGTTTCCAACGAGTTCTACGAGTCGTGGCTCGATAAAAACCTGGTGTATTCCTGTGCCTATTTCGAGGACGGCGACGAGGACTTGGCCACAGCGCAGACGAAGAAAATCGATCAGATACTGCGGAAGATCCAACTGCGGCCCGGCGACACTTTGCTCGACATAGGCTGCGGCTGGGGTGCCCTGGTTCTACAAGCCGCCAAAACTCCCGGTGTGAAATGCATCGGGATCACGCTGTCCGAAAAGCAGGCGGCGTATGCCAACGAGCAGGTCAAGCATGCAGGGCTAGACGGCAGGATCGAGATTCGCCTGCAGGACTATCGCGACGTCCAGGGTACATTCGACCGCATCACCAGCGTGGGCATGTTCGAGCATGTTGGGATAGCCCATTTGCCGGGCTATTTTGCAAAAATCAACTCGTTGCTTGCCGAGGACGGAGTCGCCATGAACCATGGCATCACCTCGACCGATGCGGAGAGCGGGGAAACGCCTTATGGAAATGGCGAATTCATCGAGAAATATGTTTTTCCACACGGCGAGCTGCCGCATATCGGCCTGGCATTGAAGGGCATGCAGGAAGGTGGACTGGAAGTGGTTGATGTGGAAAATTTACGTCGACACTATGCCAAGACCTGCGAACAATGGGTCGACAATTTCGAAGCCAAGGCAGAAGCAATAAAACTACTGGTTGGTGACAGACGATACCGCATCTGGCGCGTCTATCTGGCAGGTTGCGCGTATGCTTTTAATCAGGATTGGATATCGCTTTACCAGGTGGTCTGCATCAAGTCCGGGCACCGACCAACTGCGTTGCCTTGGTCGCGCCGCTACATGTATAGTTAAGTCAAAAACAGCCCACTGGTCATTCCCTCTGCGGATTTCATCAGCGAGGAAATGCACCAGGCTCACTAATTTTTCCTATGTCGCGTTCCGCTCCCCGGGGATTTGGACGTCGGGTTCCGCCTCGGTCACGAGCGTATCGACAGTATGCTTGGCGCCATCATCGATGCGCCCAAGCGTACTACCCACAGCCTTTTTCAATTTGTCTGCCGCACCCTGAATGGCCTGATGCAAACTGGTCGTTTGTTCGCTAGCGGCAATCGGCTGATGGTGTTCCATTCTCGCTTCCATCAAACATCGATGTTCGCCCCCCTTCTGCCTATGGTCATTGATGACGCTCAGGTGCACTTCCACTCGAGAGATCACATTGCTGAAACGGCACATGGCATCGGTTACCACAGTTTCGACATGAGCGATGAGTGGCGCGCGGCTTTCGATTGTATTGTCGGCATTGAGTTGAGTTGAGTTGAGTTGAGTTGAGTTTGCATAGTGTAGAGTTATCCTGTTAATTTTTTCAACATGTCCTTCCAACGCTTTTAACGCTGAAGGCCCCTTTTTCACGTGGCAGCATGGGGAAAGAAAATCCGGCGCTCCCTCACTGCCATGCCCAAATCTGGTTGGCATTGTCCCCTGTGCTGCCCAAGGCGCTTATCGGCACTAATCCGCAGATACATCCGGCCTTCGAAACAGGTTGGAAAACCAATCTGTAAGGTTTTCCTCCGAGGTCTCACCAACCTCCTGAATTTCCATTGCAGCGCGCGAAAATAATCTTCTTACTGCAAGTTCGCGGTTCAAGCCGGCCGCGAAACCCGGGCTCGCTTCGACTATCCGCATCAGGTCGTCTCTCGCAAGACGATACAATACTGCTGCGGTCAATGTGGATATCTTGACACCACTGAGTCGCTCGCCGAGCAAACCCTCTGCCCCAAAATGATCTGCGGCACACATGCGGGTAATCTCCAGCGTGCGTTGGTTAACTTCACCGGTACAGGACAGAACGCCCGAGTATATGACATACATGGAGTCCGATTTGACGCCAGCCTCCATCACCGTCTTCCCCGCTTCAAAGTTCTCTCGAGTCATCAATCCGGCAATTGAATTGCGCTCCGCTACGGACAAGCGCGAGAACATCGGTGTATAAGCGAGCAAACGCTCGGCCTCGCCAAGATTGGCCGTGCTGTACGGATTACCGTCCGACTGCGAGGCAGTAGTTGATGAACCCAACCTGATTCCGGCGCATCCAAGGCGTCGAAATATTTTCTCGTAAACCTGATTTTGCGCATCAGGGCTTTCGCTGAACCCGGATGTGAAGAACGTAATATCGACCGCAATTGCGTCAAGGCTCATTGATTTGACTACGATGGCTGGCAGCGGCACCATGAGTGCCAATGGGCAGCCGTGAATTGCCTCGGCTATCAGCCGGCGCGCGGTCATCGGGAAGGTGTTCGACCCGAGCAGTACGGTGATCGTCGTACCATGTACCCGTGATGGCGTGCTCGAGACGACTATCTTTGACTTTGCAACGACACTGTTGGGAACAATAACGATGTCTTGCCTTATCGTAAGCATATGCGTCGCACGCCAGTTCATTTCGAGAACTTGACCATCAACACCGTTATCAAGCGAGATCCAGTCACCGGCGCGGTATGGCTTGCCCAAGTTCAGCACAATTCCGTAAAAGACGTCGCCCAGCGAATTCTGCAAAGCAAAGCCAAGGACCACGGCGACAGCGCCCGATGTTACCAATATGCCTTGCACTGGAAAATTCAACACGAACGTGATGAAGCCGACGAATGCCACGAGATAAATGCCCGCAACACATAAGTCCATGAAAAACCGGCGCCCGGTGATCCGGGAGCCTCGAAACGAAAACCTAAGGACAAGATTGGAACCGATAGAGGCCGCCCAAAACCACCAGGTTGCCCGGAGACCATCGCTAAAAACGCGGGCCAGTGCATCGGGCGGAGACGGTGCCGGAATATAAGGGACAAGGTGTGCCAGGAACAGAAAATACGAAAACGCCAGAAACAACGGTATGCGCGTGATTAAGCGCGTGACAGGCGCACGGTCGGCACTCCAACGGGTGGCGCAAAAACCAAGAAACAGGCTCACTATTGCAAATAGCTCCGGCCTACCTGCAAACAGACTTTCAAGCATGAGCATCTTCTCGCCCCTGCCATTCAATCACAAAGAAGTTAGTGAAAGCCGGCCTCAAGCGTTCCGCCACGGGTAACTATAAGATTGCTAGCTGAGAAAGATTGCGCCAACGTCGCATCTAAGTGTGTGAAGCCGCGTAACCTATGAGGTTGATGTTTGTTCATTAGTACATTCTCTATATGATAAATTTTCAATGCGCGAACAAGACCGGAATGGTCATATCCTTCAGGATCGTATTCGTCATTCCGCCCAAGAAAATCTCGCGATAGCGCGAATGCGCATACGCGCCCATCACAAGCAGATCGGCGGAACAATCCGCTACGTATGAAAGCAGCGAATTTCCTGGGTCCAGGGAGGTCACCTGCACCGAGACTTCGGCTTTGATATTGAAGCGCGCAAGATACCGAACGATTTCGTGTCCAGGTTCTTGTTCATGCTTTTTTCGTTCTCCGCTAGGATTGAAAATCACGATCTGCACGGTTTCAGCTTTTAAAAGTATCGGCAAAGCGGTGTTCACCGCCCGCGCCGCCTCCTTACCGGCATCCCAAGCAATAACGATATTTTTTCCAGTGCTATCGAATTGGCCGGCGTAGGGAATAGTCAATACTGGGCGATCGCAATGCAAGATGACATATTCGGGAAAATCCGATCTAACGAAAGATGACCTTACCGCAGGATCAATTTGTCCGATGATGACGAGATCACTATAACGTGCCTGGAGGCTGATTGCCATTCCGGCGTCTTCGTCCACCAGGCGCCCTTCGAACGACTTTACTCCCGACTCCCGAGCGGTGTTCTTGAATTTCAGCAGCACTTCGTTCGCACTGGTTTCGATCGAAGCTAACAGGTCAATCAAAGAGGCGGCGCGTTCACCTGCCAGATAAGAGAGTCTGGATAGACCGGTCGCGGCTATGCCGATCAGATGTGCATCGCAGCTGATCGCCATGTCGATGGCGATCTTGATTGTGTCGCTGGTGCGCTGCGACGTATCGATGTGCACCAAAATAGTCTTATAAGTCATGCCGCAATCCTTCTCTAACTATCACGTTTCGTTGCTATTCGTTTCCAGCGTGGCAATTTAATGATTTGAAATCCGCGCGTCACTGGCTAATCTCTGCTTAGGTTATCCGATCCAGGTCCTGCGGTCTGTGGGCTAACGAACGATATGCTGGCGGTTGAGATGGTGTGAGCTCGGGCAGCGCCTTGTCCAAGCCGCAGAACCAACTTATGGACAACGGCCATGACACCTTCTGCACCATCGCGGCGAGCGAAAACCAGGGGCTAGATCGCGATTAATGAGGACATAGGATTGTTTCAGCGGCACTGGTGCAATTCCGCGATTTATAGATGATTCTTGATTCAATGATTCGAAATGGCTGATTGTCATCGCGCGGCTAAAAGCTATCACGCCCACAATCCCAATAAGCTGACGAATCAACGTTGTGACTGCCCGTAATAATTGTGAATCCCGTCGCTCCAAGCCCGATCTGCCATGTTGGGCCACTTGTCGGAATCAAATCCTGGCGCATTCCTGAAACGTTCCTTGACGACGTCGAGAACAAGGCTCTTGTTCAATGTATCCGGCATCAGGGCATTCCAAGGAACGGCGAACAATTTTCGTCCAAAACGAAATATGCCACCGAACGAGAGCACTGCGTAGGCAACTTTACCGGAGCCCATTTCCAGCACGATTTCCTTGATGTCGCCGAGATAGTCCCCCTGTACGTTATGCACTTTCTCTCCAATCAAGGTGTTGGCCCCCATCAAATTCAGAGCTGCTTGCTGGCCCGGCTTTTCTTGGTCAATGAAGTGTGAATCCTTAAATTTATCGATCATGTTAGCCTCGACGCGAAATGTGAAAAATGCAGTTTGGCGAAAATCCCCTCACTCGTCGGTTCGGTGACGCACGCAGCTCACCCTCAAGTAGTTTTCGCGATACATCGCTCGCTCGGATGTTACTCGACAATCTTTTACTCAGGCCGAACCCTGCGATCAGCTCAAGTCCTGCTGCGGTCACGATCGCATGCCACGGATGTTCCTTCAGATATCTGGTCTTGCAGATGAGGATCAGCAATACGCGTGTTGAAATTGAGCATCGATGCCTTGTCCGATATCAATACGCAAACACATAGATCAAACATATACAGCCATTTATAGGCCCGTCAGGCGCCGCTAGTAGCGAAACGAGCGACGAATGAATTGCGCGACAAGTAATTTTACGAAAATAGAAATGCGCGGCATTTCATCGTAAGTGGCTCGCCGCACAGATCAGTCCGCAATCAAAAAGTATGCTCGTGGACGTCAATTCAACAAAGGACATCCGCGATGAAAACGCAACCTCCGTTTCTCCCTGTCCCTTTTTACTGGTTGGTCAAAGTGTTCAGTGGCTTGCGCAATTGGCGAACGCAAGGCAGATCAAAGGCGGCCACTTCTTTTTTGCTCGCCATATTGGCAATTTTTTTTGTGTCTGTCATGCCGGCGTCAGCCAATGAGGAACTGCCGCCAATGCCCGGAACCGGGATGGAACATAGTCGCTACTTCGATTGGATGATGCATACGCAGCGGACACTTGACGAGATGAAGGGAAAGCTGAATCTCGCGCCCGCGCAAATAGCGGGATGGAATACATGGTCTAAAGGCCTACTCGACGATGGCAAACAGCAGCTGGTCCTGAAGAAAAACGAGTGGAATCAAAAGCGGGGCGAGTCCAAAGAGACAGACGGTGAAACGACACCGGAAAAGATGACCCGTGGTATCGAGCATCTCAAGTCGGAGGCCGCATGGATGCAAGAACATCTGGTGTAATTGGAAGCGGCCCAAATTCGCACCAGCACCTTCTATGATGCGTTGGATACGAACCAAAAGACGATTTTCGACCTGTTCTGGCATGAGCTATACCAACGCGTCTCTGGGCACGATCAAGGCAGCAACATGCCGATTGGTAGGATCTCGCCTCCAGTAACGTAGGCATCCCTGTTCTGTAATTTATTTTAATTAGCGCTATTGACCAACAATCTGAAAGAACGTCATGGATATCCGATCAGCAAGATTTTTTCTTTATCTCAGCGTGTCGCTGGTTACCCTAGCGCTGGCCTTGCCGGCTGCAGCGCAATCCCATGGAGGTGGGCGCGGCGGCGGGGCTGGTGTACATGCCAGCTTCGGCCACCGGGACAGTGGTCGAAGCGGTCGAGGCGGCGCACGAGGGGGCGGCGGTTGGCAGCGCGGTGGACCTGGCTGGTGGGGCGTCGGCCTTGGATTAGGTCTCGGATGGGGCGCCTACTATTACTACAACGCCCCCTATGGCGGTTACCCCGGATACTATGCCCCTTACGATCCTCAAGTCGTGGTAGAGCAGGCTCCACAATATCAAGACCAGCCGTCCATGCCTCCGCAGGACGGCGTCGCCCCGCCAAATACTCAGGGTGCCGCAAGTTGGTACTACTGCGATTCGTCACGAACCTACTATCCTTATAGCAAACAATGTGCGGAGGGATGGCGCGCCGTACCAGTGACGCCTCCCGGAGCCGGGCATTAAGAGCCTATTTCACACAGCATCCCGAAGTAGAGCCCGATCGGGAGCACGATCACACCCCGGATGTGGTCAATAGCAGGCAGATCCTCGCATCTAATCGCACAATGGAGATCATGCCTTGAACATATTAGAGCCAAACCCAGCGTACAAGCCGACAACACCGACAATTGCGCCGGACCAATTAAACGCACCCGCCGATTTGCAAGACGGTTTGTCGAGCGCGGAGGCAAATCGTCGATTACTGGCGACGGGTGCCAACGCCATGCCGGATACGTCAGCACATACTTGGCGCAATGTGCTCGGTAAGTTCTGGGCACCGGTGCCTTGGATGCTAGAAGCAAGCATCTTGATACAGCTTGGCCTCGGCGATTAC
>Ga0116226_10002690_pt1 | contig 15558 bp, 13 predicted proteins | sample S1TSphfallax_FD_89692 | JGI IMG/M metagenome (GOLD analysis project Ga0116226, IMG submission 89692) | Host-associated microbial communities from peat moss isolated from Minnesota, USA - S1T2_Fa - Sphagnum fallax MG | ecosystem: Host-associated > Plants > Peat moss > Unclassified | place: USA...
AAGCATCTTATGCGCCCAGCCCGCAGGGCTGTGGTCATAGATGTCAATCCGGCCCGTGACGTTGGAGAGGAACTGGACCCAGACCCGGCTCTTGGTGGTGCGCACGGCGTCAATCGTGTCGCGCGGGCCGGGCTGGAGGATCAGGGTCGCGGGCGCCGTCATGGGCGCAGCCTTCAGCGCCTTGAGGTCATAGGCCAGCAGCGCCCCGGCCTTGAAGCCGCGCCAGTCTTGCTGGATCGTAAAGAGGTATTGTCCAGCGATATAACCGGCGGCGCGGGACTTGCGCGGCAGATCGATCCGTACCGGCCCGGCGGGCGACTGGAGCGAATATTCCACGTCATAATCGCTAAGATCACGCTGGAACATGATCCCATCAACGCCGCCCTCCGCCCCGCGCAGCACGCTGGCGCGCGCCCCGCCGCCGTCGCTGGACTGGCCCTGAAAAACGGTCTTGGCAGACGAAAGCGGTTCGCCCCGCTTCACAATCTTTATTATGTAGGCGTAGCCGGACTTGGTCAGCGTGCCCGGCCCCCAGTCGCGGGCGGCGATCACGGTGTCCTTGTCGATCCAGGCTTCGCTTTGCTTGCCGTTATCGAAGTCGAATCCGCCGGGGACGAAGGTTTTGGTCTGCGTATCGAACTCCCGCACCGCCACGGCGTCGCCGCCGCCGTTGGACAGGTCGATCAGGCAATAGCGCTCCTCGGGCTTGAGGCAGCGCGCGCCCTTCCAGAACCAGCTCTTGCCCTCGGACTTGGAGAGTGCATCGAGGTCGATCAAGGGCTCCCAGGCGGGCGTCTCACTTCGATAGCTATCGAGCGTGGTGCGCCGCCAGACGCCGTGGGGGTGGGCTTTGTCCTGCCAGACATTATCAAGGCCGCCGCTGCGGAACTCCGGATAGGGGATGCGGTCCTTGGCAGTGAACAGGGCCAGCGCCGCCTGGCGATAGGGTTCGAACCGGAAATCAGCTTCCAGCCTTGCGGCGGTTCTGGCGTTCTGGCCCTTCATCCAGTCCAACGCCTTTGCGCCATGAATGTCCTCTAGCCAGACAAGCGGATCGGCGGGCGTGGGCTGGGCAGACGCGGCGCCGGAAACGCCGAGGACGACAACGAAGAACGCGAAGACGATATCCAAGGCTTTCAAACCGAATTCTCCCCCGCGCACAGGTGCGGCAGGATGGTGTGCGAACCGGCCGAATGCAACGACGGAAATAATCCTCCATAGCTGGGAATAATCCCCATATGGTGAGAGCGTCATGTCGACGCGCGCGCCGCGCCGTGTCGGCGGGCCTGGAAGGACCCAATGTCCAAATCACCTATCTCTCCCCTCAGGGCTGCGCCTTTCCTGAGCGATCCCCGGTCTACCGGCGCACCGGCGCGCCCACGACTCGTCGACATTCAGGCCCTGCAAGGCACGAGGAAAGACCCAAGAGCGGTCCGTTGAGCGTCCTCAACGGGCTTGTCAGCTACCTGAAGTCGTTCGCCGTCAGCGGCTCCGAAATCCGGGCGGAGGTTTGGGCCCTGGGCGCGCGCCATCGCGGCCAGGTTCTCGAAGGCGCAAGGGCGGAAGCCCGGGCGCCCGGCGTGTCGCCCAAGCGTGCGGTGCTGCTGGCCGCGGTGATCCGGACCTATCCGGCGAAGCGTCGGGCGGATGATCGGGCTAGGGCGGACGGTCATTTCGAGCAGGATGCGCCGTGACCGCTCTCTCACCTGGTCAGATCGTCGCCCTGCGCAACCTCGCCCGAAAACAGGCCGGCGAGGCGGTGGACTGGATCAATATCGCCGATGCGCGGGCGCTGACGGACCTGGGCCTTGCGGTTCGAACCGGCGGCGGCTGGACCCTGACGCCCGCAGGCGCGGCCGCCCTGAGCGCCCAGATCGATCCGACAGAGGCCAAACCCATCTCCACCCTCACCGTCATGAAAAGGCCGACCAAATGAAAGAGACCAAGGGCAAGGCCAAAAAGGCGCAGCCGCCGAAACAAAACGCCTCCCAGCCCACGCAAAAGCTCGTCGCCCAGCCCGCGACGAAGCAAAAGCCTTAGACTTGAGGCCTAATCGAGTCGCCGACCATTCTGGTTGGGCGGCGACCAGGGGTCTTGGGATTGGTGCAGGACGATAAGCATAGTCTGCTGAAGGCGCTGGCTGCGCTTGACGCCCGACGTAAGTCAATGCCCCCGCCCTTAGACGCTGAGGTCGAGCGGGCGGGTCTTTTGGCGGCGCTGGAGCGTACGGATGAGGCCAGGGCCGCCTATCTCGCCGTCATCGAGGCCGATCCCACCCATTTTGCGGCCCTGAATAATTTCGGATCTCTGTTGTATCAGACCGACTTTCGCACCGCCGCGCGCACCGTATTCGCCCAGGTCGTTCTCCATCATCCCGGCAACCCCATCGGCCACGTCAACCTCGCCAACGCGTTGATGTATGCGGGGGAGGTTGAGGCCGCGCGCAGCCATCTGGAAACAGCGCTCAAGCTCGACCCAGATCACGCGCCCGCTCACGGCAGGCTCAGCGAACTGCTCCACCAACTCGGCGATCTGGAGGGCATGCGCCGACACAGGGCGTTGGGCTTCGCCGGCCACCCGGTTCGACGCTATCCTTATCTAGGTGACGGCGAGGGGGTTCCCCTCCTGATCCTCACCTCCACGCCCGGCGCTGATTTGGCCTGGATGAAGCTGGTGGATAACAGGGTCTTCGCGGTTACGACCCTCGCTGCAGCCTATCACGACCCGGCGATGCCCCTGCCGACGCATCGCCTGATCTTCAACGCCATCGGCGACGCCGACCTGTCTAAGGATGACCTTCAGGCGGCCGACAGACTATGCGCCCGGTCCACGGCGCAGGTCTTGAATTCGCCCGCAAATGTTCTGGCGACGGCGCGGCGTCTCAATGCAGAACGGCTGGCGGGCCTAAGCGGCGTTGTGACGCCGGTCATGGCGCAACTCGCCAAAGCAGTCCTAAGCGGGGCCAGTGGCGAGGCCGCGCTGGCCGGCCGTGGGCTTGATTTCCCCCTCCTTCTGCGCAGTCCGGGCTTTCATACCGGCCAGCATTTTGTCCGGGTTGAGCACGCTGGTCAGCTTGGTGCTTCAGCGGACGCCTTGCCGGGCGAAGAATTGATCGCCATGCAGTATCTGGACGCGCGCGGCCCGGACGGTTGCGTCCGCAAATACCGGGTAATGATGATCGACGGCGCGCTTTATCCCCTGCACCTGGCGGTCTCACATGATTGGAAGGTGCATTACTTCAGCGGGGCCATGCGCGATGATGCGACCTTTCAGGCGGAGGAGGCGCGGTTCTTGAACGCCATGCCGGACGTGCTGGCGCCGAGCGGCATGGCGGCGCTTGAAGCCATCCAGGCGACGCTGGGCCTAGACTATGCCGGCGTTGATTTCGGGATCGGCCTGAACGGTGAGCTTCTGGTGTTCGAGGCTAACGCCGTGATGAACATCATCCCCCCCGACGCCTCGCCCCAGTGGGACTATCGGCGGCCGGCGATAAATCGGGCTATAGGCGCTGCCAGACGCCTGCTTGTGAATCGGGCGAGGCGGTCGCCATAAGGACGCTTGGCTTATCTAAAGTCGAAGGAATTGCCTCTTAGGCTTGATTGACTTGCTGCACCGGTCCGCTTCCTCAAAAGTAGCCCCATTAAGACTTAGGTCCCGCCCTGAACCCGCCTCCTACTATCCGCGCCGATCTTAGCCATAAGCGCCAGCAGAGGCTGGGCGGCTGGTTACGGCTGGGCCTGGTGGGCTTGGCGGGGCTATTGCTGATTGCGGCGCTTGCGACGACGGCGGTTTGGCGGCTGGCCTTCTCGGGCTTGCCGAACCTGCCGGACAAGGCGGCCATAGCTTCGGTTAATCCGCCCCAGGGGGTGACCTTTCTGGACCGCAACGGCGAGGTGATCGCCGTGCGCGGCTCGCGCCATGGCGCGGCGCTCGCCCTGTCGGAGCTGCCCGCCTATGTGCCGGCGGCCTTTCTGGCGGCGGAAGATCGACGGTTTTACAGCCATCATGGCGTCGATCTGGAGGGTCTTTTGCGCGCCGCCGAGGTTGATCTGACGCACAGGCGCTTGGCTCAGGGCGGATCGACCCTGACCCAGCAACTCGCCCGCAACCTGTTCCTGACGCCGGATCAGACCTTGCGCCGCAAGCTGCAGGAGGCCGTTCTGGCGTGGCGGATCGAGCAGGTTCTCAGCAAGACCGAAATCCTGGAGCTTTATCTGAACCGCACCTATTTCGGCGAAGGCGCCTATGGGGTGGAGGCGGCGTCGCAAATCTATTTCGCCAAATCCGCCCGCAACCTGACGCTGGCTCAAGCCGCTCTGCTGGCCGCCCTGCCCAAGGCGCCTTCGCGGCTGGATCCCACCAACGACCTGGACGCCGCCTTCACCCGCGCTCGGTTGATCCTGTCTCAAATGCGCGCGGAAGGTTGGATTACGGCGACGGATGCGGCGCGGGCCGCGTCGAGCCCCCCCAAGCTCGCTCCCGAACAGCCGGGGGAGGGGGAGTACGGCTATGTTCTGGACCTCGCCGCCCAGCGCGCGCGCGACCTGACGGGCAATCAGGCCCACGACCTGATCGTGCGCCTCTCAATAGATCCCAAGCTTCAGGCCATGGCCGTCGGCGTCGTGCAGGACGGCGTCGCCCAGGGCCAGTCGCAAGGGGCGACTGAGGCCGCCCTGGTCGCGCTTGCCCCCGACGGCGCGGTGCGGGCCATGGTGGGTGGCGTGAGATATCGCGACAGCGTGTTCAACCGCGCCACCCAGGCCCGGCGACAACCCGGCTCCGCATTTAAGCCCTTCGTCTATGCCGCTGCGCTGGAAGCCGGGATAAAGCCGCAGGATGTGCGACGCGACTCCGCCATAAGCTATGCGGGATATACACCAGAAAACTACGGCGGCGGCCATGCGGGGGCGATGACGGTGGCTGCTGCGCTCGCCCGCTCCGTCAACACCATCGCCGTCGAACTGACGCATCAGGTCGGGCCGGACAAGGTCGCGGCCCTAGCTCAGCGGTTCGGTCTCAGCATGATCCCATCCCATCCCTCCCTCCCCATTGCGCTAGGCGCCTATGAGGTGGATTTGCTGGACCTGGTTTCTGCCTATCAGGTGTTTCAGAGCGGCGGCCGGCGGATCGAACCCTATCTGATCGAAACCATCACCAGCCCGGCGGGCCAGACCCTTTATCAGCACCAGACCCTGACCCAGCCGCAGGTTTTCAGCCAGGACCGGGCGGGCGCCATGGTCCGCATGATGGAGGGGGTGCTGACCGGCGGCACGGGTATGCGCGCCGCCCTTGACCGACCGGCCGCAGGTAAGACGGGCACCAGCCAGAATTGGCGCGACGCCTGGTTCATCGGCTTTACGCCGGACTGGGCGGCGGGCGTCTGGGTGGGCGATGATCGCGGCCGACCCATGGCGAAGATCGCCGGTGGCGAGTTACCCGCTGAGATGTGGCGAAAGTTCATGCTCGCCGCCCACGAGGGCCTGCCGCCGCGAGATTTCGACAACCTGCCGGACGTCGGCGGCCCTACAGAAACGCGCGCGGGGGGCGGCGCTACGGTCGCGTCGGTCGAAAACGGCGTCACCGCGTCCGATGACGTGGCAGGCGCGTCCCCCAATGCTGAGCCCGACGCTGAAGCCGCAAGGGATTTCTACAGCCGCCTAGCCAAGGATTTGGGGCAGGATAGCCAGGGCCAGCCGGACCAGGTGTCGCCGCCTCCTCAATAAAGAGGGACTTCAAAGAGGATGCGCGCAAGGATGATGACGAAGGCGTCAGCTTCGCCTACTCAACGCCAATGATCAGTCTTCAGTCCGTGGGTCGACCGCAGTGGCGATGAAACCCAAGGGGGCGGGGCGGCCGCCGCTAGCCGCATTGAAGGATGTACGCCTCGCCGACGGCGCAACGCCCCTGTTCGACGGCGTCGATCTGGGGCTGGAGCCGCGTGTGCGCGCCTGTCTGGTCGGACGCAATGGGGCGGGCAAGTCCACCCTGCTGCGCATCCTGGCCGGCCTGGTCCAGCCGGATGCTGGCGAACGCTTCATGCAGCCGGGGGCGCGCGTCGCCATGGTGCTTCAGGAGCCGGAGATCACGGGCGCGACGCTGGGCGACTACGCCGCCTCGGGCGGGGCGGAGAGCTATATGGCCGAAGCGTCGCTTCAGACTTTCGGCCTTGATCCGGAAAAGCCAACGACCGGCCTGTCCGGCGGAGAGACGCGGCGGGCGGCTTTGGCCAAGGCGTTCGCCGAAGAGCCTGACCTGATCCTTCTGGACGAGCCGACGAATCACCTGGACATATTCGCTATCGAGACGCTGGAAGAAGAGCTGGCCGCCGCCGCCGCCGCCGCCCTGATCATTAGCCACGACCGCGCATTTCTGGAGCGGACAACGCAGCGCTGCTTCTGGCTCGCCCACCGGCGGGTGCGGGCGCTGGATCAGGGCTTTTCCGCTTTCGAGGCCTGGGCTGAAAAGATTGAGGCGGAGGAAGCGGAGCAGATGCGCCGCCTCTCTAAGACCATAGAGCGCGAGACTAAGACTTTCTATTCCTCCATCACCGCGCGGCGCAGCCGAAATGAGGGCCGCGCCCGCAAGCTGGAGGTCATGCGCCAGCAGCAGGCGGCCAAGCTGAAGGATGGTCCCCGCACGATGGAGATGGCCATCGACTCGGGGGAAACGTCGGGCAAGCGGGTGGCGGAGGTGAAACACATCGCCAAGACCTGGGGCGAAAAGGTGGTGGTGAAGGACTTTTCCACGCGGATCGTTCGAGGTGACCGTCTAGCCATTGTCGGCCCCAACGGCGCAGGCAAGACCACGCTGGTGCGCCTCCTGCTGGGCGAAATTCCGGCCGATGCGGGCACGGTCAAGCTGGGGACCGGCCTTGATATCGCCTATGTGGATCAGAGCCGGGCGGAGTTGAACGCCGAAACCACGCTTTGGGACGTGCTGGCGGACGGCGGCGGCGATCAGATCCTGGTGCGCGGTCGACCCATGCATGTGGCCGCCTACGCCAAGTCCTTCCTGTTTCAGGATCGCCAGCTTCGCCAGCCGGTCAAGACCCTGTCGGGTGGAGAGCGAAACCGTCTCCTCCTTGCCCGGGCCCTGGCCAAGCCGGCCAACCTGATGGTGCTGGACGAGCCGACCAATGATCTGGACATGGATACGCTCGATCTTTTGGAGGAGCTTCTGGCCGATTATGACGGCACGCTGATTCTGGTCAGCCATGATCGGGACTTTATTGACCGGCTGGCCACCTCCACCATCGCGCTGGATGGGCGGGGACGGGCAGTGGAGACGCCCGGCGGCTGGAGCGACCTGATTCGCCAAAACTCGGGTTTTTTCGAGGGCGTCGAGTCTCCCGCCGGTCCCGCCGCGCCGCCTGCCGGCGAATCGGCTGCTTCACCGTCGCCCGCCAAACGCGCGGTAAAATTATCTTACAAGGATCAGCGTCGGCTGGAGGAACTGGACCGCCTGATCAACGCCACGCCGAATGAGATCGCCGGGCTGGAAGCGCAACTGGCCGATCCTGAGCTTTACACCAAGGCTCCTCAGCGGTTTGATCAATTGACCCTGGCGATACTGCAAGCCCGACAATTACTTGCAGCGGCGGAAGAGGAATGGCTGGCTCTGGAAGAGAAACGCGAAACAATCGTTTGAAACACGCTCAGCTTAAATTTTCCCACTTTTCTCTTTAAGACAAGTCTGGTCGGTTCTGCGAATCTGACGCTTTCCTCGGTCGTCGGACGCCAAAGTCGGACGTGTCGCAAGCTTGTTTCGGGTTTGGCGATCTGATAGCCACAACCCGCGCAGATGGTGGGCTCCAGCGTTCGGGACGGGGTTGGAGCGCCTTTAAAAATGGGAATGCTTGCACACCATGTACCCGCTGCCGGTGAAGGCCCTGATCGTGATGGACAAGCCCTTCCGCTTTGCGACCTAGTTCGTCATCCCTCTTTAGATCGGTCGGATTGAGAGTTTTATGGAAGCCATTCAAGGCGCCTTCGGCGATATTATCTGGGGTGTGAAGCTCGCCCCGCTCTGGTTGAAGCTGGGCTGGGAGCAGACCTTGGCGCGGTTTCGCCGAACCGTCCTTGGCCCGTTCTGGCTGACGGCGAATCTGCTGGCCATCGCCTTCGCATTGTCATTTGTGTTCGGCGCCTTGCTGGGTGTGGACTGGCGAAAAAACTTCGCCATGATCATCACCGGCATTCTGTCCTGGGGAATTGCGGGCGCTTATCTCTCCGACGCCGCGAATGTGTTCATCTCCGCCGGCGATCTAATGCAGACGATGAAACTGCCGCTGTCCTTTCACATCTTCTTGATGATGTTCAAGAATTTCATCAATTTCGCCGCCCAGCTCATCGCCTTGTGGGTTGTCCTCGGCCTCATGGGCTTAGGCGCCGTGCCAACATGGGAATTACTCATAAGCCTGCCTTTGGTGCTAGCGATCGCCTGCCTGGTCTCGTTGATTATCGGTATGCCGGCCACCCGATTTCGAGACATCAATCAGACTATTTTGTTCGCCGTGCAGCTCCTGTTTTTCATCACGCCGATTTTCTGGTCGCCGAGCCAGATGGGGGGAAAACGCGGCGCAATCTTGTCGCTCAATCCTTTCGCCCATGTGCTGGAGTTGGTCCGTCAACCGCTATTAGGGCGCTCGCCGTCGATGATCCATTGGGAATGGGGCTTCGGCACCTTTATCGTGCTCAGCATTGTAGCGATGGGCATGCTCGTCCTTTATCGCAAGCGCGTCGTATTTTGGCTCTAAGGATTGCGTGATGAGCTGCTCGGTACGCCTTGATGGCGTGACACTTGACTATTTCATCTACAGCGTCCGCGCCCAGTCGCTGCGCAACGCCGTGTTCAATCTCGCTGTTGGCGGAAATCTTTATAAAAATCAAGGGGACGTGACGGTCGTCCGCGCGGTCGAAAACGTCAGCTTCAATCTGGTGGAGGGTGATCGGCTGGCGCTGGTGGGGCATAACGGATCAGGCAAGACCTCGCTCCTCAAGGTCATCGCCGGAATATATGAGCCGGCCAAGGGGCGGGTCGATATTCAGGGTAGTCTGACTAGCATGATCGCCCATGGCGCGGGCCTGGATTTCGAAGCCTCCGGCCTTGAAAACATCCGCCGGATCGGGGCTATGCGCCTGATCCCTAAAAAGGTTGTGGAGTCCCGCATCGACGCGATTGTGGATTTTTCGGAGCTGGGCGATTTCGTGCGCCTGCCGGTCAAGACCTTCTCCGCCGGCATGATGGCGCGCCTGATGTTCGCCTGCGCCACCGAATTCGACGCTGATATCCTTGTGCTGGATGAGTGGCTGGGCGCGGGCGATGCGAGCTTTGTGCAGAAGGCTTCTGATCGCATGCACAGCTTTGTCGACAAGGCCAAGATCGTGATCCTCGGCACGCACAATTTCGGCATGGTTGAGCGGGTTTGCAACAAGGTGATTGAACTAGAATCCGGCCGGATCGTTTTCCAGGGATCAACGGAAGATTGGATCGCGCTGCGCAAGCATTAAGGCGCGGCGACTTAAAGAACTACCGCGATCAAGGAGCGCTCAATGGAGCCGCACGAACCCTATGCAAAGGTCCGCGATGCCCAGTCGGAGAGGACTGGCTGGGAGATCAAGGCGATTTTCGCGGTTGTCGTCATAGTGCTCTTGGGCAGTGTGATCTGGCGAGCCGCGACTCATACCCGTCCCGGCCCGGATACGAAGGGGTATCGCATAACAGCCGTAGTGGCCCAGCCTCCGCCGCCCGCGCCTCATCCTTAAGTCCGTGGACCAGGCGAGGTTTGTGGGTCTAAACGCGTCTGGGCGCCGTTGCGCAGGCGGGCTTGGGTTTCTATAAGCGCACAGCGTCGTCGAAGGCGTCGCCCAGGCCCACGGACCCCCAGCCTAACGGACCCTATGAACATTCACGAACATCAAGCCAAGGCCGTCCTGAAGGAATTCGGCGCGCCCGTGCCGCGTGGCTTTCCCGCCTTCACGCCGGAAGAGGCGGCCGAAGCGGCAGAAAAGTTGGGCGGGGCGGTGTTCGTGGTGAAGAGCCAAATCCATGCCGGCGGTCGGGGTAAGGGCCGGTTTGAGGGTCTTGGCCCTGACTCGAAGGGCGGCGTGCGCGTGGTGAAGTCGGTCGAAGATGTGAAGATCAACGCCGCTGAAATGCTCGGCCGCGTGCTTGTTACCCACCAGACCGGCCCACATGGACGTCTCGTTCAGCGTCTGTATATCGAAGAAGGCGCCGACATCCAGAAGGAGCTTTATCTGTCGCTCCTGGTGGATCGGGAGACGAGCTGGGTCGCCGTCGTCGCCTCAACAGAAGGCGGCATGGATATCGAAGAGGTCGCCGCTCACACGCCCGAAAAGATTCACACGATTCAGATTGACCCCGCCACTGGAGTCTTCCCGCACCATGGTCGGGCGCTGGCCGAGGCGCTGGAGCTGAAGGGCGATCTGGCCAAACAGGGCGCAAAGCTTCTGGGCCAGCTCTACGCCGCCTTCGTGGCCAAGGACATGGCCATGCTGGAGATCAACCCCCTGATCATCACCGGCGATCATCAGCTTCGCGTGCTGGACGCTAAGGTCAGCTTCGACTCCAACGCCCTCTATCGCCAGAAAGATATGCTGGCGCTCCGCGACACGGCGGAAGAGGATGAGAAGGAGATTGAAGCTTCTAAGTATGATCTCTCCTATATCGCGCTGGACGGTGAAATCGGCTGCATGGTCAATGGCGCGGGCCTGGCCATGGCGACCATGGATATCATCAAGCTCTATGGCGCAGAGCCCGCCAACTTCCTCGATGTGGGCGGCGGCGCCAACAAGGAGAAGGTGACGGCGGCCTTCAAGATCATCACCTCTGACCCGAATGTGCGCGGCATACTGGTCAATATATTCGGCGGCATCATGCGGTGCGATATTATCGCTGAGGGCGTGATCGCGGCGGTGAAGGAAGTTGGTCTGAAAGTGCCGCTGGTGGTTCGTCTGGAAGGCACCAATGTGCAGCAGGGCAAGGATATCCTGAACGCCTCCGGCCTGAACGTGATCGCCGCCAACGACTTGTCGGACGCGGCGGAAAAGATCGTCAAGGCCGTGCGCGACGCCGCCTGATGCCAAGAGCCCGCGCCTGTCGCCCGGTGATCGCCGCCCTGGCGCTCGCAGGGTATGCGGGCGCGGCCATCGCCCGGTCGCCGGCTGCGGCCGTTGCGGCCAAGGCGAGCACGAGCCTTGAGGCGTTTAAGACCATCTGCTTAGCGGCCCGCGGTGCGCCTGTAGCCACAGCGAAAGCAGCGGAGGCGGCCGGATGGTCGCCAATTCCAGCTATCTCGATCCCAGCCGTTGGGGGCGCCTCGTTTGAAGAGGCCATAGGCTATCGCGCCGACGCTAAGGCGCCGTTGGGTCAGGGTGTCTGGGTCATTATCGGCCATACGCCCATGCCGGGTTTCAACTATCCCGCCGATAGCTGCGCTGTCTTTGAGGGGCCGGCCAATCCTGCTCTGGTCGAGTATGTGCGCGCCTGGGCCGGCGGCGCGCCTACCGTTGACGATCCGGCCCAGCAATTGATCCAGTACGCCTTTGACGAAGGCGCTGAACGCAAGCTGGCGGTCCAGACCATGGAGACCCTGGCGCCGGGCCTGAGCGCGGGCAGGGTCTCCCTCGTCACGGTCGTGCCGGGGGTCAAACGCTCTGTTCTGGTTTATTCGGTGGTCAATCCATGAAGGCCGCTACGCTGATCGCCTCTGTTATCGTTCTGGCGCCCTCGCTTTCCAGCGCTGAGCCGCCGCCGCCCGGCCCCCTGGCCACGGCGTTTCAATCCTTCTGCCTGGCCAACCGAGGTGACGCGGCCAAGGTGCTGGCTGCGGCTGACCGCGCCGGCTGGACCGCGCCTGAGGCCGGGGCTCTCCCCACCCTGGGCGATTTAGACCTCACCGACATGAAAGCACGGCGTATGATGATTCCGGGCGGGGAGGGCCGCCTGCTGGTCGGGCTAGGCGCCGATCCAGTCCAGGCGGGCGGCGACAGCAAACTGCGCTGGCGCGTCTGCATCGTCAGCGGATCGCCGCCAGAGCCTGAGGCCCGTACTGCGCTCCAAGCCTTCGCCCGCGTGGCGCCCATCGCCGACACGCCGGGAGACGCCGGCGGCGCTCTGTTCATGATCGCTGATCCAGACGGCCCCAAGCCCCGCTCGGTCAAGGATGTGCCCCCAGCTGAAATTACTGCCATCGCCGCGCGTGGAGCGCTCCTGGCGCTCGGCTTCCGGGCCGTGGGCGGTCAGACTGTCATGCTTTATGCAGCGCCGGTACGCTAATCGCACGACAAACGCCGTTTAGGGTTTCCCCCGGCGCTAACCTGCGCTAATCCGACGCCGCCGAACGCGCCGCCGTATGCTGCGGTCGCGAACACGCCAAAGAGGCCCCGTGTCCATCCTCATCGACAGCAATACCAAGGTCATTTGTCAGGGCATTACGGGCGCCCAGGGCACATTTCATACTGAGCAGGCTATCGCCTATGGCACCAAGATGGTCGGCGGTGTTACGCCCGGTAAGGGCGGGATGACCCATGTGGGCCTGCCGGTGTTCGACACCGTAGCCGAAGCCAAGGAACGCACGGGCGCCGACGCCAGCGTAATCTACGTGCCGCCGCCCTTCGCCGCCGACTCGATCCTTGAAGCCATTGATGCCGAAATCGCCCTGATCGTCTGCATCACCGAAGGCATTCCGGTGGAAGACATGATCAAGGTGAAGCGCAGCCTGTCCGGCTCCAAGTCGCGCCTGATCGGCCCCAACTGCCCCGGCGTTTTGACACCGAACCAGTGTAAGATCGGCATCATGCCGGGAAATATCTTTTCCGCCGGCTCAGTGGGCGTGGTGTCCCGCTCCGGAACGCTTACCTATGAAGCTGTGTTTCAGACCACCAACGCCGGTCTTGGCCAGACCACAGCGGTTGGCATAGGCGGCGATCCCGTGAAGGGCACGGAGTTTATCGAAGTGCTTGAGATGTTCCTGGCCGACGATAAGACCGAATCTATCATCATGATTGGCGAAATCGGCGGTTCTGCCGAAGAAGACGCTGCCGAATTCATAAAACATTCATCACGTAAGAAGCCTATGGTGGGCTTCATTGCGGGGCGTACAGCCCCTCCGGGCCGTCGTATGGGCCATGCCGGGGCAATTATCTCCGGCGGCAAGGGCGGCGCGGAAGACAAGATTGCGGCGATGGAGTCGGCGGGCATCCGCGTGTCTCCCTCGCCGGCCAAGCTCGGCGAAACCTTGCTTGAGGTTTTGAAGGGCTAAACAGACGACGGCGGGGCGGAGAGATCGCCTTCGCCGACAATATGGTGCGTAGCGCGATCCGCGTCTGCCGTCTTTCCTGACGACACCCTGGGCGGATCGCCAGCGGGTAGAAGGATCAGGGTAAGATCATGACGGATGACGCAGGCCTTCGCGGCGGAAATCGGATCAATCAGGTCCTCAGTGAAACCTCCTTCCTGTACGGCGGCAACGCCGCCTTTGTCGAAGGGCTCTATGAGCAGTACGCTAAGGACCCCGGCTCCGTCGCTCCGTCCTGGCGGGCCTATTTCGAGAGCCTACACGAACAGCCCCAGGCCATAGCCCAAGCGGCGGTTGAGCCGAGCTGGACGCGGACGCCCGCGCCGGAAGCGCGCCCGGAGTGGTTGTCTGCCATAGACGGCCTCTGGCCCGCCGTCGAAGCGAAGATCGCTAAGACCATCACGGAAAAGAAGCCTGCGGCGACAGCGGAACAGATTCGCGCTGCTACGCTGGATTCGGTGCGCGCCATCATGATGATCCGCGCCTTCCGCATTCGCGGTCATTTGCAGGCCAATCTCGACCCCCTGGGGCTGGAGCCCAAGGTGGAGAGTGCGGAGCTCGATCCTGCTTCCTACGGCTTCGCCGAAGCTGATTTCGATCGGCCCATCTTCCTGGATTACGTGCTGGGGTTTGAGACGGCCACCATCCGCGAAATCCTTGCCGTCCTGCGTCGCACCTACTGCGGCACCTTCGGCGTGCAGTACATGCATATCTCCGATCCCGAGGAGAAGGCCTGGTTGCAGGCGCGGATCGAGGGGAAGGACAAAGAAATCTCCTTCACCGCCGAGGGCAAGAAGGCGATCTTGAAGAAGCTGATCGAGACCGAGGGTTTCGAGCGGTTTCTGCACAAGCGCTTCCCCGGCACCAAGCGCTTCGGTCTGGACGGGGCTGAGGCCATGATTCCGGCCCTGGAGCAGATCATCAAGCGCGGCGGTGCGCTGGGCGTAGACGAACTCGTGATCGGCATGCCCCACCGGGGCCGTCTGAACGTGCTCGCCGCCGTGATGGGCAAGCCCTATCAGGTGATTTTCCACGAGTTCCAGGGGGGCTCCTCCTTGCCGACGGATATCGAAGGCTCGGGCGATGTGAAATACCATCTGGGCGCCTCGTCAGACCGCGCCTTCGACGGCAACAATGTCCACCTCTCGCTCACCGCCAATCCATCGCACCTGGAAATCGTCAATCCGGTGGTGCTGGGCAAGGTCCGCGCCAAGCAGACTTTCGACATACGCGAGGACGCCAATGCCGGCCGGGGCAAGGTGCTGGGCCTGATCCTGCATGGCGACGCGGCCTTCGCCGGCCAGGGCGTGGTGGCGGAATGCTTCGCCCTCATGGGGCTGAAAGGCTATAAGACCGGCGGCACGATTCACTTCATCGTCAATAACCAGATCGGCTTCACCACCAGCCCGAAGAACAGCCGCTCTTCTCCCTACCCGTCCGACACCGCTTTGATGGTGCAGGCGCCGATCTTCCATGTGAATGGCGATGATCCCGAGGCCGTCACCTTCGCCTGCAAGATCGCCACCGAATACCGCCAGAAGTTCGAAAAGGACGCGGTAGTGGACATGTTCTGCTATCGCCGCTTCGGCCATAACGAGGGCGACGATCCCACATTCACCCAGCCCTTGATGTACGCCAAAATCAAGGACCAGCTCACCACGCGCGAAATCTATACGCGCCGCCTGATTGCCGAAGGCGTCTGCACCCAGGGCGATGTCGACGGCTGGATCGGCGAATTCGACGCTTTCCTCGATGCTGAGTTCGAGGCGGGCAAGAACTATCACGCCAATCGCGCCGACTGGCTGGACGGCAAATGGTCGGGGATGAAGCATCAGCCGGGCGCTGAGCTGCCGCGCGGCGAGACCGGCGTGGCCCTGCAAAAGCTGAAGGATGTCGGCTTCAAGATCACTGAAATGCCTGAGCGCATGGACGTGCACAAGACCCTGCGCCGCGTGCTTGAGGCGCGTCGCCACGCCGTGGAAACTGGCGAAGGGATCGACTGGGCCTTGGGCGAGCATCTGGCCTTCGGCACCCTGCTGGACGAGGGTTATCCCATCCGCCTGTCAGGCCAGGACAGCGTGCGCGGCACCTTCAGCCAGCGCCATTCCGCCATCATCGATCAGACGACCGAAGAGCGGTACATCCCGCTGAATAATATCCGCCCCGGCCAGGGCTATTATGAAGTGATCGACTCGGTCCTGTCGGAAGAGGCGGTGCTGGGCTTCGAATACGGCTACAGC
>Ga0116226_10002691_pt1 | contig 15558 bp, 14 predicted proteins | sample S1TSphfallax_FD_89692 | JGI IMG/M metagenome (GOLD analysis project Ga0116226, IMG submission 89692) | Host-associated microbial communities from peat moss isolated from Minnesota, USA - S1T2_Fa - Sphagnum fallax MG | ecosystem: Host-associated > Plants > Peat moss > Unclassified | place: USA...
CATCGACGGCGAGCCATTGCAGCGGCGCCCAGCCGTTGGGCGAGTCCCATTGTTCGCCGGTTTTGAGTTTGGTCGTAACGATACCGCCGGGTTCGAGCAGTTCGTGCTCGACGGTCGCGGCGACGGCCGTTGCCTGGGCTCGCGATGCCAAGGCTACGAACAAGGGGTATAGCGTTGCGGCGCTCACCTGCGGATTCTGGCGCTCGCGGGTCCAGCGGTAGTCGAGGTAGACACCACGCGCAGCATTCCACAGATGCCGGTCGACGGCGCTGCGCCTCGCGGCCGCTCGCCGCGCGAATTCCTTGGCGCAATCACCGTCTGCCTGCTTTTCGCAGCCCGCTGCAATTGCCGTTTCCAGGCCGTAGAGCAGGCTGTTCAAATCGACCGGTACGATCTCCGTGGTGTCGATGCGGCTCCGCTGGCGGGAGTCCGCGAACCATCGTGAGCTGAAGTCCCAGCCGCTTTCGGCCGCCCCACGAATGTTCCGGTAGAGCGTCGGGGCCGGTTGGCCGCTGGCTTGGGCGAGCTTCCGGTCTTCGACATAGGACTCGTCGCGCGGTGTATCGCGATCATCCCAATAGCGATTGAGAACGGATCCGTCGCGCAGCGCGACGACGCGCCGATGCGCCGTTCCGGGTTTGACCAGCCGTTCGCCGTCCATCCAGAAGGCGTATTCCCGCTGCAACTGCGGTAGATACCGGGCGAAGGCAGCGCCTGGATCTTGCGGCGACAGCAAGGCCACCATGGCGAAGAAAAACGGCGGCTGCGATCGGCTGAGGTAATAGGTCCGGGCGCCGTTCGGAATATGTCCGTAGGTGTCTATGAGGAAGGCGAAGTCATCGATCATGGCGCGCACCAAGTCGTCTCGCCCGCTTTGCTCGAGTCCCAGCATCGTGAAGTAGGAATCCCAATAATAGATTTCGCGAAAACGGCCGCCGGGCACGACGTAGGGCTGTGGCAGGGCCAACAGCGAATCATTGGCCTGCACCGTGGTCGTCTTGCGCGTCAAGGTGTCCCACAGCGCGTCGATGTGCGCCACGATCGGGACGCGGTCGGGGGGTGAGGCGGGTGCCTCCGCCGGCGCCGGCAACCGGAAGTAGGTCTCGACGAAGCTCTTGAGTTGCGCCGCTCCATCCGGTTTCAGGGCGCGATAGCGTTCCAGGATGCGATCCGGGGATTCGGTCGGCACGGCATCGGCAAATAACTTGCTGTCAGCGAAGAGCGATGCGCTCTGAACCGCGGCAAACAGGCCCGGGAACAGCTGATCCGGGGACGGTGGATCGCGTAGGTCCACAGCGGCCGGCGTCTCGGCGCCCGCCAATGAAATCAGACCCACCACGGCGAGGGCCGAGAATATGAACGTCCGCAAGAGCCAGCACCCCCTCAAAGCGACTGCGAATCGCGTCGCCGGTCCTAGAGTACATGGTTGGCGGGCCCGGCGAGCGGCCGCCGACCTTTTTGCTGGGTTGCCTTGGTGCAATGCAGTATGGCGGCCATGGCCCGGATGAGCCTTCGCGAGGGTCGATTCGCGATCGTATAGGCGAGTATGGTCTGCCGGTCGGCGAAAGCGCCGCTGAGGTTTGCACGATGCTCGGAATCACAGCCTTAGGGTTGGCACGCTGCCAGTTCGCCTTCACGGTCGCGTTTCACATCCTGTTTCCTTCCCTGTCGATTGGACTCGCGGCCTATCTGGCGGTGCTCGAGGGCTTGTGGCTGAAGACGGGCCGGCAAGTGTTCTACGATCTGTTCCAATATTGGTTGAAGATCTTCGCGATCGGATTCTCGATGGGCGTCGTCTCGGGTCTCGTGATGTCCTATGAGTTCGGCACGAATTGGGCGCCGTTCGCGAAGCAAGCGGGATCGGTGCTCGGACCGCTGCTCGCTTATGAAGTCATGACGGCTTTTTTTCTGGAAGCCGGCTTCCTCGGCGTCATGCTGTTCGGTATGCGCCGCGTCGGGCGAGGGCTGCATTTTGCCGCCACCTGTCTCGTGTCTCTCGGTACTTTGATTTCAATGAGCTGGATACTGGCGTCCAATAGTTGGATGCAGACGCCCCAGGGCTATGCAATCGATCCGCACACGGGCCGCTTCATTCCGACCGATTGGTTGCGGATCATTTTCAACCCGTCGTTTCCGTACCGACTCGTGCACATGGGCCTCGCGGCGTTTCTCAGCGTGGCGCTGCTCGTCGGTGGGACGGGCGCCTTTCATTTACTGCGCGATGCGCGCCGTGGGAAGCCCACGACCGAGGCGGTTCGGGTCATGTTCTCGATGGCGATGTGGATGATCCTCGCGACTGCGCCCCTGCAGATCCTCGCGGGCGATGCGCAAGGGCTCAATACGCTCAAATATCAACCCGCCAAGATCGCGGCCATGGAAGGCGATTGGACCGCGGAAGGCCGTGCGCCCGAGATTCTCTTCGGCATTCCCAACATGCAAACCGAGCGAACCGACGACGCCATCGCGGTGCCGCTCTTGGGTTCCTTGATACTGACCCATAGCCTCGACGGACGCGTGCCTGGCCTCAAGGATTATGCACCGCGGGATCGCCCCGATTCGACGATCCTCTTTTTCAGCTTTCGGCTCATGGTGAGCCTTGGGCTCTTGATGCTTACGCTCGGTGCGGTCGGGGTCTTGGCGCGTTGGCGCCGGCGCTTCTATGACAGCAAGGGGCTGCATCGTTTTGCGCTGGTGATGGCGCCCGCCGGCTTCATCGCCCTGCTGAGCGGCTGGGTGACCACCGAAGTCGGGCGACAGCCGTATACGATCTACGGCGTGCTGCGCACCGCGGACAGCGTCTCGCCGGTCGCGTTGCCCGGAATTGCGACCTCGATGTGCGTGTTCGTCGTCGTGTATTTCATCGTCTTCGGTGCCGGGATCGCGATCCTGCTGCGCTTGATGGGCAGCGAACCGCATCCGGGAGAACCGGGACCGGATGTGCGCGAACCGACGCGCAGCGCGGGTACGAATCCGGGACCGGCGCAGGGCCGCGCCGTGGGACTTCCTTCCGGGCTCGGAGCGGGGGAATGAGCGCGGCGCATGTTCTGCCGATGCTCTGGGCGGGTATCGCCGCCTTCACCGTGCTCGCCTACATCGTGCTCGACGGCTTCGATCTCGGACTCGGCATGCTGTTCCTCGTCGAGAAGGACCCGCGCCGGCGCGACATCATGGTCAACACCGTTGCACCGGTCTGGGATGGTAATGAGACCTGGCTGGTGCTCGGCGGCGCCTGCCTATACGGCGTGTTTCCCCTCGCGTATGCCACGCTTCTGCCGGCTCTGTATCCACTGATCATCGCGATGCTGCTGGCGCTGATCTTTCGCGGTGTCGCCTTCGAGTTTCGCTTCAAAGCCGCGTCCTCCGCGGTGCGCAGCCTCTGGGACCTCGCATTCTGCGGCGGCTCCACGGTCGCTGCGGCCGCTCAGGGCATGATCCTCGGCACGCTCATTCAAGGCATCAAGGTGCAGAATGACCAGTATGCAGGTGGCTGGTTCGACTGGCTGACGCCGTTCAGCGTGTTTTGCGCGATCGCGGTCGTCGTCGGTTATACCCTGCTCGGCGCTTGTTGGCTGGTGTGGCGCACCGAGGGTGAATTGCAGGCGCGGGCGCGACGGATGGCGCGGCCGCTCGCCGCGCTGACGGTGGCGTGCATCGTCGTGGTCAGTCTCTGGACACCGGCGCTGCAACGCGCGTATTTGCGACATTGGGATGTCTGGCCGCGAATGCTCTATGTCGCGCCGGTGCCCGTGCTCGTGGCCGCGCTCGTCGCGATCTTTTGGCGCAGCATTAACAACGGGGCCCGTCACCTCACGCCGTTTCTCTGTGTGCTCGGCTGGTTCTTTTTGTGCTTCACGGGCCTCGGGATCAGTATCTGGCCGTGGATCGTTCCGCCGAGTATCGACATCTGGCAGGCGTCCTCGCCCCCCGCGAGCCAGCTGTTCCTCTTGGTCGGCGCCGTCGTGCTGATACCGACCGTGCTCGTCTATTCGGCCTACGCCTACTGGGTATTCCGCGGCAAAGTCGGAGCCGAACTTCATGATCATTAGGGGTCGGTCAGCGCCACGACGGCTGACCCGCTGGGCGTGGTTCGTCGGCATTTGGGCCGCGAGCGTCGCCGCCTGGAGCCTGCTCGCATACCTGTTGCGCAAGCTCATCCTCGCGTGAGAGCGGCGCGGGCAGAGCTCCGCCCGCGCCAGCCACGGCCGCGCGAACGTTCGCGCCGCGCCGCGGCCATTTCATCCCGGCCCGATGCCGTTCGTCGCATCCACGGGGGCGGCTGCCCGGAATCGCCCTAGATTGGCCGCATTCACCTAAGGAGTGCAGCCGATGGATCCCTTGATACTCGAAAATGTTGGCAAGACCTACCATCTTGACCGGGTGACTGTGCCGGCACTGCGCGACGTGAATTTGCGCATCCGCCCGCATCGTTTCACGGTCTTGTCGGGCGCGTCGGGCAGCGGCAAGACCACGCTGCTCAATTTGATCGGCTGCCTCGACCGACCGGATCAGGGCGTCATCACCGTGGCCGGGCAGCGCGTGGCGGAGCTCTCCGACGAGGCGCTCTCGGACTTTCGGCTGCGGCAGATCGGCTTCGTCTTTCAGAGCTTCAATCTGCTGCCGGTACTGACTGCTTACGAGAACGTCGAATATCCCTTGTTGCTCGCGCACACGCCGGCGCAGCAGCGCCGGGCCCGCGTGCGCGACTTGTTGGCGGCGGTCGGACTGAGCAACCATGCCCGCCATTGGCCCGGGCAGCTCTCGGGCGGTCAGCGGCAGCGCGTGGCGATCGCGCGGGCGCTTGCGACTTCGCCCGCCTTGGTGCTCGCGGACGAGCCCACCGCCAATCTCGACAGTGAGACCGGCGCCTCGATCATTGCCTTGATGCGCGGCATGCAACGCGACTTCCAGGCGACGTTCGTGTTCTGCTCGCACGACCCCCAGGTGCTCGCCGAGGCGGACGATGCAGTGGTCCTCCAGGATGGTCGCATCGTGCGCGTCGAGCGGCAGTCGGATGCGGACCTCCGTGAAGCGCAGGTGGCGTCATGAGGCTCCTGTCGCTCGCGTTGCGCAACTTGCTGCGTAACCGGCGCCGTTCGCTCGCCACCGTCGTGGCCATGGTGATCGGCAGCGTCGCGATCCTGCTGTTCGGTGGCTACATCCAGAACATCGAGGATGGCATGCAGACCGACTACGTGCGTGGCGGTGGCCACCTGCAGCTGCAGCATCGCGATTATTTTCTCTATGGCAGCGGCGATCCCGCGGCCTACGGGATTGCCGATTATCGCCATGTGATCGACGTGGTGCGAGCGGATCCGGTGCTCGCGCCGATGTTGACCGTCGTCACGCCGACGCTGGAGTTCGACGGCATCGCCGGCAACTTCGCCGCCGGCGTCTCCAAGACGATCTTTGCGAGCGGCGTGGTCGTCGAGGACCAGAACGCGATGCAGCTGTGGAATGACTATGGCTTCCCCGGCGACGGCGGCAAGCTCGCACTGACGGGCACCGCCGAGAACGCCGCGATCATCGGGACCGGGGTCGCGCGGGTGCTGCGTCTCTGTGCACCGCTGCACGTGAGCAACTGCCCGCAGCCCACGACCGCGCCGGCGTCGACGGGCGCTCCATTGCCGGCCGATGTCGCCGATTTGGCGACAGCCGATCGCGAGGTCGCGCAGTCGGCAGTCCATTCCGAAATCGGCGATGGCCAGGTCGCGGATGCCGGCCCGCATATCGAGTTGCTCGCCGCAACGACGGGCGGCGCACCCAATGTCGCGCGCTTGGACGTGGTCAAGGCCGAATCCCTCGGGATGAAGGAGGCCGACGACGCGTTCATCGGTCTGCATCTGCAAGCGGCGCAACGCCTGCTTTACGGCAGCGGCACACCCGAGGTCAATGCGATTGCCCTGCAGTTGCGGCACACGAGTCAGATTCCCCTGGCACGCGCGCGCCTCGCAGAATTGTTGCAGACCTCGCTCAAGGCTTTTCCGCTCGCGGTCTACGACTTTCGTGTCTTGAATCCGTATTACGACCAGACCCTGGGTTTCTTCGGCGCCATTTTCAGCTTCATCGCCGTGTTGATCGGTGCCATCGTGCTGTTCACGGTCGGCAATACGATGAATGCCGCAGTCGTCGAGCGCACCGTGGAAATCGGCACGCTACGGGCGATGGGACAGAGGCGGGCGGGGATTCGGCGCCTGTTTCTCGGTGAAGCGCTGCTCTTGGGCGTATTTGGCGCGGTGACCGGTGTCGTGGTCGCACTGTTGCTCGCGGCGCTGATCAATCACAGCGGCCTGACCTGGACCCCACCGGGTCGCATCAATCCGATCCATCTGCACGTCCGCGTCTGGGGCGAATGGCGCTTGGTACTCGGCACGGGGCTCGGCTTGTTGTGGGTCGCCGCCATGTCAGCCTGGTGGCCGGCGGGCCGCGCGGCGCGGCTGCAAGTCGTGGAGGCCCTGCGCCATGCGTAATGTCAAGCACAGCAAGCGCGCCGCAGTCTTCGCTGCGTTCGGCCTCCTCTGCACCGGCTTGAGCTGGACCCTGATGCCTGTCGCGATCCGCGCCGCCGACGCGCCGGCCACAGAGGAGATCCCCGCGCAAGTCACGGCGCCGGCCGACGGTAATGCGGCCGATCAGGCGCAGCGCATACTCGCCGCGAGCGACGCGGTCCGCAATCCCACGCATGCGTTCGCGCTCACGACGACGCTGACCGAGTATCACAACGGCCGACAAACGGACACCAACACCTTGGAAGTCTATGCCAAGGCGGATGCCGCGAGCGGTCAATTTCGCAACCTGATCCGCTTTGCCGCACCGGCGCGCGATCTCAACAAGCTGATGTTGAAGAACGGCAATGATCTCTGGTTTTACGACCCGGCGAGCCAGGCGAGCGTGCGGATTTCGCCGCGTCAGCGCTTGCTCGGGCAAGCCGCCAATGGCGACGTGGTCACCGTCAATCTCGCCAAGGACTATCACGCGGAACTGCTCGGCGAGGAGGACGTCCAGGATGGCGACCGGATGCTGCAGTCCTGTTATCACCTCGCTCTCAGCGCGGTCGCGGGCGAAGTGACCTATAGCCGGATCGAGATGTGGATCGAACGGGACAACGACCATCCGATCAAGTCGAAGTTTTTCGCGCAGAGCGGCCAGCTCCTCAAGACCGCCTACTACCGCCGCTACGCGCGCGAACTCGAGGGCATGCGACCCACCGAGACCGTGATCATCGACGGGCTCGACCGGCAGTGGGTCACGATCATGCAGTATGCCAACTACGCCTGGCGCGACGTGCCCGAGAGCTGGCTGCAACGTGAATACCTGCCGCGCTTCAAACCGGAATAGACGTGACACGGCGCTTACTCGCCTGGGCCTGCTCGGTGGGCCTGCTCCTCGGTCCATGCGTCGCGCTCTCGGCCGCGAGCGAGCCCGTGACGCCCGACGACGATGCGGCGGCGCTGGCCTTGCCGGGCGCGTCGGGGGCGCCCGCAGCCACGCACTCCGCGACTTCCCTTTTGGTCGAGGGCGCGTGGACCACCGCGGCGCTACGCAGCGGCGGCAGCGAAGATGCCGGGCGTTTGTCCTTGGACCTCAGCACGGACAACCGCCTCGCACCGGACTGGCGGTTCGTGTTCGCTGATCGACTCGATGTCGATTGGGCCGGCGCCTGGCACGACACCGCCGAGACGAATACCTTGAAGCAGGCCTACTTGAGCTGGCAGCCCGGGTCCGCGTTGCTGCTCGATGCGGGCCGGATCAATGCCCGCCAGGGCGTCGCGTACGGCTATAACCCCAGCGATTTCTTACGCGCCGACGCCGTGCGGGCCATTGATTCCTTGGATCCGGGCAGCCTGCGCGATAACCGGCTGGGCACGGTCATGGTGCGCGGCGAAGACCTGTGGGCGAGTGGTGCCGTGACCGCCCTGTACGCGCCGCGCTTGGCCGCGAATCCGACCTCCGGACCGTTCTCGCCCGACTGGGGCGCCACCAATGGCATGGGGCGATGGATGCTGTCCTTGTCGCAGGCGCTGAGCCCCAGCCTCAGTCCGCAGTGGCTGTTGTTCGGCACCGGCCGCAGCCTGCAGGCGGGCGTCGATGTGACGCGCTTGCTCGGCAACTCGGTCGTCGCCTATCTCGAAGCCTCGGGGGGCCGGATCCCCTCGCTCTGGACGCAGGCTCTCGGCTTGCCCGAGCGTACCGCCTTGCGTGCGCGCGCGGCCGCGGGCTTTACCGTCACCACTGCAAACAAGCTGTCCCTGACGCTCGAGTATGAGTACGACGGCGCCGCCTTGGGCAGCTCGGCCTGGCACGCAGCGCGCAGTGGTTCGCTGGAATCTTACGGGCTGTACCGCAACTACGTGTTGGCTCAGCAAGAGTTGCCGACCCAGCAGGCAATGTTCGCTTATGCTACCTGGCAAGACCTGATGCTCCGGCATCTCGATGCGACCGCGCTCCTGCGCGTCGATCTGCTCGATCACAGCCGCCTGCCGTGGACCGAGCTGCGGTATCACTGGACACACGTGGATGCGGCTCTGCGCTGGCAAGATTATAGTGGCGGCGTGACGAGCGATTTCGGCGCGGCGCCGACGAGTCGCACCTGGCAGTTGGTGTTCGATGAGTATTTTTGAACTGGAGGCAAAGCCCGGCGATGTGGAAGCGAGTGATCGGCGTGCTGCTGCTGGTCGTGTTGGTAATCGTGCTCGTCGTCGGTATGCGCACCTCCCGCGTGCAGCCGGTGAGCGTGCAAGTGCCGGCCGTGGCCGCGGTGGTATTGGACGATGCGGGCGCGGTGCAGCGCTTCGTCGGAGCGATCCGCATTCCGACGGAGTCCGCCTATGGTCAGCCGCCGAATGCGGACCAGATCGGCAAGTTCAGGGACTATCTGCAGACGAGCTTTCCGCACGTCGCAGCGCAGTTGCCGCGCGAAGTGCTCAAAGGTGGCGCGGTCATTTATAGCTGGACGGGTCGCGACCCCGCCGCCGCTCCAGTCGTCTTGATGGGCCACATGGATGTCGTTCCCGTGCCGGCCGAGGCTCTGCCCCAATGGACCCACCCGCCGTACTCCGGCGAAATCGCGGACGGTTACATCTGGGGCCGTGGCACGATCGATGACAAGATTCACGTGCTGTCCCTGCTCGAGGCCGCCGAGACGCTGCTCGCCCAAGGATTCGTGCCCGCGCGTACGATTCTGTTCTGCTTCGGCGACGATGAGGAGAACGGCGGCAGCTATGGCGCTCAGCAGATCGTCGCGGAATTGAAGGCGCGCGACGTGCATCCGGCATTCGTCGTCGATGAGGGCGGCGCCGTGGTCTCCGGGATCGTGCCGGGCATCGCACGGCCCTTGGCCATCATCGGCACGGCGGAGAAGGGCTATCTGGATCTCAGTCTCAGCACCGTCGGTGTCGGCGGGCATTCCTCCGAACCGCCCGCGCACACGGCGATCGGCCGGCTGGCAGCGGCGCTGGTCAAGCTGGAGGCGCATCCGTTTCCAGCCTCACTGCCCGCGGTGGTGCGGGAGCAATTTACGGCGATCGCACCCTACTTGCCGGTCACGAAGCGCGCCGTGCTCGCGAACCTCTGGCTGTTCGAACCGCTGGTCGTGAAGCAGGGTGTCAAGGATCCGCGCACGGCGGGCAACTACCGGACCACGACCGCGGAGACGATGGTCAGCGGCGGTTTCAAGGACAATGCCTTGCCGCCAAGCGCCAAGGCTATCGTGAATTTCCGGATCTTACCTGGCGAGACCGTCGAGTCGGTCGTGCAACGGGTGCGCCAGATCGTCGACGATCCGCACGTGACCATCGCGATCGAGAATCCTTCGGCGGCGCGCAACCCAAGCCCGGTGTCGCCGCTGGCCAGCGCGGGCTACGAGACGCTCGCGACCACGATACGCGAGCTGTTCCCGACGGCGGCCATATCGCCTTATCTCGTCAACGCCGGAACCGACGCGGGTTTTTACACCGCGCTGACACCGAACGTCTACCGGTTTTTGGCACTCGACGCGGACGCTTCGATCCTGAGCATGATTCACGGCTTGAATGAACGCGTCGCGCCGGAAAAATACCTGCAGACCGTGCGTTTCACGGTGCAGCTGATCGAGAACATCCACTAGGGGAACTCCGGGCGCGGACGCACCGCAATGCTTGCGCTGCGACTGATGGTCGCATTGACCGACGGCGCTCACAAGGGTGGCTCGCGGGTCAGATAGTTCTTGCAGCAACCGATGGGGTTCGGGCCTTGCGCCGCGTGGTCGGGGCGCGGATTATCGAATCATGCCAACGATCACCACCAGCAGCAAATCCGGCGCCTTGTCGGCTCCTGCCGCGGCGCTCATCGCGTCCGCTGCGTTCGTCATCCCGTTGGCGCTCAGCGCCTCGAGCAGCCCGACGCCGCTGCATCCGCGCACCATGGCCTGGTATTTGTCCTTGCGTGAGCCGCGATTCAAACCGCCGGATTGGCTATTTCCAGTGGCCTGGTCGGCAATCGAAGCCTCCTTGGCCCATGCCGCCTATCGCTTGTTGCGCACCGAGCCGAGCGTCCAGCGCAACAAGGCGCTGGGCTGGCTGGGTTGGAACGTCTTCATGATCGGCGCTTGGAGTCGCCTGTTTTTCAAGCGCCGTAACCTGCCGGTCAGTACGATCGCCGCCGCTACGATGGTGGCGAGCAGCGTAGCCTTCGTCAATGCCGCAAAGCCCGTCGATCGGGCGGCGGCGCGCGCCGGACTCCCGTTGGTCGCCTGGCTCGGGTTCGCCACGGTGCTGACCGCGACGATCTGGAAGCTGAATTCCCGCGCGCGGTGAGTCGGGGTTTAGCCAGCGAGCTTCAAGGCCGATCGACCTCTGGTAACGATCGGCCGATTCGCATCCAGTTGAGCCGTCAGGCGGGCTGGCGCATGCCGCCGAATACCCGCAAAGTCGACCGGACAACACCCTACGGTAACCACGCGGGCCGCGGACTGGCGGACCCGTACGCAGCGCTCGCGGCGTTTCGGCATTGGGTGGAATCCGCTGCAGATGCCAAGTGGCGCGAGTCCGCACGAGCGGCGTTGCGCGGCAAGAACCTGGCGTGCTGGTGCCGCCTCGGCGAGCCGTGTCACGCGGACTTCCTGCTCGCCTGGCTGGAGGAACCGGGCCGCTAAGGCTGGCCCGCGCCACCCGCCGCGCCATAGATCTGGCCGGTTGCGAAGCTGGCGTCGTTATCTGCCAGTTGCACATAAATGCCAGCCAGTTCGGCGGGCATGCCGGCGCGACCCAGCGGCGTCTGACTGCCGAATTGTTTCTGCTTCTTCGGGGAGGCACCACCCGAGACCTGCAAGGGCGTCCAGATCGGACCCGGTGCGACTCCGTTGACGCGAATCCCCTTGGGTGCCAATTGTTTCGCAAGCGACTTGACGAAGTTCATGGTGGCCGCTTTCGTCTGCGCATAATCGTACAGGTCCGGCGTGGGGTCGTAGGCTTGTTCCGAGGTCGTTGCAATGATGCAGGCCCCGGGCGGCAAATGCGGCAGGGCCGCCTTGATGATCCAGAAGGGAGCATAAATATTGGTCTTCATGGTCGCGTCGAAATCCTCGGTCGAGATATCCAGGATGGAATCGTGCGCCTGCTGGCGTCCCGCATTGCTGACCAAGAGATCCAAGCCACCGAGTTCCTCCACGGCGCGCTCGACGAGCTCCTGACAAAAGGCTTCTTGTCGCAGATCGCCCGGGATCGCCACGGCCTTGACTCCCGCCTTGCGAATCAGTGCCAGCACTTCATCGGCGTCCTGTTGTTCGTCCGGCAAATAGTTGATGGCAACGTCGGCGCCTTCGCGCGCAAAGGCAATGGCCGCGGCGCGGCCCATACCGGAATCGCCACCGGTGATCAGCGCCTTGCGCCCCGGCAAGCGTTCATGCCCGCGATAGCTTACCTCGCCATGATCCGGACGCGGCTCCATCTTGGCCGCGAGGCCCGGCCAGGGCTGACGTTGCTCGGCGTACGGTGCATGGGGAAATCGCGACCGTGGGTCGGTCAGCGTGCGGGACGATTGATCGTGTTTCATCGCGGGAGCCTCTGTTCGCTGTGTGAGATCGTATTGGAGGCGCATCATATTCGAGTAAGCTGGGCTCGCAGCCGGGCAAGCCCAGCGAGCGCTGTAGGATTTTTCCGAGCGAAAGAAAACACTGCGCGCGCATGGTGCTACGCAGTGTGGAGAGAGCCGCCGCAAGCTGGGAGATTCCCTGCGGCGACTTGGGATTCGCACTGTCTCTGCTGCGTCACCGCATGAGCAAGGAGCAAGTGACCGCTTGATCTGGGTATTCGCAATTCTGTGTCTGGCGATTTGGGGTGTGTACTTGGGGCTGGGCCCGGCGATCGCAGCGGCGTTTGCCCGCGCATCGCGGGCCGGCGTGCGCCGACTCTATTGGCTGCTACCCGTGGGAATCGCAATCACCTGCGTTTGGCTGTTCTCGCTCGTCGACTCGCTCGGTTCGAAGAAACTCGAGGTCGATGCGGGCGTCGGCATGTTCGCGGGCTTTTCGATTTTTGGGCTGGTCTATCAAGCGCTGATCAGCCGGTATGTCTTCCGCTGTGCAGTCTGCAGCGTCACCCTGAGCACATACCCTCAAGTATGGCGCCGCGGGACCTTTAGCTGCCCCGCATGCGGGAGCCAGTATGTCACCGGCGTCCTTGCGGCTCGGGGCTGAACACTCGGACGGCGCTTTCTCGTATATCATTTGTCGTTCGTCGACACACCGGTCTAACGGTAAAAGTCACAAGGGAGTTTCATGAAAGGCGCGATGGGAAAGAGATCGTCGGTTCGAACCAATCTTGGGCTGCTCGCGCTTGGTAACGCCCTCGCGCTGCTCTGCGTCGTCGGCATGCCGACACCGGGGTATGCCGACGATTCTTTGCTGCCCGATCTCGCTTTCCAAGTCGATTGCTCGCAGAATCCGCGCAGTGACTTCGAGGACCAGGTGACCCGTTACCTGACCGACCAAGGGTTTCGGGTCGACGATACGGGAATATCTCAGGCCCACGCGGGCGCCGAGCAAGGCCGGCATGAGCTCACCGGTATCGATCGTCGTAACCGGATCGTCACGGTCTCGTCTTTTCCGCGCCGCCCCAATCTCGTGTCATTCACGTTGCTGTCGACTCCGCCGACCCGGCACGACCCCGGCTTCGACAGCGCGATACAGACTTTTTTCTCCCGGGACTTGATTTGTGAAGTGCGTCAAATCGTGACTCACGACAACGGCAGCGACAGCGTGGCGAGCTTCATGGAGGAAGTGGCCCGCATCAACGCCGTGTTGGAAGCGGCCGACGGCATGGACGCCGCGTCTGCGAAGCACTGACGGACCGCTGTGCAAAGGCGTGGGGCGTCGCCGGTTGAGGCGGGGAGCGGCTGTCCGCTCCCCACCCCTTGCCCGCTTACTTCGACGAGCCGCCGTGCGAGTGCTGACCGCCTTTGCGGCCGGCCTCGCTCGCCTTCTGCGGATCATCCGCGAAGTTGCCCGAGCCGCCGCGCTGTGAGCCCATGGAGTCGTCGGCGGAGTCACTCTGCGAGCCACCTTGCTTGCCCGCGGTGTGAGACCCGCTTTGTTTATCGCTGCTGGATCCGCCCTGCGATTGCTGACCGCCCTTGCGGCCTGCCTCGCTCGCCTTTTGCGGGTCGTTGGCAAAGTTCGCCGAGCCGCCGCGGCTGGAGCCACCGGAATCCTGCTGCGAGCCACCCCGTTGCGATCCACCGGACTCTTGTTGCGAGCCACTCGTGTGACTGGACTCCCCGCTGTGTTTGCTAGCCATGGTTCGATCTCCTGATTGATTGGGAACCTGTAATTAATCGTCGTGCGCAGGATGGACCCTCGTTCTCGTCATTGCCGTGAGACTGGAGTGTGACCGCCTGTAAGACCTTGCTGTCGGAGTGTGTGTGAGCGCACCCAGGCGGCGCCCGATCTACGTTTCTGTCAACCGAACTGCCGCGCCGCCGTTCTCCTCAGCACGTTGAGGCTATGTTGCATAGGGGAGTCCGCCATGCGTCGTCTGAGTTCCGTCGTTTCATTGGGCGCAGCCATTGCTGGCATCCTCGCGGGTTGTGATGGCGGCGACAATTATTGGGGGAATGGCAATCCGCCGCCGTTACTCGACAGTTATGTCGGTACGACCGGGCCGTTCGTCGCTTGGGCTGACGATCTCAGCGGCAGCTACGTCGTCGCGCAGACCGGCAGTTACGCGGGCAAGAAACAGGCTCTGCGCGGGACCATCGATTTCACGTCGGGCGCGAGCTTGGGACAACTGGCCGGTGTCGAAATCTACAAGAACAGCGCCGGCGGGATCTCGGAAGTCGATCTGACCTCGACGAGCGGCCCGGTCGCTCAGCAAGTCTCGAGCGAAACTGCGGCGACCTTGGACGACACCTGCACCTTGTCCGGAACGGTCGTTGCCGGTGCCAACTACGACTATGTGGGCGTGTCGTTCACCGCCGATTTGCAGACGCCGACGAACTCGTCCTATTTCTACCGACTGCCTGGCCCCGACGGAGTCTGCAACACCGCCGATGACGTCATTCACATGGTCAAGACCGGAATGTCGGCCGGCGACGCCCCGATCGTTGCGTCCGGAATGCCGGTGGTGACCGTGCGCACGGCAACGGGTGGGATCTCGGGCTTCGTCGTCAAAAGCGGCGCGAACCTCGTGTTGGTCGACGGCAATTTTGCGAACCCCGTCGTGCTCGGTACCTTTTCGACGCCCATCGGTGTCGCCGTGGCCTTGCCGATAGGCACGACTCAAGGCTATCCCACGGGGCAACTGTTCGTGGTCGACGGCAACATCGTCTATGTCAACTATGCCGCGCCCAGCATTTCGCTGCCCTTGTTCACGATTCCCAATTGGCAGCCCACGAACGCAGAGGCAATCTTCGCGGCCTCACCGAATTCGCTGTACTTCGCGATCAATACGGCTGCGAACGGCACCACGCCGGCGAGCGCAAGTATTTATTCGCTGCCCGCTGACGGTTCGTCCGCTCCGACGGTCGTCGACACGGAAGCCGGCCGAGTTGCGAGTTTGGTCGTGCCCGTGCTCGGCACGAATCTATTGATCGGGCTCGTGAATACGACATACACGATCAAGAGTCTGCCGACCGCGGGCGGCCCGGTGACGACGCTGGTGTCGAGCACGGTCAATGACGGCGCGTTCATCGCGACCGCGACCACGCTCTACTATGAAACATGGCAACAGACGACGGACGATACGACGTTGATCGTGACCCGCAGCGGAACGGCCTCGGGCATCGTCGGACTCAACGGTACGGTGATCCAGCCGCCGCTCGCCAACTCGACGTTCGTCAATGGCGGTGAACAATTGCCCTGGCCGGGCGACACGACCACGACGGCGACCGCCTACAAGACGGTGTTCCAGGTCCAAAATCTAACGCCGGTTGCCATCACCGATACCGCCACCGGATATCAATATCTCGAAGACGGGGTCAGCGGCGGCACGGTCATTGCGATCGATGCCACGTCGAACCAGGTGGGCGCGACCATCGGCACGGTGCCAGGCAGTACGGCCGTGACCCTCAGCGGCACGTTCCGCGACG
>Ga0116226_10002692_pt1 | contig 15553 bp, 12 predicted proteins | sample S1TSphfallax_FD_89692 | JGI IMG/M metagenome (GOLD analysis project Ga0116226, IMG submission 89692) | Host-associated microbial communities from peat moss isolated from Minnesota, USA - S1T2_Fa - Sphagnum fallax MG | ecosystem: Host-associated > Plants > Peat moss > Unclassified | place: USA...
ATATCAGGAGCAGCAGATCTGCAGAGAGAGCATATTGCAATTGATGTTCCGTGTGTTCCGTGAGGGAAACGCCAGGAAGCCATGGGAATACCAGCAAAGCTACGAGTACAGACAACGCCACCCGGAGTAATAAGGTACGAACCGTTGGAAGCACGTTATTGATCATGCAGCCGAAACTCCGTGAAGAATGCAGCCTTGATGCAATCTGTCGATACTGGTAGGTTCTCAGCAAGTATGCTAACTGCAGTAGATTACTACTATGCTCATCTTTTGGCAAAACCAGTGTTAGAGTGCTGGCAATGCAATCCACTGACTGTTTTTAAGCAAGAGAAAAATTCAATGATAAAGATACGTGAAATCGATCATATAGTGTTACGGGTGGTCGATTTGCCTACGATGCTGAAATTCTATTGCGACGTACTTGGTTGCAGCGTCGAACGGCAACAACTTGAAATTGGGTTGGTACAACTACGCGCTGGCGGTTCATTGGTTGATCTGGTGCCAGTTGACAGCAAACTGGGTAAAGCTGGCGGCGCAGCTCCGGGAGCGGAAGGGCGCAATGTCGATCATATCTGTTTTCGTGTCGAGCCTTTTGATGAGGAGCAAATTCGTACGCATTTGAAAAACGCGTCGATCTCGATGGGGGCGGTGGAGTCGCGCTACGGCGCTGAAGGCGAGGGGCCATCCATCTACATTACTGACCCTGAAGGCAACGTGATCGAACTTAAGGGATCTCCCTGGGCAACTTGACCCGCCAAACGAGATTTCCCTGCGACTGGATGGCATCAATTGAACAGAAAGATCGGTTACACTGCGATTTTTCTTGTCTGTATGTAAGGCCATCCAATTGATTCGCATAAATCGTTTTTGGTCGCTGGGGGCGACGGCTGTCATCATCTTCGTTTTGGCTTACGGGATGTTTGAGAAACGCAGTGTACATCGCGGCACTTTAGGTACATCAAAAAAAATCACGCAGCAATCCAGTTCGTCAGCAACAGTACCGGGCTGGGCTGCATATGTGGCACCTTTTGCCGGGACTGGCGAGCGCGGCTTGACCGACGGTGATGCGAACATTGCACGTTTTGCTGACCCGTTTGGTATTGCGATGAATGTTGCTGGTGATGTCTTCGTCGTCGATGGCGGTGACAATAACCGCATACGTAAGGTCACACCTGCAGGTGTTGTATCTACCTTTGCTGGAGGCGCCGAAGGTTTTGTCGATGGCACGACCGATGCCAAATTCAATACACCTTCCGGTATTGCGATTGACGATGCTGGAAATGTCTACGTCGCCGATACAGGCAATAATGCGATTCGCAAAATTACGCCGCAAGGCGTTGTTACTACCTTGGCTGGTGACGGCGCTGCTGGCTATCGAGATGGTATGGCGAGTCAGGCACAATTCAATGGGCCAATTGGTATCGCCGTCGATCACGATGGGAATGTCTATGTCGCAGACACCTATAACGATCGTATCCGCATGATCAACGGGGCAGGACAGGTGACGACACTGGCTGGTGGCGATACGCCGGGCTATCAGGATGGTTCAGGTAGCAATGCCTTATTCGATACGCCATGTACGCTTGCAATCGACGGTAACAAAAAACTATACATCGCGGATACACGCAATAATGCTATTCGCATGATGACGCCTGATGGACAAGTCACGACCTTGGTGCAGGCGGCACATGATGCGAACTGGCGCCGACCGATTGGCCTTGTTGCGACTGTGGATGGGTATGTCTATGTTGGCGAAACGGGGCACGGTCGCATCATGCAAATCGCGCCTGATGGCGAAGTGCGCGGTTTGACTGGTGTCGGGATCGATTTTGCTGTTGGCGATGATACAGCACTACGTTTTGTTGCGCCGGTTGGAATTACCTTGGCAAAAGATGGTTCACTGTTGATCAGCGATTCGGTGAAATCTGCAGTGCGTAAAGTGCTTCCGCAATCAACAGAAAAAGTAGTGCTAGCGATTGCCAAAAACGGACAGAACACCACGCCTACACTTTCGCCGCTATCATCTCCCTGGCCATTTATGCCGCAAAATGTTGCACATGAGATCGTCGGTACTTTAGGAGAGGTACGTGGAAATAACGATGGCGACAGCCGTGATCATTTTCATGCCGGGCTGGATATGCATGCGAAACTTGGTACGCCGGTTGTGGCAATTGCTCCGGGCAAGATTAGCGATCCGCTGTCCGCCTGGGGTTATGGCGAATTAAATGAGGGACTAAGTATTGACGGTATTTCCTATATTCACATCCGGGTCGGGCGCAACGATAAGGATCAAGTCCTCGATCCAGCACGTTTTACGTTGGTGAAGACAGCCGATGGCAAATCACGCATGCGCATCAAGCGCGGAACACGCTTTGCATTGGGCGACACTCTGGGTACGATCAACCGGATGTATCACGTGCACCTGGGCTACAGCGAGAGTGGCGTGGCGAAGAATCCTCTCATCTTGGGCTTCCCTGGCTTGAGCGATCACATAAGGCCTACGATAGAAAGCATTCAACTGCTTGGTGCGGACGGTAGAGTATTGGGGGACAAGAAAACAGGACGCCTATTGGTGCCACACGATGCTGAATCCTTAAGCCTCATTGTCGGTGCATACGATCAGGCGGATGGCGATGAAGCACGTCGCCGATTGGGCTTGTATAGCGTCGGTTATCAAATTTTGAAAGGTGACGGTAAGCCGGTTGCCGGCTATGAGAAGCCAGTCGTCAATATAGAATTTGGTCAGTTGCCGCCGGACGATGAGAGTGTGAAGCTTGCCTATGCAGATGGTAGCGGCGAGACGGTACATGGCAGCAAGTTTACCCGCTTTTTGTACGTCGTTACCAACAAGGTGCGGGACGGGCTGGCACGGGAGGGGCGCCTGAACGTTCAAGGGTTGACTGAAGGCCCTTATATAATCCGTATCTTTGCCAGTGACTACGCGGGTAATGTGGCAACAACAAATCGCGATTTGCCTATCTATATTGAGTAGCCGAGGCATTGTTGCATGGCACAAAAGGATTCGTCGGCAGGAACTTGCCCTTTGTACCCGGTCAGAGGGCTTTCGTCGCAAACTTTCTTGGCTTGTGTGATGTTGTCTATGATGGCAGTCATGTTTCTATTCCCGCTGCATTTGTGGAATAGGAAGCCACAAATGACGTAAAGTCACTCTCGATTGTATTTTTGATAATCACTATATGGGCCAGACAAAGAATAATCAATCGGTCATCGACCAGCAACTGCCGATAGGGTTGGTGCGCAAATTAGGCGGATGGAGCGCACAAGCCCAGTCGTACCCGGTCTTCAGTCCAACCTGGCTCCGTTATCGTTCGCTTTCGACCTTGCTGCCGATGGCGATATTTGCCTTTACCCTGGCGGGGATTGGATTCGTGTCCAAGGAAGTCGAACATGAGGACCCGGAATTACCGGCAATTATGATGTACGCGTCTTTGGCGTCAATCTGGATCACCTATGCTGCGTTGATCTATAGCGGAAGATGGTTGGCAAGCTTGGTGTATCGGCGTCATTGGGCGCCGAAGAAAGAAGCCATTGGATTTGTCATCGCGATTGTGGTCGGCATCGCTTTCGCTACGACCTTGAGCGAGTGTTCGGATTACTACGGCACGCGTTGGCGGGATTCTATCTCCGAGACGCAGGCCAAAGAGCGAATGCGCACAGCAACGTCCCCGGAGGCACAGAAGGCGGAAGAGAAGCGTCAAAAGGATGAGCAAGCCAAGAAACACATGGAAGAAGCCAGCCGCATGCTGGGGCGGGGCATCTGGACTGTCATGGCGATATGGCTTGGCGGCATCTTTGATCTGTTTGGATATTTTCGCCAACGTCGCGCCTTGCATCATGCCCTGATACAACAGGAACTGGAGGAGGCGAAAGGCAAGCGTAATGAGGCCGAGATGCGCTTGTCGGTGTTGGCTGCACAGATCGAGCCACATTTTCTTTTCAATACCTTAGCAGGTGTACGTTCGGCCATCCGTAACGATCCGGCGCGTGGTATTGCGATCATCGATCATCTGGTCGAATATCTGCGTGCGACCATTCCGCAAATGCGTAGTGAGGCCAGTGCAACAACGGTCTTGCTGGAATCGCAGTTGAATGCCGCCCGGGCTTATCTGGGGGTGATGAGCGCCCGGCTGCCACGTCTTTCCTATTCCATCGATTGTGCGCCGGAGTTGTTGCAGATTCCCGTGCCACCATTGATGTTGATATCGTTGGTGGAAAATGCCATCAAGCACGGTATCGAGCCCAAGCCTGGTGCCGCGCGTATTGAAGTATTGGCGCATAAAGTGCAAGGTGACAATGACTGGCAACTCGAATTGAGCGTCAGGGATGATGGAGTTGGATTCTCAGGCGCCACCTCTGGCAGTGGTATCGGCCTGGCGAACATCCGCGAACGCTTGATGCAGTTGTATGGAAAGAATGCGCAGCTGCACCTCAAAGCGCGCCCTGAAGGAGGCGTAGTTGCCAGCATAATGTTGCCGATTGAATTGGCTCCGATACAATAAAAATTACGAAGAGGGAAAAATTATGCCAACAGCGATCATTGCCGACGATGAAGACCTTGCTCTGGCGGACCTGAAATCTATGCTGACAGATGTTTGGCCAGAGCTTTCCATTGTCGCCGAATGCGAGGATGGCACCAGTGCGCTGGAAGCGATTGTCAAGTATCAACCGGACGTGGCGTTTCTTGATATACGCATGCCGGGGATGACCGGGCTTGACGTTGCGCAGGCGGCAGCGGGAAAAAGTCAGATCGTATTCACTACCGCTTACGATAATCACGCGATCAATGCATTCAATCTTGGTGCCATAGACTATCTGCTAAAGCCTTTGACGTCGCCTCGGCTGGAGCAGGCGATCGACAGATTACGTGAACGCATCGATAGAAAGATCGCGTCGCCGGAATTGATGCGCATGATGACAGAGCTGGATAAGCGTCTGTCGGAAGCAAGGCAAGCGGAGCGGATACGCTGGATCAGTGCCAACGTCGGCGATACGATACATGTGTTCCCGATTGAAGAAGTGCTGTTCTTCGAGTCTGACCTGAAATATACGCGCGTGGTGACCCCAACCAACGAAGCGCATGTGCGTCTGTCTTTGCGGGAATTGCAACAGGGGTTGGATGTGGGTGAGTTTTGGCAAATCCATCGTGGCACCATTGTGCGCGCCAGCGCGATTGCCTGTGCGCGCCGAGATGACCTGGGTGCTATCACTGTCGAATTGCGTGGTCACGAGGAACGGCTGAAAGTCAGCCGCGCCTACGCCTGGCGCTTCAAGGGGATGTAAAGCATACCTAACATACCGCGTTATCCTGCGACTCTTGAGCAAATACAGCCTATTCGCGCCTATAATTCTCGGATTCTTCTGAAATTGCGAAGGGCATCGAATGTCAGTCATTACCTGTATTGAAGATTTGCGTGTCTTGGCGCAGAAACGTGTGCCACGCATGTTTTACGACTACGCTGACTCCGGTTCATGGACGGAGTCAACGTATCGCGCAAATACGTCTGATTTCGCTGGGATGAAATTTCGTCAGCGGGTAGCGGTCAATCTGGAAAACCGCACGTTGGCGACAACCATGCTTGGCTTGCCAGTATCCATGCCTGTTGCGCTTGCACCGACCGGCCTGACCGGCATGCAACATGCTGATGGTGAAATCCTCGCTGCGCAAGCTGCTGAGAAATTCGGCGTGCCTTTCACACTATCGACGATGAGCATTTGCTCCATTGAGGATATCGCTGCGAATACGACCAAGCCGTTCTGGTTTCAGATGTATGTGATGAAGGATCGGACTTTCATCGAGCGTCTGATCGACAGAGCAAAAGCAGCGAAATGCTCGGCGCTGGTTTTGACCCTGGATTTGCAAATTCTTGGACAACGTCATAAGGATTTGCGTAACGGTTTGTCTGCACCGCCGAAACTGACGATTGCAAACATCGCCAACATGATGACCAAGCCGCGCTGGTGCTTGGGTATGCTGGGAACAAAGCGCCGCTTCTTCGGGAATATTGTCGGCCATGCGACCAGCGTATCCGACATGACTTCGTTATCCACATGGACGTCAGAGCAATTCGATTTGTCGTTGTCATGGAAAGATGTTGAATGGATCAAGCAGCGCTGGGGGGGCAAGCTGATCCTCAAGGGCATCATGGACGAAGAAGATGCGCGTCTTGCGGTTGAAAGTGGCGCGGATGCGTTGATTGTGTCCAATCACGGCGGTCGTCAGCTCGATGGCGCGTTGTCCAGCATTCAGGCGCTGCCAGCTATTGTTGATGCGGTCGGCGACAAGATTGAAGTGCAAATGGATGGTGGTATCCGTTCCGGCCAGGATGTGCTCAAAGCAATTGCCATGGGGGCGAAAGGTGTCTATATCGGGCGCTCTTTCCTGTTTGGCCTGGGTGCGATGGGCGGTGAGGGCGTGACAAAATGTTTGGATATCATCCGCAATGAACTGGATTTATCGATGGCATTTTGCGGCCTGACTGATATCAAAAAGGTGGATAAGGGGATTCTGATTCCAGGTACTTTCTGATTTTTGCAGGATATGAAAAACGGCTTGCGACATCAGTTCGCAAGCCGTTTTTTTTGTCCTATCAGCCCAGCATTGCTGTTGCTGGAACATATTTGTGACCCAGCGCTGTCGCTACTGCTTCATAGGTGACTTCGCCATTGCACACGTTCAAACCGTTGCGCAGTTGTGCATCGTCGCGCAATGCCTGCTGCCAGCCTTTATCTGCCAACGCAATCGCATGACCGATGGTGGCGTTGTTCAGCGCGAAGGTTGATGTGCGCGCAACGGCGCCTGGCATGTTGGCGACGCAGTAGTGGATCACGCCATCGACAACAAAGGTTGGCTCGGCATGTGTTGTTGCATGCGAAGTCTCCAAACAGCCGCCCTGATCAATGGCGACATCGACGATGACGGAACCCGGCTTCATCCGCGAGATCAGCTCACGCGTCACCAGCTTCGGTGCGGCTGCACCTGGTACCAAGACGCCGCCAACCACCAGATCCGCAGTCAGTAGCGATTCCTCGATGGCATGGGCGTTTGAGAACATAGTCGTGATGCGGTTGCCGTAAATCAGGTCAAGCTGACGCAGGCGATCTACATTCTTGTCCAAGACCGTCACACGTGCGCCGGCACCAGCGGCCATCTGCAATGCATTGGTACCAACCACGCCTGCACCGATGATCACGACATGGCCGGGAGCCACACCCGGTACACCACCCAATAGCAAGCCCATCCCGCCCTTGGATTTCTCCAGATGTGCTGCGCCTGCTTGAATTGCCATTCGGCCTGCAACTTCGCTCATAGGCGCCAACAACGGCAAGCCGCCGCCTGGGCCGGTGATGGTTTCATATGCAATGCAGACAGCGCCTGAAGCAATCAACGCCTTCGTTTGTTCAGGGTCGGGAGCCAGATGCAGGTAGGTGTACAGAATCTGCCCCTTCTTCAACATTGCGCATTCTTGCAATTGTGGTTCCTTGACCTTGACGATCATTTCCGCACCTTCGAAGATTTCCTTTGCTGTTTCCACCAGCGTACCGCCTGCGGCCACATATTGCTCGTCGGTCAAACCGATTGCTGCACCTGCACCTTTTTGCACCAATACGGTGTGTTTGCGCGAAGTCAATTCGCGTACCGACGATGGTGTCAGGCCAACGCGGTATTCGTGATTCTTGATTTCCTTTGGAACGCCTATCAGCATGTCTTGCCTCCATGTTGGAATTGATGCAGCTATGCTGTCATCGAAGTTTATTTTGCTTTTGGGAAATCAATCTCTGGCGAGATTTGCACCTATAATAAGCACAACAATACAGTTTTTGTTTTTGTAAATATCTCGATATTTGGTGGATATTCATGCGTGTTTTAAAGGAATCAGCGCGCGGACTGGATAAGCTGGATCGTCACATCCTGCGTATCCTGCAATCCGAGGGGCGTATTTCAATGAAGGAGTTGGGGGATCGCGTTGGCTTGTCGGTCACACCGTGTATTGAGCGGGTGAAGCGGATGGAACGTGACGGTATCATCGTTGGCTATTACGCAAAGGTAGACCCTGCTGCTTTGGGCGCTAAATTGCTGGTCTTTGTCGAAATCACGCTCAATCAGAAGTCGGCCAGTACCTTTGAGAAATTCCGGCATGAAGTGTTGCGTATTCCAGAGGTGCAGGAATGTCACCTGGTTTCCGGGGATTTCGACTATCTGATCAAGGCACGCATCCAGGAAATGGCGGCGTACCGCAAATTGCTGGGTGATATCTTGTTACAACTGCCGGGTGCTGCGCAGTCAAAAAGCTATGTGGTGATGGAAGAGATCAAAGAAACGTTGGAATTATCAACGGAGATATTGCAGTAAGAGCAAAATTGTAGAAAATAGAGTTAAGAGATTGTTGTTGAATTGCCGTGGCGTTGTTCAGCGGGGCGGTCATAAGATTCTGGCTGCGCTAGTTTCGTAACAGTCTCTTCGTAGACCAAAAAAGAGCCATAGAGCACGTTTTGCCAGGATTTATCGTTTAGTCCGCCATCCACACTTCGTTTGGAGAGCACAATGGACACATCGGTATCCGATCCATTGGTACTGCTGCACCTGCTCGCTGACCGCAACGGGAGGTTTGCGGCTTTCAGGCTGGTCGCCGAGCAAGGCAGTGAAGGCGCCTTGTCCAGTTTTACCGAACAGCCGGATTTTCTCGGCCTGACCAGCCAAATCCCTTGCCTTTACTGCAGTGCCGATACGGAACCAGTGTCAGTCGGTTTGACAAGTGCACTGACTTTGGCCGGTTGCAAACTGGCGTCATCTGATCAGATCGGTCATGCGGATCACATGCTCATTGCGCATTACCCGGATGAAGTCGAATGGATAGAAGGCGGCTGGTATCTGTCACCGCCATTGAAACCACAGGGCAATCAAGCAATCTCGCGTGCCCTGGCACTGCAATTGGTGCAGTTGGTTGCGGCAGACGCCGATAACCGCGAGATCGAGGACGTCTTCCGGCATGATCCTGCACTGTCATATCAATTGCTGCGCCTGGTCAATTCATTGGCGGTAGGAGCAGGTCGTCGCATCACCAGTTTTTCGCAAGCGATTGTCATGCTCGGACGTAAGCAACTGCGGCGCTGGTTGAATTTGATGGTGTTTGCTTCGCGTGAGGGAGACACGCGTTCCACTATGTTGCTGGCCAATGTCGCGATACGTGCACGCGCAATGGAGTTACTCGCGCGCGCGGCGGGATTGGATGTCGCTTTGCAAGAGCAGGCATTTATTGCCGGGATGTTCTCCCTGCTAGGCGTGTTGTTTGGTTTGCCCTTGGAGGAAGTGCTGCGCCCGCTTCAGATCAGTGATGCACTGCGATCTGCGTTATTGACACGCACAGGTGAACTGGGTGATTTGCTGAGTGTGTTGGAGTTGAGCGAGCATGGCGGCTTCGATGCGTTGCGGGCGCAATTGGAAGTCATGACCATAGAGGCGGTCGACTTCAATCTCGTCACAGTGCAAGCTTGCAACTGGATGCTGGGTGTTGTGCGCGAAAGCGCCGACGGATATCATGACTGAGCGTTCCCTCGAAACTTGTCTGGCCTTGTGCAAACGTGCACGGGAATTGACCGGCGATGCACAGGCTCATACCCTCGCAGAGTTACATAAAGTGTTGGAACAATTTACGACATTCTTTCATCGCGACGATTCTTCAATCGAGGAACATAAGCCAAACTCTCTCGTTACCGAAACCGAAAAGGCGCCGTTGTTTAAACTCGATACGGCTGGATATGTCACGCAGTGGAGCGAGCGAGCCGAGCGGATGTTCGGCTACCATGCGTCCGAAGTTATCGGCTGCAATGTCTTGATGCTATATGCTGATGAAGATGAAGAGATAGCCGAATTGTTTTTAGAGGAGGGTAACCCGGTCATCGAAGTCTTGCGACGCAAAAAGACGGGAGATGTTTTTCGCGCCGCATTATCGATGAAGGTATTGAACGACGGCGACAATGAACCGGCAGCACTGGAAATCTACCTGACCGAAATTTTTGACCGCTTATCCGATGAAGAAAAGTTGCGGCTGCATGCACGCATCATTGAAGATAGCGATCAGGGCATATTGATCACTGATGCAAAGGAACGCATTGTGTCGATCAACCGTGCTTTCACGCGCATCACAGGCTATACGTCAACCGAAGCAATCGGTCAGACACCAGACATCCTGCGCTCCGGCCTGCATGATGCGAATTTTCGCGCCGAGGTGCGCGCTGCTATGCGTGGTTCCGGTCCGTGGCAAGGAGAAATTATCGGGCGCCGTAAGAATGGCGAGATTTTTCCGCAATCGGTCACGATTAGCGTGGTGCGCAATGAAGAGCATAACATCACGCATGCGTTTTCGATTTTCTCCGATATCAGTCGCCACAAGGAAGCAGAAGTGCGGCTACAGCGTCTTGCCAACTACGATACCGTTACCGGCCTACCCAACCGTTCTCTATTGAATCAGTTGCTGGGCCAGGCACTAACGACAGCCCGACGCAGCAATGATCATGGCGCGTTGATGATGATCTTGTTAAACAGGCTCGCCTCAATCAACCAAACACTGGGGCATGAGATCGGTAATAAAGTGCTGTGCAATATCGTGACGCAATTCCGTGAGATATTGCGTGATGAAGATGTGCTTGCACGCGTCGATGGCGACAAGCTCGTCGTCGCACTACTACATATCGACAAACGGGAGCATGCAGGTGTTGTTGCCCATAAATTGCTATCCACATTGCATATGCCAACGCAAATCGATGGCCAGGAGTTACATAACGACGCATGCATTGGTATTGCGGTCTATCCAGAAGACAGCATGGATGCGGGCGAATTAATCGGTTGTGCAGATGTGGCAATGACGCGCGTGCAGCATAGCGGCGAAGCAGGATTTCTCTTCTACAGCCCGGAGATGAATCAGCGCGCGAAAGAACATCTACGCATCGAAGTCGAATTACGGCATGCCTTGGTTGCGCGTCAACTGCAACTCTACTATCAGCCCAAGGTCAGTCTGCGTAGCGGGCGTATCGTCGGTGCGGAAGCCTTGTTACGCTGGGCGCATCCAGAACGTGGCATGATCGCGCCAAATTTATTCATTCCGGTTGCCGAAGAATCGGGACTGATCATGGATGTTGGTAATTGGGTCTTGAATGAAGCATGCAGGCAAATACGCCAGTGGCAAGAAGCAGGATTGAGTACGCCGCCGATTGCTGTCAATCTATCGGCGCGTCAATTCGACCATGGGCTACCACAGCGGATACAGGCGGTGCTGGATCGCCATCGCATCGCTCCCGAATATCTGAAACTGGAAATCACCGAAAGCCTGCTGGTGCGCGGAACGGACTATGTCGTACCCATCATGAATCAACTGGTTGCAATGGGGTTGAGCTTGGCATTGGATGACTTCGGTACCGGGTACTCCAGTTTGTCTTACCTGAAGAAATTCCCGATCAGTACATTGAAGATAGATCGGTCGTTTGTCACTGGTCTGCCGCATGAAGAGAATGATTGCGCAATAGCGCGCGCTATCGTCACCATGGGTTTGAATTTGCGACAGGAAATCGTTGCTGAGGGCGTGGAAAATCTGGAGCAGATGATTTTTCTGCGGGATCTCGGTTGCGATCAATTACAGGGGTTTTTGTTCAGTCAACCCGTTTCGGCAGCGGAATTTTTGCGTATGGTGGAGCAAGGAAAACGACTGATGCTCGACTACTGATCCATAAAAAAGAGGAAGGCCGCAACCTTCCTCAAACCAAGCTACAGGTAATTCGATTCAGTGAACTGATTAACGCTTGACGAACAACGATACCGACGCACTGGCTACGCAAGAACAGGCAACGATCACGAAGACCAGGGACGTATCGTTGAATTTGTCCAACGTGTGGCCGATCAATGGCTCTCCCAATCCTGCGAACAGGTAGGAAAAGAAATTCATCACGCCGGTTGCCGTGCCTGCACGCTTTGCCCCCACCAAATCTGGGCACAGCGCCCAGAATGACGAAGCAGGGCCATAGACGAAGAAACCTGCCATGAACAGCGCAACGATGGCCATCATGCTTGGGCCGGAGAGCGAATACATCCACAGGCTCATGACCGCACCGAGCACCATGTACAACATGATTGCCAGATAACGCTTTGAGCCGAACAGGCGATCAGAAATCCAACCGTTAGAAAATGCGCCCAAAGCCATGCCGACTGGCACTGCAATCGTGATCCAATGGGGATCGATCATCGAATGTGGTGCTTTAGCCCAATCCGGTCCAAGAAAATGTACCGGCACCCATACCAGCAAGCCATAACGTGCAGCATTCTGAAAGCCGATGGATAGCGATGCGACGATCAAACGCCAATTCTTGATCACCGCCCAATAGCGGCGGAATGAGGTCTCTTCGCTATCGCCGTGATATTCGCTCTCATGGTCGCGCGCATCGCCAACACTGGTGTCCGGCGGCGTGAAGCCGAGGTCTTCTGGCTTCTCGCGAGCGATGAAATAGAATACGATGCCACCCAACAGCATCAGGACTACCGGCAAGCGGAAAATCCAGCGCCATTCCAGTTGCAGTACATCGATCACGATCAATGAGGTGACGAACGACAGTACCGATGCACACCCAGCAGCAAACGTGTACATGCCAAATACCATGCCACGCTCACCTCGCGCCCACCAGTTGGAGAGGATGCGTGAACCTGGAGCCCAGCCGAGGGCTTGCAGGTAGCCATTGACACCCCACGGAATGATCAAGGTTTTGAAGCCGATTGCATAGCTGGTTACCCAGTTGGCAAGACAGGAGAGTATCGCACCAGCAGCCATCACGCGACGACCGCCGAGCTTGTCGGCCAGATTGCCATTGATGGCTTGGCCGACAGCATACATCCACAACAATGCCGCAGATGCCCAACCGAGGATTTCCTTACTTAAACCAAATTCCTTTTGGATGCCGGGAATCGCAAAACCAAAGGTTTGACGGCCCGTGTAAAAAAACAGGTAGCAAAACATGACTGCTAGCAGCATGCGCCATTGATAGCGGCGAAAACTGGACGCGTGTGTGGCAAGCGCCGACGGCATCGCCAGCGATGGATTGACAGCGTTCATTCATTCGTCTCCAGGTAGAACTGCATGATAATGTTAAAGCTGCGTAGTGGGTATTGATTGTTTTGGAGAATACCGGTTATTCCCATGGGAACGTGAAGGTCTTGATGTTCGTGAAACTCTTGATGGCTTCCTGCACACCTTCCTTGTAACCGAGGCCGGAATCCTTGATGCCGCCAAAGGGGCTCAGCTCGATGCGATAACCTGGAACCTCCCAGACATTTACTGTCCCAACGTGCAATTCGCGTGCGAAGCGGGTCGCATAATCCATGCGGTTGGTGCAAATACCGGAAGACAAACCGTAAGCGGTGCCGTTGGACATACGGATTGCATCGTCAATTGTGTTGAAGGTGAGGATCGGCGATACCGGGCCAAAGGTCTCCTCGCGCACCAAGGTCATCTCCGGTCGTACGTTGTCCAGAACCGTAGGTGAATACAAAGCGCCTTCACGCTTGTTGCCGAGCAGAAGTCGCGCACCTTGTGCTACAGCCTCATTGACACGCAATTCAAAACTACGCGCAGCGGCTTCATCGATCACCGTACCCATGTTGACGTTCTTGTCGGCTGGGTCGCCATAGCTCCATGCCTTCGTCTTTTCGACCACCAATTCGGTGAAACGCTTGGCGATGCTTTGTTGTACCAGCATCCGCTTCACTGCTGTGCAGCGTTGACCGGAATTTTTGTAGGAACCTGCAACGGCAAGGTCTGAGGCTTTGTTGAGATCGGCATCTTCCATCACGATCAATGGATCGTTGCCACCCAACTCCAACACAACGCGACGATAACCTACCGTGCGCGCGATATGCTTGCCGATCGAGACGCCACCTGTGAATGTCACCAAATCCACAGCGGGATTGGTCAGCAATTCGTCAGCGATTTCGGCCGGATCGCCAGTCACCACCTGGAACATTTCAGGCGGCAAGCCTGCTTCATACAGCAAGTCAGCCAGATAGACCGCCGACAGTGGCACCTTTTCGGAGGGCTTCAGCACCATGCGATTATTGGTCGCAATCGATGGTGCAACCTTGTGTGCGACTTGATTCATCGGGTGATTGAACGGCGTAATTGCAGTAATCACACCAAGCAAGGGTTCACGATGCGAAACGATTTTTCGGTGTTTGCCATGTGGCGTCAGATCGCATGAAAATACCTGTCCATCGTCACGCAAAGCTTCAGTTGCTGCAAACTCCAATACATCCGAAACACGACCGATTTCGTAGATGGAATCTTTTTTGCAAAGACCGGATTCGAGCGTAATCAGGTCGGATGCCTCATCTGCGCGTTCGCGCAACAATGCTGCGGCTTTCTTCAAAATATCCGAACGCTGATAGCGGCTCAAGGTCGACTGGTATGCATGCGCGATGGCGAATGCTTCACGTATGTCTTCCAACGTCGCTTTCGGAACGGTCGCGATGATTTGGCCGGAAAAGGGGGAATGGACATCGATAGTGCGTTCCCGTACAACTCTGCGACCGCCAATACGCATCGCTTCGACGTGGAAGTTGTTGCTCTTGATCTGGGTGTTCATATGTCGGTAATCCTGTCGAATATCTCGTATGAAAATTAATTGGCAACCTGATTCAGTGCCATGGCGAATGCATCGAAATTGCGCAAAGGCTTGTCTGTGTTCAGCGGCTGGCATCGACGATTCAATACTAGCGGCACAACTTGTTCGGATATGCCACCATGCGAACGCAGAGGCACATCGAGACCAGACAAATCATGCCGTGCAGCACGGGTGCCTAATGTGAAGTCACGTTTGGAGACAACAACCAAATCGCCAATGCGATCTGCGGCGAGTTCAAATCGACGTGCTGCATCCTTGTTGGTGAGTACGACTTCGATTTCCGGTAATGCTTCCAACTTTTGCCGCACAGCGCGGATATCTTCCTCGTTGTTCAAATAGATGGTTGCGAAGGAACCTAGCGCGCCGTGATGAACAACATACGGGTCGGTAATTGGCAGAATCACGCGCGCACCACCTTGTGACAAGGTACGGCCCAACCATGTATCGCATTGATCTTGCAGATAGATTACATTGGGCAAACCAGTCTTTGGATCGTGCTTTGCATTCATGCCGTGATCGGCGGTGAGTGCAATCACGCAACCCATTGCGTCGAGTTTCGCAAGATAGCCATCCATCATTTCGTAAAACTCATTAGCTAGCGACGTACCTGGCGCGCACTTGTGTTGCACATAGTCTGTGGTGGAGAGATAGAGCAGGTCAGGGCGACGTGTCGCCATCAATTTCACACCGGCAGCGAAGACGAATTCCGACAGTCCTGCGCTATAGACGTTAGGCACAGGCAATCCAACCAAGTCGAGTACGTTGGCGATGCCGTTTTCAGCAAAGCTGACCTGATCTGCCTTTTCAGCTGAAAAGCAGATGCCGTCCAATTCATGACCCAGCAGGCGACGCAACTTGTCCTTTGCGGTTACCA
>Ga0116226_10002693_pt1 | contig 15545 bp, 15 predicted proteins | sample S1TSphfallax_FD_89692 | JGI IMG/M metagenome (GOLD analysis project Ga0116226, IMG submission 89692) | Host-associated microbial communities from peat moss isolated from Minnesota, USA - S1T2_Fa - Sphagnum fallax MG | ecosystem: Host-associated > Plants > Peat moss > Unclassified | place: USA...
ACGTCTGGTCGTTATTCGACGACTACAAGGCGACAGCGATCGTTGGCGGCAACTATACGGGCAGCATGTACAACGAACCCGGCACCTATGCGTCCGGCGCCGGCGTGCTCATCCCCACCACGACGCTGCTGCGCTACTTGCAACCGGCCTATGCGACCATGGATGCGTCGATCAGCGTCTCCAAGGACAAGTGGACCGCGACGCTTTATGGCACCAACCTGTTCGACAACCACGCCAGCACCTTCACGTCCTCAGCGCAGTTCATCAAATCGGAAACGCCGCTCCGCCCCACCGTCGTCGGCCTGAAGATCGCCTCGAAATTCTAAGGGGGCGCATAATCTGATTGTGTGCTTCCGCTCATTCCGGCCCTCGCCGGGGTGAGCGGACGGCATAAAGCGCGCGGACGAACCGCGCGACCCGCCCGCGAAAAGCCTTTACGCGGTACGTGCTGGATCATACCAAGACGAACAATGTCTCGGTCTGCGGACTCCAAACAGCGCGAAGGTCCTGCCGCGGACATGGCGGCGGTTGGCCCGTTGGCGACCGCGTATCGGCTGGAGGCGCAGGTCGGATTCCTTATTCGCCGCGCCCATCAGCGCGCCACTGCGATCTTCAATCGACACTTCGCCCCAGCCGGTCTCAGCGCGGTTCAGTTCGCGGCCCTGGTCAAGGTGCGTGATGAGGGTCGCGTGTCGCAAAACCAGCTCGGGCGGTTGGTCAATCTGGATCCCGTCACCATCATGGGCGTCATCGCTCGGCTCGCCGACCGCGATCTGATCGGCCGAACGCCCGATCCGTCCGACAAGCGCCGGACCCTGCTCAGCGTCACTGCGATCGGCCTCAAACTTTTGGAGGATATGCAAGCCGCCGGCCACCAAGTGTCCGCAGATACGCTAGCGCCCTTGAATAAGCAGGAACAGGCGCAGTTTCTGCATCTCTTGAGCAAGCTTCAGTAGGGTTGGCTGCTCCCCCCCCACCCCACAGGCTGGGGGAACGGGTTCAGGGACGGCGCAGGCTATTGCGTGGCTCGGCCCGCACGCGCCTCACCGCCGCGTCCACGTCGCGCCAAGCTGGCTTCTCGGAGGCGAAGCGGGCGCGAAGATAGGCCGCAAGGTCCGACACCTGACTTTCGCTCAGGCTGCCCGCGAAGCTGGGCATGCCGCCCGGGCGTCCCGCCCCGCCGCTGAGGAGACTTCCCTCCAGCACGATGTGGATCAGATTGTCCGGGCGGGCGGCGTGAACGGCGCTGCTGAGCGCCAGGGCGGGACGGGGCGCATAATGGTCGATCAACGGGTGGGCCTCGTGGCAAACCGCGCACGCCCCGTCATAGAGCCGCGAGGCCGGCGAGCGGACTTGGGACCCGAGCTGCATCGCCCGCGCCTGCGCATCCGCCACCCGCGCCGCCTGAGCCTGCGCCCCAACCGCGGGGCCGGCCAGGGACGAGAGATATACCGCCATGGCCTTGATGTCGGCGTCGGGCGCGGCGCCCAGCTCGTCGATCACCGGCGACATCGGCCCCAGAGCGCTCCCGTGGAGCGGAGAGTGGCCGGTGCGCAGATAGGTGTAATAGTCCTCAGCACGCCAAGGCGCCGGTCCGACGTGCATCGGGCCAAGCGCCGGAGCGTCCCATCCCTCGACCACGCCGCCGGTCAGATGCGCCGCTCCGCCTCGCTCCGCCCCGAGCAGATTGCGCGGACTGTGGCAGGCGCTGCAATGGCCAAGCCCCTCGACCAGATAGGCCCCGCGGTTCCACTCAGCCGATTGGGCGGGATCCTCGCGATAGGCGCTCGCGCGGTGAAACACGGCGTTCCACGCCGCCATCAGGGGGCGCACGTTGAAGGGGAAGCTCAGGCGCGTCGGCGGCGTCTCCGCCTTCACCGGCGGCTGGCTCATCAGATAGGCGTAGAGCGCCTGAAGGTCAGCGTCGCTCGTGCGGGCGTAGGCCGTGTAGGGAAACGCCGGATAGAGGTGATGGCCATCGCGCGATATCCCCTCGCGCATGGCCCGCTCGAAGGCGGTATAGGACCATCGGCCGATGCCCGTCTGCGGATCCGGCGTCAGGTTGGTGCTGTACACGCGGCCAAACGGGGTCTCCAGCGCCCGGCCCCCGGCGTTGCGCAGACCCCCAGGCGCCGTGTGGCACACCGCGCAGTCGCCTAAGGCCGCCAACACTTGGCCCCGCGCCAGGGTCTGCGGCGTATAGAGGCTGAGATCAGCCGGCCCGGTCGGGGGGATCGTAGGGCGAACGGGGAGCACGGCGGCGACCAACCCTGTCAGGCTTATGACGACGCTCGCCGCCGTCGCGGCGCTAGGCCAGCGCCAGCGAGGGCGCGCAGAAGGTCTGGGCGATGGCGTTGGGGGGGACGGCGCCGCCGATGCAGCGGCGGGCGGCGTCAAAAGGCCGGCCGCCGCCAGCCCGGCGCGGACCTTTTCCGGCGTAAACGGCGGTTCGCGCAGGCGCACGCCCGTGGCGTCGAAGATGGCGTTGGCGATGGCCGCGGCGCTCGGGACCGACGCCGACTCGCCGACGCCCAGCGGCGGCTGGTCCGGCTGGGGAACCATCACCACCTCGATCTCGGGAACCTCGGGCAGGGTCAGGATCGGATAGCCGCCCCATTCGGTCGGCACGACGCCGCCGGCGTCGAAGGTCACCTGCTCCTTTAACGCCCGTGAGGTCGACTGGATGACGTTGCCGTGGATCTGGTGCTGCACCCCTGCTGGGTTGATCATCAGCCCTGCGTCGTGGCCCACGGTGACCTTGGTCACCGCCACCTCGCCTGTCGTCGGGTTGACCGACACATCGGCGACCCAGGCGGCCCAGGCGGCGCCCCGCCCTGGGAATGTGCTGTGAACATAAAGGGCGTAGGCGAAACCCCGTCCTTTCAAAACGCCGTCGTCGACGCGGGGCGGGCGAGGCGAGACGTGGGGGCTCCAGCCCGCCCGCTCGGCGGTCGCCTGAACCACCGCCACGCCGCGGGGATCACGTAGATAGCGCAGGCGGTATTCGACCGGGTCGACCCCCGCCATGGCCGCGGCCTCGTCGATCCAGCTTTCGTGGGCGAAGCTGTTGGGCAGCGCCGACACGCCCCGCAGCCACGACGCCCGCACGATGGGCGCCATGTCGTGGACCGTGACCCGCATGTTGGCGAGGTCGTAGGGCGCGACCGAGGTCCGATCGCCCATCCGCCAGACGTCAGGCGTGGCCGACTTGATCCCCGTGAGCAAGAGCGCGAGCGTGGGGGCCCCGTTGGAGGGATAGCGGGTCTGGAAATCATAGGCGATCGCCTCGCCGGCCGCATCCAGGGCCCCGTCGACCTGCATCAGCTGGCCCGCCCCCTTGGGCTCCCACACATGCTCCTGCTGGCGCGAGAGCTGAACCCGAACAGGCGCCCCCACTGCGCGGGACAGCAGGGCCGCGTCGGCGGTCACATCGTCGGCGCAGTTACGGCCATAGCACCCCGCCGCCTCCATCCGCACGACGTCGACCTGGTCCAGGTTCAGCCCCAACAGGAGCGCCAGATCGGCGCGCAGGAGGTGGGGGTTCTGAGTGCCGCTCCAGACGGTCAAGCGATCGTTGCCAACGTCGGCGACGGCGCAGGAGGGCCCGATCGAGCCATGCATCTGATAGGGCCAGACGTACTGGCGCGTCATCCGCGTCGCCGCGCCGCTCAACGCCTCGTCCACATCGCCCTTGTCTTGCAGACGCCGCGGCTGCGAGGGTTGGGCGCTCAACGCCTGAGCGATATCGGAGAGGTCGGTCACCTGGGGGCCGGGGCGCCATTGCACCACCAGGGCGTCGGCTGCGGCGACCGCCTGCTCCTCCCGTTCCGCCACCACGCCGACGAAGTCGCCCTGCGTCACCACCGCGACCACGCCGGGGATATGGGCGATGGAGCTTTCGTCTACCGCAATCAGGCTCTTGCCGACAAAGTCGCCGGCGTCCACACCGGCATAGGGCGGCCGGACCACCCGTCCATGCAGCATGCCGGGCAGTCGCATGTCATGGACGAAGACCAGGCCCCCTGTCGCCTTCTTCGGGATATCGACGCGGCCGAGCGAGGCGCCCACCACGGCATAGTCGCCCGTAGGCTTCACGGGCGTGGAGAGATCGATTACCGCGCGTAATCTCTGGCCCTGCAGCAATTCGGCGTAGGAGAGCCTGCGCCCGTCGGCCCGAACCCAGGCGAAACCCTCGGCCAGGCTGACCTCGGTGGCGGCCACGTTCAGGCGGCGCGCCGCCTCCTTGACGATCAGGGCGCAGGCCTGGGCCGCCGCGGCGCGCAGAGGTATGGCGCTGGTCTGCAAGGTGTCGCTGGCGATGGTGGCGCCTTGATCCGGCGTGCGCGCGGTGTCGCCCAGCACCATGGCCACCTGGTCCAGGCTGACATACAGCTCCTCGGCCACGATCTGCGCCAAGGCGGTGCGAACGCCGGTTCCCAGATCGACATGGCCGTTGAAGCCGAAGATTCGGCCCACGCCATCCACCAGGACGAACGGCATGGGCGCCGCGCCCGCCTCGTGGACGATCAGGCTATCGTCGAGCGCCAACAGAGCGAGGTTGTCGAGCTTTGTCGGGTCAGGCGGCGTCAAGGCGGCGCCTCGGCCGCCCTGGCCTCCAACGCCTTTTTCGCCTGGACCGCCTGGGCCACGGCGCGGGCGATCTCCACATGCGTTCCGCAGCGGCAAAGATTGTACTTCAGGGCTTGGGCGATCTCAGCCGCCGTTGGCGCGGCCGTCTTCGCCAGCAGCGCATGCGCGGTCACGATCATGCCGTTCAGGCAATAGCCGCATTGGGCGCCCTGTTCGGCCACGAACGCCGCCTGAACCAAGCCGAGGTTGTCCGCGGAGCCCAAGCCTTCGAGGGTCGTCACCTCGCGCCCGGCGACACCGGCCATGACCACTGTGCATGCGCGGGCCAGCTTGCCGTCGATCAGGACGGCGCAGGCGCCGCACTCTCCCAGACCGCAGCCGAATTTAGGGCCGTTCAGCGCCAAGTCGTTACGCAAGATGTAGAGTAGGGGCGTTAAAGGGTCTGCGCGCAGCGTGTGGGCCGCGCCGTTGATGGAAAAGCTGAAGTCTCTGTCGTGGCTTGGTCTCATGCCGCCTTAGGCCATCGGCGCAACGACCCCTTACCCCTTGATGGGGGAAGGGACAGGAGGTGGTAAGGGGTTGTCAAATCACTCCGCCGCCGCACGCACCGCGTCAGCCTCGACTACACGCCCGCCACGCACCACGGCCACGCCATCCAGCGATACGGTGCAGCCCCGCAGGGGAATGTCGATGTGACACGCCGTGTTGCGCGCCCCCCCGACCTCGGTATTGGGGCCGAGCGAAAACAGGAAGTTGCCAGCGAAGGCGCGAGCGTCCATGGCGATGGTCTGTTCGCGGTCATATAAACCCAAGGTCGACCAGCGCGCGCGATCCTGAAGCCCCCAGCCGATGTGCGACATGGCGAACCCCTCGGGGTCGTCGAACGCGGCCATGTAATCGAGCAACAATTCCGCGTCGAGGCCGCCGTCGATCTTGGTCACGTAGCCGTCGACCACGGTCATTTCGAGCGGGGCGGAGGCATAGGTCTTCATCGGCAACAGTATGTCGCCGCGATCGACCACGATCCGCCCGCGCGATCCGCCCTCGTTGGGCCAGGTCAGCACAAAGCCGCTGGGCCAATGGTCCCATCGCCCCGGCGCGTCGACGAAGCCGTACTCAAGAACGGGTGGGTATTGACCAAGATCGCAGACCAGATCGGTGCCCGCCGGCGAGGTCACGTGCATGGTGTTTGCGGCGGCGATGCGCTTGCCGGCGGCGCTGACCCGCTCGCCATCCGCCAAGGTCGGGGTCATACGGACCAGCACCTCAGGCGGCTCGACCGCCAGCAGGATCTTGGTTCCGGACTCCAGGATCTCGACCTGTTCGGGCGAAAACAGCAGCAGCATCAGGTCCAGAACCAGGTCGCTGGCCTTGCACATGGCCATGGCGGCCGCATTCCCCGTCAGGGGTGTCACGCCTAGATAGGCCAGGGGATCGCGGCTATGGGACTTGCCCCCGTTGACGGGCAGCATGTCCAAGCGGTTGACGATCGCGCCGGCAGCCTGGGCGGCCACGATGGCGGTCGCCAGCGTCTGGGGATGAGTGTGCGAGCCGGTGAGGATCGTCACCGTCTGGCCCGGCTCAAGCTTGGACAGTTTGAGCACCGTGCTCCAAGCCTGGGTCAATTCGTGATCGCTGATCGCCATGCTTCCCCGCCCCCGACGTCCGGTCGCAAAAAGGACCTGGACAGCGCCTCGGGCGCACTACATCATATGCGTACGTATTAATAAACGAGTTTTTCGAGGCGGCGGGGGCCATGGACGCTAACCGAGGCGGTAGGCCTTCGACGCTCGCGAGCCGCCTATGACGTCGCGCTCCACATTCGGCGCCCATGTCCATGCCAATGGCGTTCGTCAGCACTATCTGCACCACGGCGCGCGCGGCGCCAGGCCTCTGATCCTGGTCCCAGGCATCACCAGTCCGGCCGTCACCTGGAGCTTTGTCGCCGAGGCGCTCGCGGCCGATTTCGAGGTGTTTACGCTCGACGTTCGCGGGCGCGGCCTGTCCGAGGCGGGTCCTCATCTGGACTATGGGCTCAACGCCTGCGCCGAAGACCTGATCGCGTTCGCCGAGGTCCTGGACCTGAGCCAAGTCGTGCTCGTGGGCCATTCCATGGGGGCGCGACACGGGATTCGCGCCTGCCGCCGGGACGCTAAACGGTTCGAGCGGCTGGCGCTGATCGACCCGCCGGTGTCGGGTCCCGGCCGTCGCGCCTATCCGGCCAAGCTGCCCTGGTACATCGACGCCATGGCCCTGGCGCGCCGCGGCGCCGGCATCGAAGACCTGCGCCCCTTCACGCCGACCTGGACGGACGCCCAGATCGGGCTCCGCGCGGAGTGGCTGCACACCTGCGACGAAGGGGCGGTGCTGGCCTCCTACGCCAGCTTCCACCACGACGACATTCACCGGGACTTGGCCGGTCTCACCCTGCCGACCCTTTTGATGAGCGCCGAGCGCGGCGATGTGATCCGGGAAGAGGACGAAGCGGAAATCCGCGCTCTGAACCCCGCCATTCACACGACAAGGGTCGAAGACGCCGGCCATATGATCCCATGGGATAACTTTCCCGGCTTCCTAGCGGCCCTCCAACCCTTCTTAACGGCGGCCCTTTCAATCGGAGACCTGAGCCAGTGAAAAAGGGCGACATCGCGATCGTCGGCGCGGGCCTTGGCGGCGTGGCGGCGGCGCTCCTGCTGATCCAAGAGGGCTATTCTGTGCGCCTATTCGAGCAGGCCTCGGGCTTTTCGCGTCTGGGCGCGGGCATTCAGCTGGGCCCCAATGTGATGAAGATCCTGCGCCGGCTCGGGCTTGAGGCGGTCGTGGAGGCGATGGGCTGCAAGCCGCCGTCGTGGATCAGCCGCAACTGGGATGACGGGGCCGTCCTGGCCGATGTCGGTCTGAACCGACGCCGGGACTATTACGGCGCCGCCTACGTCACCATCCATCGTGGCGATTTCCACAGGCTGCTGACCCAGGCGCTGCCGCCGGGCGCCATTGTGTTCGACAAGCGGCTGTCGGAAGTCGTCGACGATGGCGATCGGGTCAAACTGTCGTTCAGCGATGGCTCGCACGCTCAAGCCGACATCGTGATCGGCGCCGATGGCGTGAACTCGGTCATTCGCGAGGCTCTGCTGGGGTATGAGACGCCGACCTATTCCGGCTACGTCGGCCACCGCGCCATCTTTCCGGTCGAACGCCTCAAGGGCTCAGAGTTCGAGTTTGAACCCTGTGTCAAGTGGTGGTCCGAAGACCGCCATATGATGGTCTACTTCCTCGATGACCGCCGCGAGGAGCTCTACTACGTCACCGGCGTGCCACAATTGGATTGGCCCAGCGGCGTCTCCTTTGCGCCCAGCAGTCGCGATGAGATGCGCGGGGCCTTCGTCGGCTTCCACGGAATTGTCCAAGCGATCATCGACGCCTCGACGGAGGTCACCAAATGGCCGCTTCTGGCCCGGCCGCCCCTGCCGTTGTGGAGTCGGGGGCGTCTGGTGCTGCTGGGCGACGCTTGCCATCCCATGAAGCCTCACATGGCCCAGGGTGCGGCCATGGCGATCGAGGACGCCGCCATGCTGGTTCGCTGCCTGGAGGTGGAAGGCGGCCCGACCCGCTTCGCCGACGCCTTCGCCCTATACCGCGCCAATCGGATGAATCGCGCCTCCCACGTCCAGCGGGTCTCCAACGCCAACACCTGGCTACGCGCCAATGAAAACCCCGATTGGGTCTATGGCTACGACGTCTTCACCACGCCGCTCGTGTCGGCGGACGCTCAAGCGGTTCATGAGTCACCGCCCCGACAGCCTATGCTCGGTGACGCCCAAGGCGTCCGCCAGGCGCATCTTGGCCGATCCGGGCTTTAGGGCGCGCGGTTGGCTGTCATGGGGCGCCCAGCCGGTCAGGGAGACGATCTCGAAGGTCGCGGGGATGCGCCCGTCAGGGCGTCCGAAGCGCTCCACATAGATCTCGCACATCCGGGCCAACACGGCCCGGCTCAAGGGCCGGCGCGGCCGATCGAACAGGACATTGGTCTCTCCCATGGCCCGTAGATCGGCCATCAGCTTGAGCGGATGGGGGTAGAGCACGGTGAGCCGGTCTACGTCGGCCACCGGCAGGGCGAACCCTGTTCTTTGCAAGAGACCGGCGCCGTCCAATCCGTCGGCGAAGGGCGATACGCGGGGCCCCGCGCCGCCCGTCGCCTCGACCTCGGCCGCGAGCAGCGACTGGCGCAGTTCGTTAAGCGTCGCGCCGCCCAGGAAGGCGCCGAGGAACAGGCCGTCCGGCTTCAGGGCGCGGCGAATCTGGATCAGGGCGCCGACGAGGTCGTTGGTCCAGTGCAGAGCCAACAGGCTGACGATCAGGTTTACACTGTCTGGCTTGAAGGGCAGTCGCTCGTCGTCGGCCACCAATTTCAGCGCCGTGGCGCTTGAGGTCGCGACCGGCTGGCAGGGCCCGGCCTCAATCAAGGCTCCAACCTTACCCGCAGCGATCGGCTCGGCCGCCAGCGCTTTGGCGAAAGCGCCCCCGTACGCGTTCAGATCGACGGCGAGGGGAAAGTCGCGCAGAATGGACGATAGGCGTTCGACGGCGTCCTCGGCGGCGCGGGTCATCAGAAAGTCCGCGGGCGCGGGCGCGCCCGAGCCGCGCTGAAGCCGGCGGCGATGGAGCGCCCGGTCGAAGATCAGGGGAGGGTCGGACATGAAGCTCTCAAATGGCGTCCCAGGACATGGCGCTTGGCCTTGGCGCTTGAAAGCCCATCATCCCCTGCGCATAGCTTTTGCGCGGGGTTTGGACCTGATCTGGCCGCCGAGCGGGTTCGACGGCGGACCCCGCCCCATGACGCCCGGCTTTTCCGCCGAGACCTGGAGCCGGATCGCGTTTCTGGAGGCGCCGGTCTGCGACGGCTGCGGCCTGCCTTTCCCCTACGATCTCGGCCACGGCGCGCGATGCGCCGCCTGTATGGCCCGGCCGCGGGCCTTCGCCCGGGCCCGGGCGGCGTGTCTCTACGACGAGCAGTCTCGAGATCTGATCTTGAAGCTGAAGCATGCGGACCGTCCAGACCTTGGTCGGCTTTTCGCGGTCTGGCTGGCCCGGGCGGGCGGGGAGTTGCTCGCCGAGACGGACGGCGTCGTGCCTGTGCCGATGCATCGCCGGCGGCTGTTCACCCGCCGCTACAACCAGGCCGCGGAGATCGCTCGCCCTCTCGCTCGACTAGCGGCGCGGCCCTATCTGCCGGGCGTCCTGGTCCGCCGCCGGGCGACCGCCAGCCAGGGCGGCAAGTCCGGCCGGGGCCGCCGCGAAAATGTGCGCGCCGCCTTCGCCGCGCCCAAGGACCAGCTCTCCCGCATCCAGGGCGCGCGTCTGCTGCTGGTGGACGATGTGCTGACCACCGGGGCCACGGCGGAGGCCTGCGCCAAGGCGCTGCTGGCGGCGGGGGCTCGATCGGTCGATCTGCTCGCCGTCGCGAGGGTGCGCGAAGCGTCGAGCGAGCTTATATAAAGGTCATGCTGGATAAGGTCGGCGCGACCGCGCCGCCGCTAAAAGGAGCCTTGAGCGATCCATGCCGCCCGTCTTGATCTACACGAAACCGTTTTGCCCCTATTGCGCGCGGGCGCTTCAACTATTGAAAAAGAAGCAGGTCGCGTTCACTGAAATCGACGACGCCGCCTTCGATAAGGCCAAGAAGGCCGAAATGTTGCAGAAGTCGAACGGCCGGTCGACCTTTCCGCAAATCTTCGTGGGCGACACACACGTTGGCGGTTGCGACGACTTGATGCAGTTGGAAGGGTCGGGCGCCTTGGACAAACTACTGGCCGCATGACCGCAACGGTTCGCCTCGGCCTGATCCAGCTTCGTACGCCCGATACGCAAGGCCAGGCGCTCGCCCAGGCGTCGAGCTTGGTGCGAGAGGCCGCCGCAGCGGGCGCGCAGTTTATCGCCACGCCCGAAGGCACGAATATCCTGCAGCGCGACCGGGCTAAGCTGTTCGAACACCTCGCCACCGTGGAGGCGGACGCCTGCGTTCAGGGCTTGCGCGCTTTGGCCGAGGACCTCCAGGTCGAGATCCTGATCGGTTCCGCCCTCGTGCGCCGGTCGGACGGCCAATGCGCCAATCGCGCTATCCTGATTGGCGCGAGTGGAGCGATCCGGGCGACGTACGACAAGATCCATATGTTCGACGTCGATCTGCCCAATGGCGAGCGCTATCGCGAGTCCGCGGCCTACACGCCGGGAGGCGAAGCCGTCGTGGCGCAGAGCACGCTCGGCCCGCTTGGCCTCACCATTTGCTACGACATGCGCTTTCCGCTCCTGTACCAGAGCCTGGCCAAGGCTGGCGCGGTCGCCCTGGCGGTTCCCGCCGCCTTCACCCGCCCAACGGGCGAGGCGCACTGGGAGACGCTGTTGCGCGCTCGCGCCATTGAAACCGGCGCCTATGTGTTTGCGCCGGCGCAAGGGGGCTTGCACGCGGACGGTCGCGCCACCTGGGGCCGAAGCCTCGTGGTCGAGCCCTGGGGCGGCGTGGTCGCCAAGCTCGACCATGACGAGCCCGGAGTCCTGATCGCCGACCTGGACCTCTCCAAGGTCGCCTCCGCGCGCGCCGCTATTCCCAGCTTGAAGAACGGGAGGGACTTCCTCGCCCCGGATACGGCCGTCGCCTCCGAGGCAGCGGAATGATCCGCTACGCTCTTTATTGCGAGCATGATCATCCGTTTGAAGCCTGGTTTGGATCGTCGAGCGATTTTGACGTTCAGGCGGCGCGGGGACAGGTGGAGTGCCCGATGTGCCTGTCGACCGCTGTGCGCAAACAGGTGATGTCCCCGGCGATCTCCACGTCCAGGCGCCGCAGCGAGGCCGAACGGAGCGCCACGGCGCCCGTCTTGGAGTCTCAGTTCGTCGATAGCGGCGGTCCGGAGGTCGCGTCGCCGGAAGCTCAGGCGCACATGCGCACCATGGTGATGGAGGGGCTCAAAAAGGTGCGCCGCTACGTCGAAGAGACGTTCGACTATGTTGGGGACAGCTTCGCCAAAGAGGCTCGCGATATCCACGAAGGTCGCTCCGAACACCGGGGCATCTATGGCGAGGCGAGCCCCAAGGAGGTCGAGGCCCTGCTGAACGACGGCATCACCGTCGCGCCTCTGCCGCCCGCACCGGCGGTCAAATCGAAGCGTGACTTGAACTAAGCAGGCGGAATTAGCGCTTGGCGTTTTCATGCCTTAGGGCCACTCTTTGTCGTCGGGGGGGCCCAGCGTGGATCGCAATCAATTAAGAGCAGCTGTGATCATGTGCGCGGCCATCGTCGCGGAAGCTTCGCCGCTGGCCTTTCTCGCCCTGCAAAAAGGGGGTCTGGCCTATCTCGGTCGACAGCTCGGCGTCGGGGCGCCCAGCATCAGCCCTTTGGCCTGGGTGCTCGGCTTGGCGGTCGCGGTAGCGTACGCGGCGCTCTCGATGCGCACTCTGCCCTTCATTCGTGCGCATGCGCTCGATTTCAACGGCCTGAAACTTCTGGCGATTGTGTTCGCCTTGGTCACTGGAACCTTTGAGGAGTATTATTTCCGCAAGTGGATTATGGACTGGCTATCCAAACGCGAAACTTGGATCTTATGGCAGGTCCTGGTCTCGGGCGTGGTTTTCGGCATCGTGCACGCCATTTGGGGGCTTTTTGGCGGCAGCTTACGGGCGGCGATGATGTCTATGGCCTATACGACCGGGCTCGGCTTGGCGCTGGCTGTCGTCTACCTCCTTGCCGGCCGCCAACTGGCGCCCGCGGCGTGGTCCCACATCCTGGTGAACCTGGCGATCGAGCCTTGGCTTCTCCTGGGAGTCATGGAGCTGCGACACGGCGCCCCCAAGCCGCCCCCTAAAGGATCGACTGCCCGGTCTTAGCCCAGTCGGCGTTGAACTGCTCCAGGCCCTTGTCGGTCAAGGGGTGGCGGATCATGTCCTTGAACACAGCCGGCGGCAGGGTGGCGCAATCGGCGCCGGCGATCGCGGCGGCGCGGACGTGGGCGACCGAGCGGATCGAGGCGGCGAGGATGTCCGTATCGAAGTCATAGGTGTCGTAGATGGTCCGAATCTCGGAGATCAGGTCCATGCCCACCGCGCCGTAATCGTCCAGCCGCCCGATGAACGGCGAAATGAAGGCCGCCCCGGCCTTGGCGGCCATAAGCGCCTGGACGGCTGAGAAGCAGAGCGTGACGTTGACGTCGATTCCCGCGTCCGCGAGCGTGCGGGTCGCCTTCAACCCTTCGAAGGTGAGCGGAATCTTAACCACCACATTGGCGGCGATCTCGCGCAGGCGCCGCCCCTCGGCGGCCATGCCGGGGGCGTCAGAGGCGGCGACCTCGGCCGAGATCGGGCCGGGCACGATGGCGCAGATCTCGGCGATCACCTCCAACATCGGCCTTCCGGACTTGGCGATCAGGGTCGGGTTTGTCGTGACGCCGTCCACCAGGCCGGTGTCGACCAAGTCCTTGAGGACGGCGGTGTCGGTGGTGTCCAGGAAGAATAGCATCGAGGGGCTCGCGAATTTGGTCGCTCAATGCACGCTAAATGAGGCTGGGAGCAAGCCCTGGGGTCGGACGCGTCGTTTCCTGGCGATCAGCTTCCCGGCGCCATTCCGGCCGGGCAGTCCGCACTTAGGCGATGGGCGTCGATGTCTGCGTATCCCACGATAGGCAGGGTGAAGGCCCCGATCCTGATATGGCGCAGGGTGGCGTCGATATGAAAGGCGTCGGGGCTATAGGTCCCCGTCGCGGTCGCGTCGCCGCCTTGGCCTTTCTTGTCGAGACAGGCGCCGCGAAGACTCATGTGGCCGTCGCCGACCTCCTTGGAGATATAGGTGCAGGTGTAGTGCTTGGGCGCCGGGCTCGTCATCCAGCGCTCGACCTGCGCCGCCGATAGGCATTGGCGTTTGATGTCGGTCTTGCCGGCGATGGTGATCGACCAGTGATTTCGCCCCTCCCAGTACCCCGGCAGCGGATGCCCTACCGTGTCCGCCGCGCGCGCGAACGGCGCTAGGCCGAGCGCGACAGGAAGGACAAGTGCGCCTATGCAGCGCGCGCGGGTACGGACCATGATTACGAAATCCGGATTACAGAGGCTTTTTGACCAGCATCATATAGTTGACGCTGGCGTCTACGCCCTCACGCCAGCGATTGAACAGGGGCTCGAACACGACCCCAAACGGTCCCTCCACGGCGACGGGCTCGGGCGAGAGGAACAGCCGCACCTCGTCGGGCGTCAAGAACTGGCGCCAGTCGTGGGTGCCCCGCGGCAGCCATCCCAACACATACTCCGCCCCGATCTTAGCGAGCGCCAGCGACTTCAGCGTCCGGTTCAGGGTCGCCACCACCATCAGGCCCCCTGGCGCTAACAGCCGGCTTGTGTCCCGCAGAAAAGCGGCGGGGTCGGCGGTATGCTCCACCACCTCCATGTTCAGCACGACATTGAACGGCGGTTCGCCCTCGGCCAAAAGGGCCTCAGCGGTGCTGCAACGATAGTCGATCTCCAGCCCCTGTTCCGTGGCGTGGGCGGCGGCGACGCCGATATTGCGCGCGGCGGCGTCCACGCCTGTCACGTCAAACCCCAACCGCCGCATCGGCTCGCACAGCAGCCCCCCGCCGCAGCCGATATCCAAAAGGCGAAGGCCCTCGAAAGGTCGAAGCGCCTGGTTGTCGCCGCCGAACCGTTCCAGCGCGTGTTTGCGGATGAAGCTGAGACGCACGGGATTGAACCGGTGCAAGGGCGCGAACTTGCCCTTCGTATCCCACCATTCCGCCGCGATGCGAGAGAAACGCTCGACATCCGCTGGATCGACAGATGAATTTTTCGTGGCTGCGGACATCTTTTCCCGTCGTCAAAGCCGCGCTCCACATTGCAGGGCGGCGCTGGCGTCGCTACAGACGCGCTTCGTTTCAGATGCCCATGCCAAGGCCCCTGAGCAAGAATTTTGGGGCAAGAGACGTGATGATTGCGCATGAAAAGGCGCGCGGACCCGACTATGGCCCCCGATGACGACGTCTAAGCCTTCCCCGCGCCTGGTGATGAAGTTTGGCGGCACCTCTGTGGCCGATCTGGAGCGCATCCGCCGGGTCGCCCGGCTGGTCGCCGCCGAGGTTCGCGCCGGCCATGCCATCGCCGTCGTGGTCTCGGCCATGTCGGGCAAGACCAATGAGCTCGTCGCCTGGACCGACGCCGCCGGCCGCGCCGCGGACGGCCTGCCTCAGAGCGACGACGAATACGATGTGGTGGTGGCGTCTGGCGAACAGGTGACGGCCGGCCTCCTGGCCATGGTCTTGCGTAATATGAGGCTGAACGCGAGGTCCTGGCTCGGCTGGCAGATCCCCATTCTAACCGACGAGACCCACGGCGCAGCGCGCATTGAGGAGATCGACGGCGATGCCTTGGGCGCCGCCATCGATGGCGGCCAGATCGCCGTGATCGCGGGCTTTCAAGGCGCGACATCGAACCGCCGTATCACGACGCTCGGCCGAGGCGGCTCCGACACCTCCGCGGTCGCCGTCGCGGCGGCGATCAAGGCGATCCGCTGCGACATCTATACCGACGTCGACGGCGTCTACACCACCGATCCCAGGATCGAGCAGCGGGCTCGGCGCATCCCGAAAATCTCCTACGAGGAAATGCTGGAGATGGCCTCGCTCGGCGCCAAGGTGCTGCAGACCCGCTCGGTCGAGATGGCCATGGCCCATCAGGTGCCCGTCCGGGTGCTATCGAGCTTTACCGAACCCGGGGAGGCCGACCCCGCCCATACCGGCACCATCGTCTGTGCGGAGGAGGAGATCGTGGAAAAACGCATCGTCAGCGGAGTCGCCTTCAGCCGCGACGAGGCCAAGATCACCCTGTTCGGCCTGCCCGACCATCCGGGGGTCTCGTCGGAGATCTTCAGCCGTCTGGCGGACGCCAATGTGAACGTGGACATGATCGTCCAGTCGCGGGCC
>Ga0116226_10002694_pt1 | contig 15539 bp, 14 predicted proteins | sample S1TSphfallax_FD_89692 | JGI IMG/M metagenome (GOLD analysis project Ga0116226, IMG submission 89692) | Host-associated microbial communities from peat moss isolated from Minnesota, USA - S1T2_Fa - Sphagnum fallax MG | ecosystem: Host-associated > Plants > Peat moss > Unclassified | place: USA...
GCGAAGTTTGCCACCTGCGGCATCAGCATCCTCGATTCTTGGGGCGACATCCTGCCGATGGTCGCGCGCTACCTCGGTCAGGACAAACTCTCGGCCGAGCCGGACAAACTCGCGGCGGTCATGGCCAAGCTGCGCGAAGTGCGGCCTTACATACGGCGCATCGTCTCGTCCGGTTACTACGAACAACTCGCAGACGGTGAATTGTGCCTCTCGATCGGCTACTCGGGCGACGCGATGATCGCGCGCCGCATGGCGCAGGAGGGGGGCACGAAGCAGATCATCGAGTATTCGTTCGCCCGCGAGAGCGTGCCGTTCTATATCGACAGTCTCGTGATTCCGACCGATTCGCCCAATGCAGCCGGCGCACAAGTGTTCATCAACTTCGTGATGCGGCCCGAGATCGCAGCAGACGTGACACGTTACATCGGCTTCGCGAGCGCGAATGCGGCGGCCATCCCCCTGTTGCCGCCCGCGGTGCGCGGCAACCTCGCGATCTACCCGCCACCGGACGTACGCCAACGTTTCGAACTGCAGCGCGTCTATGCGGCGGACGAGATCCGCAGCTTCGCGCGCGCGTGGCTGCAGTTCAAGTCGGGCGGCTGAACCGCGCGGCTGAACCGCGCGGCTGAACCGCCGCCGTTTTGTGCGCGACCGGCCTGCTACACTGTCGGCCGGAGGACTGAGCACGCTTTGAATTCGAACGAGCAGAACCGCGGGCTCGCGGTGTTGCGACATCGCGATTTCACCTTGTTTCTCGGCGCCCGATTCTGCGCGGCGATCGCGGCACAAAACCGGGCTGCCAGGAACAAGGTGAAATCGCGATGTCGCAACACCGCGAGACCGCGGCTCTGGTCGGTCGAATTCAAGGTGCAGTCTGCCTCAGCCGCCCGACTTGAACTGCAGCCAGGCGCGCGAAAAGCTGCGGATCTCGTCCGCGGCATAGACACGCTGCAGTTCGAAACGCTGGCGCACGTCGGGCGGCGGGTAGACCGTGGCGTTGCCGCGCACGGCGGCCGGCAGCAGCGGCAAGGCCGCCGCATTCGCGCTCGCGAAGCCGATGTAGCGTGTGACGTCCGCGGAGACCTGGGGGCGCATGACGTAGTTGATGAACACCTGCGCGCCCGCGGCATTGGGCGAATCGGTCGGGATCACGAGGCTGTCGATGTAGAACGGCACGCTCTCGCGGGCGAACGCGTACTCGATGATCTGCTTGGTGCCGCCCTCCTGCGCCATGCGTCGGGCGATCATTGCGTCGCCCGAGTAACCGATCGCGAGACACAACTCGCCGTCGGCGAGCTGCTCGTAGTAGCCGGACGAGGCGATACGGCGAATGTAGGGCCGGATCTCGCGCAGCTTGGCCATGACGGCCGCGAGCTTGTCGGGTTCTGCCGAGAGCTTTTCCTGGCCGAGGTAGCGCGCGACCATCGGCAGGATGTCGCCCCAGGAATCGAGAATGTTGATCCCGCAAGCGGCGAACTTCGCCGCCACATCCCGCTTGAACACCATGTCCAGACTGTCGAGCGGCGCATTGCCCATGCGGGCGAAGATCAAGCTGGGATTGTAAATCAGCCCGGTCGTGCCCCACATCCACGGCACCGCATGCTTGTTGCCGGGGTCGACGCTCGCGAGCCGCTTCATCACGTCCGGATCGGCATTGCGCGCATTGGGGATCGTCGCCGGATCGAGCACCTTCCAAAATCCCTTGGGGATTTCCCGCCCGAGTTCGGGCGCCGCGTTCATGGTCACGATGTCGTAGTTCGAATTGCCGACGCTGAGCGTGGTTTCAGCCATCTCCGGAGAATCGAACACCGTCGAGTTCACGTGGATGCCGGTTTCCGCCTGAAAATTGTCGATCAGGGATTGGGGGAAATAGTCCGACCAGGCATAGATGTTGAGGACTTGTGATCGGTCGACGGCGAAGCTCGGCGCGCAGAGGAGCCCCAAACACAGCAAAATGACCATTCGACGCATCAAGCTTAAGGCTCCTCGAGCTTCTATCGGATGGACTCGTGGTGCAAACTGCGGCGCACGCGAGGAGCCATGCGCGATGATGCAACACTTACCGAGCTTAATGAAGGCCGTCCTGCTGACGGGCCATGGCGGTTTCGACCGTCTCGAGTACCGGGACGTGCCCCTGCCGACGCCCGCGGAGGGCGAAGTCCTGATTCGCGTCGGTGCGGCAGCCATCAACAACACCGACATCAACACGCGCACGGGCTGGTATTCGCGCGACGTCAGCGAGGGAACGACGGCCGCGGCCGCGGCGCAGGGAATTGCCGCCGCCCGTGCCGAGGACGCTGGATGGACGGGAGAGGCGCCGCGATTTCCGCGCATTCAGGGAGCCGACGCCTGCGGCCGCATCGTTGCGATGGGCGCAGGGGTCGCGCAATCGCGGCTCGGCGAGCGCGTGCTCGTCGAGCCGGTGTTTCACTCTGTGCGCGTGCACAGCGGCCTTTCGGGCGACGCCCCGGCGCCTGAGCGGTTTCGCGCGATCTATTTCGGTTCGGAGTGGGACGGCGCCTTTGCGCAATACACGTGCGTGCCGGCGGTGCATGCCCATCGGATCACGAGCACGCTGAGCGATGTCGAACTCGCCTCGTTTCCCTGCTCCTACTCGGCGGCCGAGAACATGTTGACGCGCCTGCAGCTGGCCGCCGGCGAGACGGTGCTGATCACGGGAGCCTCCGGCGGGGTCGGGTCAGCCGCCGTGCAACTCGCGAAACGGCGCGGCGCCCGCGTCTACGCCGTCGTCGGCGCGGATAAGGGCCCGGCCGTGGTCGCGTTGGGCGCCGATCGCATCATCGCGCGAGACACGGATCTGGCGGCCGACTTGGGCGAGGAGTCGGTCGATGCCGTCGTCGACATCGTCGGCGGTGCGCAGTTTCCCGCGCTCCTCGAAATCCTGAGGCGTGGCGGCCGCTACGCCTCGGCGGGCGCGATTGCGGGTCCCCGCGTGGAGTTGGACCTGCGCACGCTGTACCTCAAGGACTTGAGCGTGCTCGGCTGCACGGTGCTCGAGCGGGAAGTGTTCGGGAAGCTCGTCGGTTATATCGAGCGGGCAGAAATCCAGCCGGTGATCGCCGGCGTCCATGCACTGCAGGATATCGTCGCCGCTCAGCAGGAATTCCTCGGCAAGCGGCACACGGGAAAGATCGTCCTGGTGCCTCCCGCCGAGGCACTTGCCTGAGAGGTCTTTGGGTGCGCCGCGACTCAGGAACGCCCCATCGTAGGATCGTCTCTGCCGTCATCGGTTTGCGAGTCTGACTCCTCGCTTTCCGGCCATCGATGATCCGGGTCCTCCAGACGTCGGCGGACTGCGCGACGGCGACGCCGAAAGCCGTCGAGACGCGGCGCGACCAAGAGCCATTCCGCGCGTACGAGGCCGTCGTCGCGTGAGGCCGCGATCTCGGTCACGAACAGGGTCTGTGCCTCGTGGACGGAGGCGATGATATCGGGTGTTACGCCGCGCCAGGCCGTGACGATCGCCGCGGCGTTCTCGTAAGCGGCCCTGAATGCCTGCTCCAGGCCTGAGACGCCGTCGATCCACGCACCGGGGTCGACCTCGTCGGCCGGTACGGCGGCCAGAAACGTCGCGAGCAACCAGCCGGCAGCCGCAACGGGCGTGATCGGCGTGCCGAGTGTCGGGAGCGCGGCGGGCGCAGGCGTGGCGGGCCGGGAGTTGGGCGCCGCGCCGAGCAGATCGGCCGCGACGAACTGCCGGACTTCCGCGATCAGGATCCGCAGCGCCGTCGATTCATCCAGCGCGTTGATCAGAGCCTCATCGGCGAGCGTCGCCGCGGCGGCCTGCAGCCGCGGGTCCGCGGGGTCGGCGCGCGGACCCGCGGAGCCGGCGCCCTGGTCGGCGATGCCCGCGACCGGAGTGGCTTCCCGCAGGGGAACTTGACCGGATGCGCCTGGCTTGGCGACGTCCACGGCCGGCTCAGGCGCCGAGAAAGATCTTGTGAGCGGGGTTGTCGGTCTCGTCGACGAAGGCGTACTGCAAGTCGGCGAGGTGCAACAGAAAGTCGGTGCGTGTGTCCGGCGGCACCTGAATGCCGGCGAGCACGCGGCCATAGTCGGCGCCGTGATTGCGATAGTGAAACAGACTGATGTTCCACTGATCACCGATCGCGCGCAGGAACTTGAGCAGGGCTCCCGGCCGTTCGGGGAACTCGAAGCGGTAGATCTTCTCGTCCGTGAGACCTGGGGCGTGGCCGCCGACCATGTAGCGTACGTGCAGCTTGGCGACCTCGTTGTCGGTCATGTCGCGGACCGCGAACCCGGCGGCCGCGATGGACTTGAGCAGCGACTCGCGTTCCGGCTTGCCCTGGGAGAGGGCCAGTCCCACGAAAATCTGCGCCGACTTGGCGCTGGAATAGCGGTAATTGAACTCCGTGACACTGCGCCGCCCGACGATCTCGCAGAAGCGCAGAAAGGAGCCGGGCGTCTCGGGAATCTCGACCGCGAGCAGGGCCTCCCGTTGCGCACCGAAGTCCGCGCGTTCCGCAACGTACCGCAGACGGTCGAAATTCATGTTGGCGCCGCAGTTGATTGCTACGAAACGCCGGTCGGAGCAGTTCTCCCGGGCGACGTATTTCTTGAGCCCCGCGACGGCCAGGGCGCCGGAAGGTTCGCAGATAGCCCGCGTGTCCTCGAAAATGTCCTGGATCGAGGCGCAGATCTGATCCGTGTTCACGAGCACGATCTCATCGACGTAGAGTTTGGCGAGGCGAAACGGCTCTTCGCCGACCCGCTTCACGGCAACGCCGTCGGCGAAGGTGCCCACGCGCTCGAGCGTCACGCGCTTGCCCGCGCGCAGCGACTCGTACATGCCCGCCGACTCCTCGGGTTCCACGCCGATGATCTTGATGCGGGGATACAAGGCTTTCGTATAGGCGGCGATGCCGGCGATGAGTCCACCGCCGCCCACCGGCACGAAGATCGCGTCGATCTCGTCGCCGTGTTTCTGTCGCAAGATCTCCATGGCGACAGTGCCCTGTCCGGCGATCACGTCCGGATCGTCGAAGGGGTGGACGAAGACGAGATTGCGCTCGCGCGCCAATTCGACCGCATGCTCGTAGGCTTGGTCGTAATCTTCGCCTTGCAGCACGATTTCGCCGCCCAAGTCAGCCACCGCCTGCACCTTGATCTCGGGGGTAGAAACCGGCATGACGATGACCGCCGGGATGCCGCGCGTCCGCGCGCCGAGCGCGACCCCCTGGGCGTGATTGCCGGCCGAGGCGCAAATGACGCCACGCTGCGCGACGATCGACGAGAGTTGCGCGATTTTGTTGTAGGCGCCCCGAATCTTGAACGAAAACACAGGCTGGAGGTCTTCCCGTTTGAACCACACCGCGTTCCCCAAGCGTCGGGAGAGCCGCGGGGCGGCTTCCAGCGGGGTCTCGGTGGCGACGTCGTAGACCTTGGCTTTTAGGATTTTTTCTACGTAGTTTTCTTGCATGTTTGGCTGTCGGTCCTCACCAAACGCTACATTAGCCGATGCGGGTACCCAAGGGTATGCTGGACCCGGAATGTGAGATGGCCCACAAGCGCAGGACCCACCCGGTCTCGGTGGCCCCGGGATTCGGTACCATGACGAGATGTCCATGCTCATGAGATTGCTGTTTTGCCTGTTACTGACGCCCGCGCTGCTGGGGGCACCCCGCCTCGCACTGGCGGATGCGGGCAAGCCGGTGTCCACGACCAACGTCACGGCGCGATTGATCAGCGACGTTCGCGGCGTCGGTCCCGGCCAATCCTTCACCGTCGCGCTGGTGCTGGACATTCGCGACGGCTGGCATACCTACTGGCGCAATCCGGGCGACTCCGGTCAGGCGACGAAGATCGTGTGGGCCTTGCCAGCCGGCTTCACCGCCGGTGACATCGAGTGGCCCACACCGCATCGGTTCGAACTTCCGCCGCTCGTCAATTATGGCTACGCCAAGCAGGCCGTGCAGCTCGTCCAGATGACGGCACCGCCGGCGCTGCCGCCCGGCCCCACGGTCAATCTCGACGCCAAAGTGAGCTGGCTGGTCTGCGCCGACCTGTGTATTCCTGAAAACGCCGATTTGCATCTCAGCCTGCCGACCAGCGCGACGGCCGCACCGCTGGATCCTGCCAACGCGGCAGTGTTCGCCCAGGCACGCAGCGAGTTGCCCACCACCGCCCTGGCCACGAGCGCCGAGGTACGCGGCGATCGCTTCGTCATCACCCTGGGCAAGGACTGGGGCCAGACGCTGACGCAGATCAAGTCGCTCGCCTTCTTCCCTTACGAAGACGGCGTGATCGAGTATGCGTCGCCCCAGACCGTGACCCGCAGCGCCGGCGGCGTCGAGCTTGCGGTCAAACTGGGCTACCAGCCGCCGACGGCCGGCCCGGTGCGCGGCCTGCTGCTCGCCACCGAGTCGGACGGCGGCGCGACGCGCGAAGTTCCGCTCGAGATCGCCGCAAGCTTCAGCGGAGCGGCGCCTGCTGGCGCGTCATCCGTCGGCGCGGGGCCCGGCAGTGCCGCGTCCCCCGTGGCGACACGGGAATTTGCACCCTCGCTCGGCGCAGGCCCAGTTGGTGTCGCGGCGACCCCCGTCGGGCTCGCGCTACTGCTCGCCTTGCTGGGCGGCCTCGTGCTGAATCTGATGCCTTGCGTGTTCCCGGTGCTGTCGATCAAGGCGATCGGCCTGGTCGAGCAGGCCAAGAAGCACCCGAGCGCGGTTCGCATCAAGGGCTTGATGTTCGCGGCGGGCGTCATCTGTTCAATGCTGGCCTTGGCCCTGGTGCTTCTAGCGCTGCGCGCCGGCGGCGAGCAGATCGGCTGGGGCTTCCAGCTACAATCACCAGTCTTCGTGACCTTGATGGTCTATCTTCTGCTGGCTGTCGGCCTGAACCTATCGGGTGTATTCGAGATCGGAGGCGGACTTGCGGGCCTCGGCGACAGTCTGACGCAGGGAGACGGCTACACAGCCTCGTTCTTCACCGGCGTGCTCACGACCCTGGTGGCGACGCCCTGTACGGCGCCGTTCATGGCGACAGCGGTGGGCGCCGCGCTGACGGAGGCGCCGGTCGTCGCACTCAGCATCTTCGCGACGCTGGGATGCGGACTTGCCCTCCCCTACTTGCTGCTTTCCTTCGCGCCGGTGCTGCGCCGCGCGTTACCGAAGCCCGGGGCGTGGATGGACACCTTGAAACAAGTGTTCGCATTTCCCATGTATGCATCCGCTGCGTGGCTGTTATGGGTTCTGGCCCAACAAACGGCCGTCTTAGGTCTCGGCGCCGCGCTCGCGGGCGCGGTCTTGATCGGACTTGCCGCCTGGGCCTACCAGAAGGCCAAGGCTTCGGGCCCCAAGTCGCGCGTGGCGGGACTGGTGACCGCCGGCGGCGCACTGCTGCTCGCGGTGCTGCTACCCCTGCAGATCGCGCGCACTTCGCCGTCGTCCGCATCGACCGCAGGCACCCGCGCACCGACCCCGGAGGACGGCTGGCAACCCTACGATGCTGCACGTCTGGCGATGCTGACGGCCGCCGGCAAGCCCGTGCTCGTGAATTTCACGGCGAGCTGGTGTCTGACCTGCCTCGTCAATGAACGCAATGCCTTTGGCGATTCGGCGGTCGATCAGGTCTTCCGGCAAAAGGGCGTCACCTTGATGAAGGGCGACTGGACCAACCGTGATCCGGAGATCACCAAGGCGCTGTCCTCGTTCGGCCGCGCGGGTGTTCCCCTGTACGTGGTCTACAACGCCAAACCCGGCACTGCGGAACCCGAGTTCCTTCCACAACTCTTGTCGGCGAGCGTGGTTCGTGACGCATTCGCCGCATTGCCGAACCGCGATTTGAAATAAGGTTGCAATGGCGCATGCTTCGGGCATGGGCAGGGATAACCAAACGATCGTTCCCGTGATCGACTTTCGCCGCCATAGCATGGTGCTCGAGTGGCACACGCTGGGCGGCACATGGACGGCGTACGACGTTCCGCCCCAGCGCGTCAATGGGATCGCCTGGATCCGCCCGTCGCTGCCGAACATCTGCCTCTACGCCCGCGAGGGGCGCCTGCGTTTGCAGATCGGCACCGACCAGTTCGAGCTGTCGCAAACCGCACCGCGCATTCGCTGCAGCCGAGGTTTCGCAAGCTTCGGGCTGCGCCGTCGTTTCACCGTGGAGTCCGGTTCCGGCGAGGTCCTGTACAGCTACGCCTACTGGACGCGGCGGGGCCGGGATTTCTTCCGTTGGCTCGCGACGAATGCGGCGAACCCCGAGTGGCGCGCAACCACCGGCCGACAATGGTCGGACGGCGTTTTATCGGCCGAATTGCGCCCGAGCTAGGTCAACAGGCCCGCGAGTTCCTGCGGCGTGAGATTGCGCCATTCGCCGGGACGCAGGGCGCCCAAGTGCACGTTGATGATGCGCACCCTCTGCAGGCGCTGCGCACGATAGCCGAGCGCGGAGCACATGCGCCGGATTTGCCGGTTGAGGCCCTGCGTCAAGACGATCCGGAAGGTCGTGGGATCCACACGCGTGACGCGTGCGGGCTTGGTGATTTCACCCATGATGCGCACACCGCTCGCCATCATGCGCAGCGCAAGCTCGGTGATCGGGCGATCGACGCTGACCACGTATTCTTTTTCGTGGTTGTTCTCCGCACGCAGAATCTCGTTGACGATGTCGCCATCGTTGGTCAGCAGGATCAGTCCCTCGGAGTCCTTGTCGAGACGACCGATCGGGAAGATCCGTTCGGGATGGTCGATCAGATCAATGATGTTGCCCTCGATATGCGCTTCGCTCGTGCACGTGATCCCGACCGGCTTGTTGAGCGCGATGTAGATCTGCGATTTCTTGGGTCCGATCACGGCACCGTCGATGCATATCTCGTCGGTGGCCGAAACCCGCGTTCCGAGGACGGCAACCGCTCCGTTGCAGGTCACGCGACCGGCCTCGATCCACTGGTCAGCCTGCCGCCGCGAGCAGACACCGGTCTCGCTGATGAACTTGTTGAGGCGCATGACGGGCCTGCCTTCCGCGGACTTCGCCGTCAGGCGCCGGACTCGTCGTCGAGGAACTCGGCGAATCGACGTGCGAGGGTCTGCGGCGCGGCCGCGAACAAATCGGCGGCGTATTCTGGGACATGGTCGTGCCGGCTGTTCGGCGGCAAAGGGCGTCCCCGTTCGCCGCTCGTGCCAGCACGCTCGCCGATGCCGAGGACGAAGCTGGGCTGGCGCACCAGAGCCCAATCCTCGGTCGGCGCAGCAGCAACCAGTACAACCCGCCGCACCAGACTGGGTTTGGCGATCGCCAGGGCAATGGCGACGCTCGCCCCGCTCTCGAAGCCCAGAACGTCGATCTGTCGCAAGCGCAGATCGTTTGCAAGATCGGCGATCGCGCCGGCATGATCCTCGCGGCTCGCTTCGGCAGCGTCCGATTCCCCGCTACCCGGCAGATCGGGCGCATAAACCGAGCGTTGCTCCGCGATCAACGGCAGGAAGCGCTCGAACACGCGACTGGGGCCGGTTGATCCATGCAGGCAGATCAGCGTCACCTGCTCATCGAATCCCCCGGTGGTCGGGAAAGCGGTCCGCACGTGCAGTTGACCGAATCGACAGTCGAAATAAGCGCGGCGGGTACGGACCGCGGCGACTGCGGGATCGGCACGTTTCAAGGTCTTGGGCACTGAGTCGGCTCCTGTTGTACGAAAGCCACAAAAACTTTTGCATTTCTTTGCATGAGCACTGGCTTCTGTCCGCACTCGCAGCTAGAGTGTTGCATGTACGCACACTGAATCATTCGGGAAGTAAAGCAGACCTAACCGTCGCGAAGCGCGTCAACAGCGCTGCTAGATTAAAAGGCATGGGGATTTGAAAGCCGGGCGCAGCCCGGCTTTTTTCTGCCCAACGACAATGCCCAACGACAATGCGGACCGCTCATGGGGTCTGCCGGTCCCATACCCGCGACATCGCAAAGCCATCCAAGCGGCCGGATTTGATCAGCACCAGTTGAAGCAGACGCTGTCCGTCGCTCGAAAGTTCGTAATGTTCCTCGAATTTCGGTCGGTCATCGTCGGGCTCTACTTCGACGATCAAGCTCGCGCCTGACCAGCCGATCACTTTCTTCGCCCCATGCTTGGGTTTCCTCTTGCCGGGATCCGTCGGCTGATAGACCCGGTTCACCCCGTCGGAGGTGAACGCCGCGACGCCCCCGATCTGTTTGACTTCGAGGTCCCGACCGGGCCACTGCAGCACCTCGGAGACCGCCGCGACGGGCAAGCTGGCGCCCGCAGCCGAAGGGTCGAAGCCGGCGCTCGACGTCTGGCCGCCCGCGCCACCGCCACCGCCGCGACCCCTGCGCCCGCCGCCCGCGCCCGATGCCCCGAGTCCGGACGGCGGCACGGTCAGAGCCGAGCCGATTCGTTGCGGATCATCGCTATCGGCCACATTGAGCTTCCAGTGACCGCTCAAATCCACGCCCGAGGGCGGCGCCTCGGCCAGCCTTTCGCCGGCACAGGCGGTGAGCAACAGCACACCGAGAGCGAAGATCGCGCGCATTCAAAGCCCCTTGTTGGATTGCGGCCCCTTTTTTGGTCGCCGAATAGTTTAGCAGGCCGCAGTCCGGGGTTTGACCGTGCCCGCAACCGCGGCGACGCGCCGGCGGCGGGGGTCTCGGCGCTTCAGCCCGTGGATCGCTGCCTGGCCGGCAGCCGGGTGTCATGGGGGCCTGAGATCCACACGCGGCCCTCGAAGGGCTGAAAATAAACCCGAATGGGCTCGGGACGCCGCAGCGTCTGGGTGCCGCAGGGAATCTTGCCGTCCGCGAGATCCGCCTTGATCAGATCGACGAGGGAGGCACTGGGTTCACCCGCGCCGGTCGGCGGCGGCGCATGAGCGAGGATGCGCGCCTGCACCTCGTCGAGCCGCGAGGAATTGCCGAGTACGTCCCGCTTGAAGCGATCCAGGACGACGAGCACGCAGCTCAGGGTATTGTCGGTGACATCGCTGGGGCGCCCGCTCGCGCCGATGAAGCGCAGGTGCAGCAAGCCACCGACGCCGCGGCCCTCGTCGTGCAGACAGAGCGCCAGAGCACCCTCTAAATCTGCCACCAACAGCACGGGCTCAGGCGACACCTGATAGGTGTCTACCGCGACCGTTACCTCCTGAAGACGCAATGACACGGATCGTTCGCCCTTTAACTCACGCCTGGCGGATGTTGCACGCGCGGAGCGCCGCGCTCTGCCGAGCCAATCACGGTTTTGGCAGCCGCCCGCGGTTCTCGTCGCGAGCTGCGACGCAGCCCGCGAACCTGATTACAATACGGCGCCCCATCCTTGAGGTTGTTCGGGTATGTATCGGTACGATGCCATCGACAAGACACTCGTTGCGGAGCGCGTGACGCAATTTCGCGACCAAACCCGACGCTTTCTCGCGGGGGAGCTCTCGGACGACGAGTTCAGGCACTTGCGGCTGCGTAACGGCCTCTACATCCAGCGTCACGCACCGATGCTGCGCGTCGCGATACCCTACGGTCTGTTGTCCTCGGCCCAGCTGCGCATGCTCGCGACGATCGCCGAACGCTACGACCGGGGCTATGCCCATCTCACGACGCGGCAGAACATCCAGTACAACTGGCCGCGGCTCGAGGACGTTCCGGAGATTCTCGCCGATCTGGCGACGGTGGAAATGCACGCCATTCAAACGAGCGGCAATTGCATCCGCAACGTCACCTCCGACCACCTCGCCGGCGTCACGCCGGAAGAACTCGAAGATCCGCGCCCCTGGTGCGAGATCATCCGGCAATGGTCGACGTTTCATCCGGAATTCAGTTTTCTGCCCCGCAAGTTCAAGATCGCCGTGACGGGCGCGCCGCAGGACCGTGCCGCGTCCCTCGTCCACGACGTCGGCGTGCACATCCTGCGCAACGCCGCAGGGGAACTCGGATTCGAGATTCTCGCGGGCGGAGGCCTCGGTCGTACGCCCATCATCGGGCAGGTCGTCCGCGATTTTCTTCCCCGCGAGCATCTCCTGTCGTATCTGGAGGCGATCTTGCGCGTCTACAACCTGGAGGGTCGGCGCGACAATCCGACCAAGGCGCGCATCAAGATTCTCGTCCGCAGCCTCGGCATCGAGGAATTCCGGCGGCGCGTGGAGGACGAATGGGCGCGCATCCGGGACGGAGGACCGCGGCTCGAGGCCGCCGAAATCGAACGAGTGCGCGGCTTCTTTGCCCCGCCTGCGTATCGCAGCCTGCCGGATCAGGATCCGACGAGCGGACGGGAAGCGGCATTTCGCGCCTGGTACCGATACAACACCCATGCACACAAAATGCCGGGTTATCGCGCCATTTTCGTTTCCCTGAAGAAGCCGGGTATCGCGCCAGGCGATGCCACCACTTCGCAAATGAATCTGCTCGCTGAACTCGCCGAGCGCTACAGCTTCGGCGAGATACGCGTCACGCACACGCAGAACCTGCTGCTCGCCGACGTGGAACAGGGTTCCGCTTTCGAACTCTGGCGGGCGCTGGCCGCCGCGGATCTCGCGACACCGAACATCGGCACGCTGACCGACATGATCTGCTGCCCGGGACTCGACTTCTGCAGTCTCGCGAACGCCGGTTCGATCGAGGTCGCGCGGCTGATCAACGAGCGCTTCGACGATTACGATTATCTGTACGACCTAGGTGAACTCGAGGTCAAGATGTCCGGATGCATGAATGCCTGCGGGCATCATCATATCGGGCACATCGGCATCCTCGGCGTCGACAAGGGTGGCGAAGAGTGGTACCAGATTACGATCGGCGGCGCGGCCGGAGCCGATGCCGCGCTCGGCAGCGTGATCGGTCCCGCCGTGCCCAAGCACGAGGTGGCGGAAACGATCGCGCGCTTGCTCGCGGTCTATGTCGAACGACGCACCGCGGATGAGCGCTTCCTGGACACGGTCCGACGCCTGGGCGTGAAGCCTTTCAAAGAGAGGGTCTATGCCGCGTCAGCTGCTGCGTGATCGTCTGATCGTCGCCGACGACTGGCTCTATCTGGACGAGCTTGCGCCGGACTGGCGGCGACCGGCGACGGGAGCCTCATCGCTGATCCTGCCCTTCGACCGCTGGCTCGCCGAGCGGGAGGACTGGATCGGCGGCGCCGACAGACTGGGTGTTCGCTTGGATCCTGCCGATCCGGTCGAAGGACTCGCCGTCGATCTGCAGCGCCTCGCCTTGGTCGCGCTGCGCTTCCCGGGGCCGGCCGAGGGCCGCGGTTATACGCAGGCGCGCCTGCTGCGAGAGCGCTGGGGTTTCCGCGGCGAAGTGCGTGCCACCGGCTACGTGCGCCAGGACCAGCTGTTCTTCCTGGCACGCTGCGGTGTCAATTCCTTCGAGCTTGCCGAAAGTGAGGCGTCATCCGCCGAACACGCGTTTGCGACATTCTCCGCTGAGTATCAAGTCTCGAACGACGCAGGGCTGGCGCTGCCTCTGCGCCACCGCTGAGCGGCCGGCTCGGCCCCGTGGCGTGACGCACGCCATCGCGTTTAGACTGCGCTCCGTCGTTACTCCGGAGGTCGTCGTGCGCAGAATAACCGTCCTTTTATCGATGCTCTTTCCGCTCCTGGTCTCCGCTGATCCTGCCTGGGTCGCACGCAGCAACGCCTTCACGCAGCGCCTGCTCGATGTCGAATACGCCCATTCACCCGAAGACGGTTCGCAGGAGGGTCTCGCCCGCTACGACGCGCTCGTGAGCCGACCGACGCTCGCCGATCAGCTGGCCGAGCGCCGGGAGTTCGGCGCCGTGCTCGCAGGCTTGGAGCGCGCCCGCGCCGGGGAGTCGGACAAGAACGTGCTCGAGGACCTCGAGATTCTACGCAAGGCCTTCGACCTGCGCTTTCGTCAGGAGGACTACGATCGCGCCCACGTGGTGCCGTTCATCAACGCGAGCGAAATCGTGTTTCAGGGACTGCGTGGACTGCTGGACGACCAGGTGGCCGCCGAACGCCGGCCCAATGCCCTCCTGCGCTTGCGAAAATATGCGGGGGTGGAAGCGGGCTTCACGCCCTTGACGCAAGAATTGCAACGACGCGCGCTCGAGCAGATCGCAAAGCCCGGCGTCGTGTATCCGTCCAAGGGCGAGATCGAAACCGAGCTCGGGCGCAATGCCAATTACGTCGAGGGCATCGCGAAGCTATTTGAGAAATACCATATCAGCGGCTGGCAGGAGCCCTATGCAAAGCTCGAGACCGAACTAGGCGCCTACGATGCCTGGGTGCGCGCGACGATACTGCCCAAGGCGCGCACGGACTTTCGCCTGCCTCCCGAGGAATACGCGCTCGCCTTCGAGAGCTACGGGATCGACATGCCGCCGACCGAGATTGCGAAACTCGCGCATGCAGCCTTCAGCCAATACCAAGCAGACATGGCGCCGCTCGCGGCCGAGGTCGCGCGCCAGAACGGCTACGCGGCGAACGACTACCGGAGCGTGGTCGCCGAGCTCAAGAAGCGTCAGATCACCGGCGAGGCGATATTGCCTTTTTACGAGAATCGACTCCACGAAATAGAGAAGCTGATCGTTGCGAACCGGCTCGTGACCCTGCCGGACCGCCCCGCCATCATTCGCCTGGCAACCGCGGCCGAAACCGCGCAGCAACCGGCGCCGCACATGGTGCCGCCGCCGTTCCTGCACAACACCGGACAGCGCGGCGAATTCGTGCTGCCGCTCAACGTACCTTCGGCCACCGGCGGCGCGGCCGAACAGTACGATGATTTCACCTATGACGCCGTCGCCTGGACGCTCACGAGCCACGAGGCGCGACCCGGTCACGAACTGCAGTTCGACTCCATGGTGGAACACGGCGTGAGCCTCGCGCGGGCGCTCTATGCGTTCAATTCGACGAATGCGGAGGGCTGGGGCCTGTACGCCGAGTACATCATGCAACCCTATGAGCCGGCCGAGGGGCAGCTGCTCACGCTGCAGCTGCGCCTGCTGCGCGCCGCGCGCGCCTTCCTCGATCCGGAACTGCAGAGCGGTCAGGTCACGACCAGCCAAGCCTATGACGTGCTCGAACACGACGTCATGCTGAGTCCCGCCTTCGCCAAGGAAGAGGTCGAACGCTTTACCTACCGGTCGCCGGGCCAAGCCAACAGTTACTTTTATGGGTACACGCGACTGCTCGCTTTGCGCAAGGAAACCGAGGCGGCCCTGGGACCGAAGTTCGACCCGCTCAAGTTCCACGATTTTATTTTGTCCCAGGGCCTGCTGCCTCCGGACCTCATGCGCAAGGCCGTGCTCGAGGACTTCGTGCCCTCGCAGCGTTGATCCGGCGGGCCGCGGCGAGCGCCGATGTAATTTTTACCGGCCGCCAGATCCGATCCGCGTCCTTAGGGTGGACGTCGAGAGGCGGCCGCCGGGCTGCTCCCGAGGCGGTCCGGCATGTTAAAGTTCGGGCATCCCAAACCCTACTCGGAGAGTCCCGTGAGCTTTACATTACCGGCCCTGCCCTACTCGATCAACGCGCTCGCCGACAAAGGCATGTCGCAGGAAACTTTGGAGTTTCACCACGGCAAGCACCACAATGCCTACGTCA
>Ga0116226_10002695_pt1 | contig 15537 bp, 15 predicted proteins | sample S1TSphfallax_FD_89692 | JGI IMG/M metagenome (GOLD analysis project Ga0116226, IMG submission 89692) | Host-associated microbial communities from peat moss isolated from Minnesota, USA - S1T2_Fa - Sphagnum fallax MG | ecosystem: Host-associated > Plants > Peat moss > Unclassified | place: USA...
AGATCAAGTTTCGGAGTTTCCACAAGCTCCGCGCCGTGATTAGCCTGCTCGATGTCTATCGCGCCGCTACCGATCAAGAAGTGCAGGCTTTTGCCGCGCACGCTCATTTCGAGGTGGCCAATGCGGCGGCCTTCATCGCCACCGCTGACCAGACGATTCGAAAGCTGGTTCATGCGATCAGCAACGGCGGCGTCTTGAACAACCATACCGTTGTTCAGATCGAAACCGCTTGTAACGCCGTCGGCATGGTGGTGACGGTCAACAACGGGCGGCTGATCATGCCAACAGAACGCGCGGAGATCAAGAAACTGCTGCGTTTCCTTGATGATGGCCTCTACCAGGCTCCGCTTACCGGCACTCGGTATATTACGAACTCCAAGAGGCCGGCATGAACCTGCGACCGCGACAACGTCATAGGGCTATGGCGTAAACGTAGTGATCATCACTATCGGTCGTGGCCCGCCAGCATCTGGCCGGGTTATGGTCCCGGCGTGTAGCCGTCGGTCAGGGTTTTTAGGAAGGCGATGATGTCCTGCTCCTCATTGCTGGTCAGCGGCGAGGGCTGGCCTTGCTGACGGTTGAAGGGGGGGTCGGCGGTGTCGATGTTGGGCCAGAATTTTTCGGGCAGGTCGTTGAATTTTTGGGCTGCGCCGGTGGCTTCGGTGGGGTAGATTTTGGCGGGCTGGGTGTCGCGGAAATTGTAGAAATCGAGCACTTGGGAGAGGGTGTGGTAGACGCCGTTGTGGAAGAAGACTTTTTTGAGGGCGACGTTGCGCAAGGTGGGGGTTAGGAACATGCCGCAATATTGGGTCTGGGCGGCGAGGTCTTTTCGGTACGGGCCGCAGATGCCGAGGTCGAAGTAGCTGGCATTCTGGTTGGCGGACAGATTGGGGTTGCGGGGGAGGCCGAGGGCTTCGAACTGGTGATCTGTGAAGAGCGGCGGCTGGCCGTTGGGGCCGGGCTGGTCGAGATGGCAGGCGCCGCAGTCGCCTTTGTTGGGATCGTTGAACAGGACGTAGCCGCGCATTTCGGCCGGGCTGAGGCGGGCTTTGCCTTCGAGCCAGGCGTCGTATTTGCTGGAATAGGGGTGGAAGGCGGGATCTTCGGTTTCGTAGCGAGAGACGGCGATGACGGCGTCCGAGACGAGGGTTTCCGGCATGGCGGTGTAGCCGGGGGGCAAGGCGGCGGCGAATTGGGGGGCATAGGGGGCGGCCAAAAGTTTGGCGGCGAGGGTGGGGAGGCTGCCGCCGTCCATTTCGATGGGGTTTTGTAGGGGGCCGATGGCCTGGTCGGGCAGGGTGGAGGCCCGGCCGTCCCAGAACAGGCCGCCTTGGGGGACGAAATTGGTGGCGCTGGCGGCGGTGGTGATGGCGGTTTTTTGGGCGCGTGGGCCGGTGGCGGCTTGCGCTACCAGCTGCGGCGGAGCGACAGGGCTGTCGGTGCCGTCCGACGGGTCTGGGCCGATGGAAAAGGCGGGCTGGTTTTGCAGATACATTAGGGAGGGGACGGCGCGGGCGCCTTGCTCGGCCAGTGACGGGCCGCCGTATTCGGCGGGGGCGGTATCGGCCGGCGCAAAATTGTTTTGCGGGCTGTGGCAGGAGGCGCATGAGAGTTTGCCGGAGGCGGAGAGGTTTTGGTCGAAAAAAATCTGTTTTCCCAGCTGCGCGAGTGGGGAGAGCGGCGCGGCGGGGGGACGCTGCAGGCGGATGGGGGCCGGGTTTTCGCCGAGCGAAAGTTCGAGACTCACCACCGGCGCGGAGAGCCAGTCCTGCGCCGGGGCGGGGCCGCGCAGGGCCATGGCGGTGGCGGTACACGCGGAGAACGTTGCCAAAAGGGTCAGGTCGGCCAGGAGACGCAAACCGCCATTTTCTTTCATTTGGGGTGTGACGGTGGCGGGTTTGGCGCAAGATTGTAAAGATTGGGCTAATTCGTTGAGAAAATTCTAATGAATTGGGGCGCGGGCCGGCGTGAGCCGGGGCTGGCGCAGAAAATGAATATGAAAGCGGTTTTGTTGTTGCCTGGCGGTCATCTAATCGCTATAAAGTATAGCATAACGCGGCGCTGGGCGAACAATTTGACGGCCCGCCGGTTTGGCCGCGAATTGTGGCGGGGCTTGCCAAAAATTTCAGTTTTGAGGGAGAGCGGAGATGTCTGATCTTGCGATAGGGTCGAAACCGAGCCAGGTGAAAACGATTGGGTTCTGGATTGTGAAGGGCGTGCTGGCGCTGCTGTTTCTGGGGGCGGCGACGGCGAAAATTGTCGGCGTGCCGCAGATGGTGGCGGAATTCAACATGGTGGGGCTGGGCCAGTGGTTTCGCTATTTCACGGCGCTGATGGAAATTTCCGGCGCGGTGCTGCTGCTGTGGCCCGGCCGCACGGCGTATGGCGCGCTGGTGCTGGCCTGCGTGTGCGTGGGCGCGTTTTTTGCGCAAGCGCTGGCGATCCATATGGACGTGGTGCATACGATTGTGCTGGCGGCAATATTTCTAACGATTGCCTATGTGCATCGCGGGCAGCTGAAGCTGCCTGCTTAAGGACGCAAGAAAGTAAGCAGCGCTTTTTAAAAAAAGCGTTTTTTTCATTGCGGGCGTATCACCGGAAGCGCCTTTAATCGCTTCCGTTGGTGGCGATTAAAGGCACTTCCGGTGATATGCCCGCAGGACCAGAAGTTTTTTGGTTCTTTTTTTCAAAAAAGAACATCTTCTTTGGCCTGTGCATAAGACTGCCCGCGCTGCGGCTTGGGGCGTTATTAAATTATTAGGAATTGCCGCATAATATCTTCGCATTCGCAAGGGCAAAAATGGCACTTGGATAGGTCGCGCCTGCGCGATTGACAAACATAATTTGCGTTTTACGGAGGCATTGCTTTGCCTGACCAAGCTTTGCCCGTGTTGAAACTTTCCGGCGCGGTTGAGCTGCGCAATATTGAAGAAGCTTTCGAAAAAGTTAAAGCAGCCTGGGATGAAGGCGAGGGTCTGGAGATCGACATCTCGGAGGTGAGCGATCTCGATCTGACGCTGGTGCAGCTGATCGAGTCGGCGCGGCGCGGTGCGGCGGCGTCCGGCAAAATGGTGCGGCTCTCGGCGCCGGCCAAAGGCATGGTGAGGGAGGCGCTGGAGCGCGGCGGGTTTTTAAGTGAACCGGCGGATGAGCGCACGCAGTTCTGGCTTGGCCAGAGGGGATAATTTCAATGGCTTCGATACTCTTGGTGGATGATTCCGCGAGTGTGCGGCGGACGGTGAAAATTGCGCTGACGGGCGAAGGCCATAGCGTGATGGAGGCCGCCGATGGGGCGGAGGGTTTAGCGAAGGTTCTCGCCTCCCGCTACGACCTGGTGATTACGGATTTGAACATGCCGGTGATGGATGGGCTGACGATGATAAGGCAGCTGCGGCAGAAATCCTCCCAGAGCGGGCTGCCGGTGTTGTTTCTGACCACCGAATCCGACCCTGGGATGAAGGCCGAGGCGAAGGCCGCCGGTGCCACGGGCTGGCTGACGAAGCCGTTCAACCCTGAACAATTGCTGAAAACCGTGGCGAGGATATTGGCAAGATGAGCGAAGAAGACGGCATCGAGGTATTTCGCGTCGAATCGCAGGAGCTGCTGGAGCAGATTGAGCAGGGGCTGCTCGATCTCGAGCATAAGCCGGGTGATGCGGTGCTGGTGGCGTCCGTGTTCCGGGCGCTGCACACGCTCAAGGGTTCGGGCGCGATGTTCGGCATGGATGATCTGGCCGATTTTGTACACCATTGCGAGACGGCGTTCGACCGCGTGCGCAAGGGCCAGGCGCCGGCGACGGCCGCGCTGGTGACGGCGGTGCTGAATGCGATGGATTTTATGCGGGCGCTGGCGGAGCAGAGGAAGGCGCCGGCGGAAGAGGGTGAGAGGTTGTTAGCGGCGTTGCACGCGGCGGTGGGCGGGGCGGCTGCCGGCGCGGTGGAAGCGGGCGCGGTGGCAGCGGGCGCGGCGCAGGCGGCGGGCACGCCGGCGCCGGTTGCCGGTGCTGCGCGCTACCGAATAAGGTTCGGCCTGGCGTCTGATGTTTTTGTCAACGGCACGCGGCCGCTGCCGATGCTCGATGAACTGCGCGCGCTGGGGCCGTGCCGGGTCACGGCCGTGACCGATAACATTCCGCCACTAGGGGCGCTGGATCCCACCGCTTGTTATTTGGGCTGGGATGTTGAGCTGAGGACGGAGCAGCCGCGCGACGCGATCGAGGACGTGTTCATGTTCGTGCGCGACGACATGACGCTGAAGATTGATGTGATCGATGACGCGGTCGTGGCCGAGCCACAGACGGACGCAGGGGCGCCGCCGGCCGCGAAGGCGGTGGCGGCGGAGGCGGCGGATGCGAAGACGGTGCGCAGCGATGCCACCGTGCGGGTGCCGGCGGTGCGGCTGGATGAGCTGATGGACCGGGTTGGGGAGCTGGTGATCGCGCAGGCGCGGTTGAAACAGATTGCGGCTTCGAGTGCGGATTTGAATTTGCGGTCGGTGGCGGAGGAGATTGAGCATCTGGCGTCCGAACTGCGGGACAGCATGATGTCCGTGCGGATGGTGCCGGTGGTGCAGTTGTTCGGCCGGTTTCGCCGGCTGATTCATGATCTTTCTGCTGAGACCGGCAAGGAGATTGCGCTGGTGACCGAGGGTGAGACCACCGAACTGGACAAGACGGTGATTGAGCGGCTGGCGGACCCGCTGGTGCATTTGATTCGCAATGCCGCGGACCATGGGCTGGAGCCGCCGGCGGAACGGCTGGCGGCTGGCAAGGCGGCGCGTGGCACCATCATTTTGAGCGCGAGGCAGACTGGCGCCGAAGTCGTGATTTCGGTGTGCGACGACGGGCGTGGGGTGAACCGGGCGCGGGTGCGGGCGAAGGCGGAGGAGAACGGGCTGATTGCGGTGGGGGCGCCGTTGAGCGACCCGGAATTGCTGAATCTGATCTTCCAGCCTGGATTTTCCACGGCGGCGACGATTACGAATCTGTCCGGGCGCGGGGTGGGGATGGATGTGGTGAAGCGCACCATCGAGGGTCTTCGGGGCGCGCTGGAACTGACGTCGCAGCCGGGCGATGGCTCGAAGGTGGATTTGCGGATTCCGCTGACGCTGGCGATCATCGACGGGTTATTGGTGCGGGTGGCGAATGCGCGCTACGTGATTCCCGTTTCGGCGGTGGAAGAATGCCTGGAGCTGACACCGGCGCAGGATTTGCGGTCCACAGGGCGCAGTTTTCTGACCATCCGCGACGCGCTGGTGCCGTTCGTGCGGCTGCGCGAGCTGTTCAGGACCGGGACGAAACCTGACCTTTATCAGAAAATCGTGGTGATTTCGACGGGGACGGATAGGATTGGGCTGGTGGTGGACCAGATTCTCGGGGACTATCAGACCGTTATCAAACCGCTTTCGACGTTTCATGCGCAGGTGGGGTCGTTCTCGGGTGCCACGATATTGGGGGATGGCAGTGTGGCGCTGATTTTGGATGTGGCGGCGCTGACCGCGCAGGCGGCGCATCATGATTCTGCCCCGCTGCGGGCGGCGGGCTGAGGAGGCTGGCATGAGCACACAAGTGACGCGGGAGCCCACGAAACTGCGAGATGTTTCCGCATCTGGCCTGCTGGAAGGCAAGGATTTTTTGACGTTTGATCTGAGCGGCGAGACGTTCGCGCTGGAGGCGATTCTGGTGCGCGAGGTGCTGGATAGATCGCCGGAGACCAACGTGCCGGGTGCACCGGGATTTGTCGACGCGGTGGCGAATTTTCGGGGGCGGATCATCCCGCTTGCGGATTTACGGCTGGCCTTTGGGCTGGCGGTGACGGAGGCGACGCAGGATAGCCGGATCATCGTCATCGAATTCAATTTCGAGGACGAAGCGAATTTGATCGGTCTGCGCGCCGATAAGGTGTTTGAGGTGACGACGATTACGCCGGATTCAACGGAGCCGGCGCCACGGCTGGGCACGCGTTGGCGACCGGATTTTATAAGGTGCCTGGCCAAACGAGCGGGGGAAGTGATTGTGCTGCCTGACCTGGCGCGGATTTTTACGGTGTGCGGACAGCCGGAACATGCGGCGTGAAACAAAAAAGGACTACTTTTTTCAGAAAAAAGTAACTTCTTTCTTACTTTTTCCTGATCCCTTTTCATGGATCGTGACTTTGAAAAGGTGGATTGCTTCTGCAAGCGCTCGCAATAACGCGAATATTTTCGTGCTTAACTGGAATGATATTGTGTGAGGATGAAATAGATTATGCGTTTTACTCTTAAACTTAAACTCGGCCTCGCCTTTGGCTTGGTCATTGCGCTGCTGATCGGCGCGGCGGGGTATGGTATTTCCGGGCTGGCCGGCATGAACGGCACGATGACGGGGCTGATCGACGGGCCGGTGGCGCGGGTGCAGCTGGCGGGGGATGTGCGGTTTGAACTGCTGCAGATCATCAGCGGTGAGAAGAGCGTTATTATCGAGACCGATGCTGGCAAGATGAAGGTGATCGACGGAGAGATCGCGCAGCATGTGCAGACCTTTGAAGGTTTGTTGAATCAGGGCGACCAGGTTTCGCCGCCAGATGAGCGCGAGAAGTATGACGAACTGCGGGCGACCTGGGAGACGATGCAGCCGCTGGATGCGCAGCTGCGCTCGCTGGGTCTGTCGAACCAGAATGCGCAGGCGACGGCGCTGGCGCTGGGGCCGGTGCGTGCGGCGAGTTTGCAATGCCTGGATGCCGTGCAGCAGCTGGTGACATTGGTGCGCGGCCAGATGGCGGCGCAGCAGGCGCAGGCGGCGGGGACCTATGCCGCCACGCGCGATGTGCTGGTGGCGGTTGCGCTGGTGGCGCTGGTGGTGGCGGTTGGCGCGGCGCTGTGGCTGGCGATGAGCATCACCACCGGTCTGCGCAAAATCACGGTGCTGGCGGAGGCGGTGGCGATCGGCGATTTGCACAAGACCGTCGAGGTCAAATCCAACGACGAGATCAAGGACCTGGTGGAGACCGTCACCCGCATGAGCGGCAATCTGCGGGCGACGGCGGCGGTGGCGGATAAGATCGCGGAGGGTGATCTGACGGTGGAACCGCGGCCCTTGTCCGACCAGGATACGCTGGGGATGGCGCAGCAGCGCATGGTCCACCGGCTGCGCAACATCGCCGGCAATGCGCTCGCAGCGGCTGATAAAGTTTCCAGCGGCAGCCACGAGCTTTCGGCGACCGCCGGGCAGGTGAGCGAGGGTGCGACCGAACAGGCGGCGGCGGCTGAGGAGGCCTCGGCGGCGATGGAGCAGATGACGGCGAATATCAAGCAGAACGCGGATAATGCGGCGCAGACCGAGAAAATTTCGCGGCAATCAGCCAAGGATGCGGAGACCAGCGGCGAGGCGGTAAACCGTGCGGTTTCCGCGATGCAGACGATCGCGGAGAAGATCACGATCGTGCAGGAGATCGCGCGGCAGACCGACCTCCTGGCGCTGAATGCGGCGGTGGAAGCGGCGCGGGCGGGTGAGCATGGGCGGGGTTTCGCGGTGGTAGCCTCGGAAGTGCGCAAGCTGGCGGAGCGCAGTCAGATCGCGGCGATGGAGATCGGCACGCTCTCCTCCGAAACCGTGAAGGTGGCGCGCGAGGCGGATGAAATGCTGAACAATCTGGTGCCGAATATCCGCAAGACGTCCGAGCTGGTTTCGGAAATCACCGCGGCGTGCCGCGAGCAGGATATCGGCGCGTCGCAGATCAACGAGGCGATCCAGCAGCTGGACAAGGTGACGCAGCTGAATGCGTCGACCTCCGAACAGATGACGGCGACGGCTGAAGATCTTTCGGGCCAGGCGGAGGAATTGCAAACCGCCATCATGTTCTTCAAAACCGACGCGACGGGTGGCGCGCGCGAGCCGTCTCGGCCCATGCCGGCGGCGGCAAAGCCGGCGGCGGTGGGCCGGCCGGCGGCCAGGCCGGTCTCTGGCAAGGCGGCGCGCAGGGCGGCGGAGCCAAAAGGCAAGTTCACGCCGATGCAAAAATCCACGTCCAATGGGGTCGCGTTGGACCTGGCGGTCGGCGGGCCGGATGACGGCGATGCGCAATTCAAACCTTATAGCTGACAGGGCAAGATGATGCAGGGCGGCGATTTCGTGACGCTGGCGCTGGGCCGAGAGGTGTTCGGCGTGCCGGTGGGCTATGTGCGGGAGATTCTGGATTTTACGGCGCCGTTCAAGATTCCGGAGGGGCCGGCTTATTTGCTGGGGCTGATCGATGTGCGCGGGCGCGGCACGCCGGCGATTGATCTGCGGGTCAAGCTGGGCCTGGCGCCGGTGCCGCCAGATGGCGCGACGCGCATTCTGGTGCTGGATGTGCCGATTGGCGACAAGCTGCTGGGGCTGGGGCTGGTGGCGGACCGGGTGATTGAAGTGGCAGCGTTCGCGACCGCCGACATCGAACAGGCACCTGAGATCGGCGTGGCGTGGCGTTCCGACTACATCGCCGGCGTGGTGCGCCGGGAAGGCGGGTTCGTGGTGCTGTTCGACCTGCCCAAAATGTTGGCCGCGACTGAGGACGCGCTGACGGATAGCGCGCGGCGGGTGACGGTTTGATGATCGCAACGAGTATTTCAAGAATGGAGCCGGCTTTGCAAAGCACCAGTTCGGGTTTGTATCCGGAGGTTGGGCCGGAGGGGTTCAGCCAGCGCAATTTCGAGCGGCTTTCGGCGCTGATCCAGCAATATAGCGGCATCAAAATGCCGGCGGCGAAGCGCACGATGATTTCGGTGCGGCTGCGCTCCCGGCTGATGCAGCTGCATCTGCCGCATATTGACGCGTATTGCGACTATCTGTTCCTGGAGGATGGGCTGGAGAGCGAGATCGTGCATCTGATCGACGCGGTCTCCACCAACAAAACGGATTTTTTTCGTGAGCCCGCGCATTTCGATTTTCTGCGCGAAACGGCGCTGCCGAGCTACGCGGAGGAAGGACGGCGGCAGATTAAAATCTGGAGTTCGGCGTCCTCGATCGGTGCCGAGGCCTATACGCTGGCGATGGTGCTGGATGATTTCCGCACGCGCCGGCGGGGGCCGGATTTTTCGATCCTGGGCACCGATATTTCGACCGAGGCGCTGGCGGTCGCGGTGTCCGGGCAGTTTCCGCGGGCGATGATGGAGCCGGTGCCGGATGAGTTTCTGGCGCGCTACATCTTGGAGCCGCGCGACCCGGAGGTGGATTTCGTGCGCATCGTACCCGCGCTGCGGGCCAAGGTGGCGTGGGGGCGGATGAACCTGATGGATGAGCGCTATCCGGTGGACCGCGACATGGACGTGATTTTCTGCCGCAACGTGCTGATCTATTTCGACCGGCCGACGCAGCACAAGGTGCTGGAGCGGCTATGCAGCCATCTTTCGGCTGGCGGCTATCTGATACTGGGCCATTCAGAAAGCGGGATCGGCGCGAATCTGCCGGTGACGGCGGTGTACAACACTATTTTTCAGAAGGTCTGAAAATATGCCTGTTGCAAAAAAGCGTGTGCGCGTGCTGATCGTCGATGATTCCGCCTCCGTGCGGCAGGCGCTGGCGGATGTGCTGGGCTCGGATCCCGACATCGAAGTGCTGGGTGTCGCCTCCGACCCGTTCGTGGCGGCGACGCGGATTCGCGACGAAGTTCCGGATGTGATCACGCTGGATGTCGAAATGCCGCGGATGGACGGCATTACGTTTCTACGCAAGCTGATGGCGCAGCACCCAATTCCGGTGGTGATGTGCTCCTCGCTGGTGGAGGCGGGTTCCGAGACGCTGATGCAGGCGCTGGAGGCGGGCGCGGTCGACATTATTTTAAAGCCGAAAATGGGGGTGAGCGGTCATCTGGCCGAGGCGCGGGAGCATATCTGCGCGGTGGTGAAGGGTGCCGCGCATGCGCGCGTGGGGCGGCGGCGGGAGCGCGACCTGGCCGATGGCCCGGCGCGGAAACTGACCGCCGATGCGATGCTGCCGCCCGCCACCGGGCACGCGATGGCGCGCACCACCGAGACGGTGGTTTGCATCGGCGCTTCCACTGGCGGCACGGAAAGCCTGCGCGAGGTGCTGGAAACGCTGCCGGCGGATTCGCCGGGCATCGTGATCGTGCAGCATATGCCGGAGAAATTCACGGCCGCGTTCGCGCGCCGGCTGGATTCCCTTTGCGAGATGGAGGTGAAGGAGGCGGCCGACGGCGATACCGTTCTGCGCGGCCGCGTGCTGATCGCGCCGGGGAATTTTCATACGATGATCGAGCGCAGCGGGGCGCGGTATTATGTTTCGGTTAAGGAAGGACCGCTGGTGACACGGCACCGGCCTTCGGTGGATGTGCTGTTCCGCTCCGCGGCGCGGGCGCTGGGGAGCAATGCGGTGGGCGTGATCATGACCGGGATGGGCGATGACGGCGCGCGGGGCATGGCGGAGATGAAGAGTGCCGGCGCGTATACCATCGCGCAGGATGAAGCCACGTGCATCGTGTTCGGCATGCCGAAGGAAGCCATCGCGCATGGCGGCGTGGACAAGATCGTGCCGCTGCAGCACATCGCGCAGGAGATCCGGCGTGCCGCCGCCAGATGAGACGATAGCCCCGCCGTTTACCGGTGCGACGATGATCGCCCGGCTGGAATCCGGCCGGCGGGTGATCGAGCAGAAATTTCTCGAAGCAGGCGAGGTGCTGTCCGAGGCGATTGACGGCATCGCGGCGCTGGTGGCCGCGGTGGATCAGCTCACCAGCGCGATCGGCCCGGCGGCGATCGCCGAGACCTCGCGCCAGCTTTCCGACGCCGCGGCGCAGCTGGTGGCGCTGCCGGCGACGCAGACCGTGCGGCGGCGGCTGATCGAGACCATGGCGGAGCAGCATGAGGGGCTGACACTCGCCATCCGCGAGATGCGGCGCAATCTCGCCTATATGCGCGCGTATTCGTTCAATGTGAAAATCACGGCGGCGGGCATCACCAATGCGGAATCCGGTTTCGATGTTTTTGCGCAGGAGATCAGCGAGCGGATCGAAGCCGGGCACCAGGAAATGGACCAGGTTGAGGGGGCGCTGCACGGCCTGCTGCGCGAAATCGAGGCGGCAATTCTACGCGCGGACGCGCTGGAGGAGGGCTGCACCATGCTGATTCCGGCGGTGCCGGACCGGCTGCTGGCGAGTGCCGCGGCGATGGCGGCGCATCGCGGCCAGGTGGCGGATGCGGTGACGGGGGCCGGCGCGCTGGCGCGGGATGTGCGCAAAAAGGTCTCGCGCGTGCTGGCGGCGCTGCAGGTTGGTGACAGCACGCGCCAGCGCATCGAGCATGTGCAGCACGGCATCGCAATGCTGAATGCCGACGAGCCGGGGCTGGACGGCGAGGCGGTGGTGCGGATGCGCGCGGTGGCGGGCGCGCTGCTGAAGGCGCAGCTGGAGGCGGCGCTGGCGGATTTCAGCCGGGAGACGCAACAAATCAATAATGGGCTGAACGGGCTGGGCAAGGATGCCGCCGCGCTGATGCGGCTGCGGGAGCTGGCTTATGGCAAGAATAGCGGCGATTCCGGGGGCATTCTGCGGGCGCTGGAGGGCCGCGTTGGGGATGCGGTGGCGCTGGTGAACGAGATTGAGAACGCGGCGGCGCTGGCGCAGGCGACCGGCGCGCAGGCCGCGCGGGCGGTGCAGGTGCTTTCCGAACGGCTGGAGGCGATTCTGACGATCAAGTCCGACGTGCTGTATATGGCGCTGAACACCACGCTGAAATCCTCCCGGCTGGGCGAGGCGGGGCAGCCGCTCGGCATCATCGCCAAGGAACTGCGCGCGCATGCCGATGAGCTGGACATGGCGGCGACCACTTGCGCCGCGGTGCTGAAAGAGCTGACGGCAACGGCGGCAGCGCTGGCGCGGCAGCCGGAGGATGCCGAAAAGCAGAGCGCGGGGACGGCGCTGACGGAGGCGATGGCGCGCATCCGTGCCGCGGGCGACGAGACCGAGCGCGACGTGGCGGCGCTGGCCGGGCACGGTGAGACGGTGCTGGCGCTGCTGAACCGCAGCACGCAGCAGCTTAGCCTGCAGGATGAAATTGGCGGGGCCGTGCTGGAGGTGGTTCGGGACTTGGATGCGTTGGGCGCGCTGGCGGCGGCGTGCGAGGAAGATATTCGTGCCCCGCTGGTGAAATTTTTCGACGAGCTGGGCGTGAAGTATACCATGGCGCAGGAGCGCGACGTGCAGAAATCGGTGGCGGCATTGTTTGGCGTGCCGGCGGTGGTGGCGGAAGCGGCGGTGGCGGCGGAGCTGGAGGATGCGCTATTCTGAGGCGCGGAGATTTAGAAGAGGGCGAAGAAGTTACTTTTTTTGAAAAAAAGTAACCAAAAAAACTTTTGCAAATCACGGCTTTGAGCGGCCACAGTATGGCCGCTCAAAGCCGTGATTGGCAAAATTTTTTTGCTTCTTTTTTCAAAAAAGAAGTTCTTCCTTAAATTTTGCTTTACCTTTCAGTAATCCTGTCTCGCTAGTCTTCACCACTTCGTGAAGGAGTTTTCCCATGAGTGGCACAGCGACAATGGAGACTGTTGAAAATTCCAGCGCGGCGGATAAGCGCCGGCATGCGCGCGAGAAGGTGCTGCGCGCGGCGAAGGTGATCTTTGGCGGCGGGGATTCGATTTATAATTGTCTGGTGCTAGATGAATCGCCGGAGGGGATTTTTGTGGATATGGGAGCGGTGGTGTCGCTGCCGCCGGAGGTGACGGTGCAGTTCAGCACGGGTGCGGCGTTCCGCGCGGCGCGGCGGTGGAGCACGGGCAACAAGATTGGCTTTCAATTTGTGGGGCCGCAGATTATTACGCCTGAAATGGCGCAGCGCATGAAGGTGGTTGCGGAAATCTTGCAAAACCACGGCATGGCGGCGGCGATGCAGACGCTGCGTGTGGCGCAGTTTTTTGACAATGCTGAACTGCGGCGCGCGGCGGATGCGGCGGAGACGGCGATGAGACGGCTGGAAATGATCCTGTCCGGCGCGGCGCTGGAGACGATGAAGGGCGGGGGGAATGCCTGAGGGAAAAAAGTTCTACTTACTTTGTCCTTCCTCGCAATAATCTGCCACCGGTTGAACCGCATTGTCGGACGCGCTCGGTCCGCGTTCATAGACCGCGGCGTCCGGATATCTCTCAACGAGCTTGTAGTTCGAGGCTAGGGTTTTAGTAACTTCGCCGTAAACGGACAGGTCGGCGCCGGCGCCCGGCGGATAAGGGTTGCGCACGATGAAATATGGGTCCTGATTCAGGATGGCGGCCACTTCGCGCGTGGCGTCGATGCCGGCAACTTTTTCCAATGGGCATTTTGTGAGCACGGAGGGAAACACGTAGCGCGTCGGCGGCTTTGCACCGGTAAGGGCGTAGAGGATGGGCTGGCTATCAAACACGTAGAGCGTGGCGCCGGCGGCGATGGCGGGGCGCAGTGTGGTGGCGATGCGCGAAGGCGTGTCGGCGACGCTGATGGCGGCGAGCGCGCTATAGCCCGCGACGGCGGGGATAACGAGGAGCACGGCGGCAAGCGAGAGAAAGGCGGCGCGGGACTGGTCGGCGAGGCCGCAGGCGGGGCGCGCGAGAACCCAGACGAAGGCCAGGCAAAGCGGCGGGAGGATTTGCAGAAAATAATGGTCGTAAAAGGACTTTGCGGACGCCACGCCGAGGGCACCGCCGGCGAGCCAGAGCATGAGCAGCACGTGGAATTTCTTTTGACCGCCTGTGGCTTTCAGTGCGCCGGGCGCGGCCACCAACAGAATGATCGAGGCCAGAACCAGCGGCAGCCAGCGCGGCAGAATGACAAACGCGGCCTGGTGCAGCTGCGCGGGTGAAACGGAGGCGCTGACGCGCACGATGTTGGCGACGATACTGCATTGCCACCACAGGCCCAGATGTCCGGCTGCGGCGTAGGCTGAGACCGTCACCGCCGGTATTAGCATTGCACCCATGGCGGCGCCGAGTAGATTTTTGCCGATGCGGCACCATAAAAATTTTTCATTTTGATAAAATAACAATGCAAAACCGATCGCCGGGGCTTCGAACACAGCAACGTATTTCGTCATGCACGCCATGCCGAACAGCAGCCCCACCGCAAAGCCGCGCCGCACCGCCGCGCCGCCGCCAAAGCCCGGCGCCATGGCGGCAAGCACCGCGTAGACCGAAAAGCATTCCATGAAAATTTCGGTGTTGGCGGAAAGACCGTCATTGCTGAGCGAGCCCAGACTATAAGCCGCCACCACCACCACGGCGAGACGGCCCCGCAAGATAAGCGGAGTATTCGCCAGGCCGAGCGGCACCAGACGCCATAGACCGAAGGCCGTGAGGGAAACCGCGAGCACGGTGGCGACGCGCATGGCCAGGACCGGCGCACGAAACACCGCCTCGAACAGCGCGAAAATGGCGTAGATGCCGATGGGCTTGTTGTCCCAGATGGTGGTGTAGGGCAGATGGCCCGCCAGCCATTGGCCCGCCATCAGGATGTACAGGCTCTCATCCCAGTCCAGCACGGTGCGGAAAAAGGTGGGCAGGCGCAGCAGGAAAACGATGCAAAGAATAAGCAAGAAAGCAAGAAGTTCTTTTTTGAAAAAAAGAACCAAAAAACTTTTGGTCCGCTTCGCGCGGGGTTTGGGCCGCTGACGGCCCAAACCCCGCGCGAAGCGGACCAAAAGTTTTTTTGCTTCTTTTTTTTCAAAAAAAGAAGTCTTTTCCTGCCTTTCCATTGTCGTCCGCTACGCGCCAAAAGCGGAAAAATAAAGGCGCCCGGACCTCACAGCCGCGGCAAAAACATCCCCGCCTGTGAACGGTACAAATCATACGCCGCCGCCAGGCTGGAACGGCGGAATTTTCGCTCCTCCAGCATCGCCGCGCGCAGATACACCGCCGTCATCACCGCCGGCGTCAGCCACGGCCAGCGCCCCCCACACGCCATCGCCGTGCCAGCCCAGAACAGCAGGTACGACAAATAAAACGGATGCCGGACCAGCCGGTAGGGGCCGTGGCAGAGCAGAAACGCAGGCTGGTCGGTGTCGAAGGCCAAAGTCGGCGGCGTTTGCCTGGTGGCACCAGCGGTCCAGGCGAACAAGCCGGCCGAGAGCACCAGCAGCGCCAGTGCGCCCGACCAGTCCGGGCCCAGCCGGCAGAGCGCCAGGCGCAAAACAAACAGACCGAAACCGGCCACGCTGAGCACCGCGATCAGCTGCGTGCCGGGCGGTATCCGCTCGGTACGCCGGAAATGGGCCTTTACCCCCCAGCAAAAGGCAGCGAAGCACACAACCCCCGCCGCCAGCAGCACCGCGCCCGGCGCGCTTAATAACGCGCTCATGGCCGGCCGAAGACGGCGACCGTCTTGCCTTCGATCATGTTGGAAAAATCCGCATCCGGCGACTGGCCTTCGAGAAGCGGCATCATCCGCTGCACGTCCTGGTAATTCTCCCGGCTGCAGCCCAGCAGGCTGGTGGCGAATTTCAGCTCCGGGTAGGATCGCGGCCCCGCGATCAGCGAGAATTTGAGCCGCTTATAGAACGGAATGTGGTTTTTGCGCACGCAGGAGAACACGATGCCGGCGCCGTGCC
>Ga0116226_10002696_pt1 | contig 15536 bp, 15 predicted proteins | sample S1TSphfallax_FD_89692 | JGI IMG/M metagenome (GOLD analysis project Ga0116226, IMG submission 89692) | Host-associated microbial communities from peat moss isolated from Minnesota, USA - S1T2_Fa - Sphagnum fallax MG | ecosystem: Host-associated > Plants > Peat moss > Unclassified | place: USA...
CGACGATACGCATGCCTTTTCCGCCGCCGCCGGCACTGGCTTTCAACAGCACCGGATAGCCGATACGGTCAGCCTGTGTTTGCAGGAAGCCGGCATCCTGATCGTCACCGTGATAGCCCGGCACCAGTGGCACGCTGGCCGTTTCCATCAACGCTTTCGCTGCGGATTTCGAACCCATTGCGTGGATCGCCGATGCAGGAGGGCCAATGAATGCCAAGCCAGCCTTCGCGCAGGCATCTGCAAACGCTTCATTTTCCGACAGGAAGCCATAGCCCGGATGGATCGCCTGCGCACCGGTCGCCAATGCGACTTCGATGATCTTGTCTGCGCGCAGGTAACTTTCCTTCGCTGCTGGTGGTCCGATCAATACTGCTTCATCGCACACGGCGACATGCTTGGCCGACGCATCAGCGTCCGAATAAACGGCAACCGTCTTGATACCCAGACGACGCGCAGTTGCAGCCACGCGGCAAGCGATCTCTCCACGATTGGCGATCAGTATTTTTGTAAACATGTGGCTTCCCTTGTTGCCCTGTTATTTAGCTTTCAAACCGCCGACGCTTATGGCGTCGGCGATGTCTCATTCAATATCGTAGATCTTTGCATCTCTGCAAACCGGATCAGGTCCGGGAAAAATGCCAGAAAACTGTCACTCAAAAATGCATAGTGCAGACGCGCATCCTGCAAGCAAGCGCGCAGCAAATCATCATTGCGCGAAAGCCTTTGCGACAAACGGTTGACCGCCATTTCGACCGACTCGTAATCGCGATACGAGGTCAACCAGTCATTCTGGATCATGTACGGCGCCATGCGTGCCAAACGCTCCGGCAGCAACGCAGCATTATCGGCCAGCACCCGGTAGAAATTCTGCGCAAATTCCGCCAACGGTGTCGCGCAATATTCTTCCCAGTTCTTCGCCAGCACATGATCGTAAAACACATCCAACACGATGCCAGCAAAACGCCGCCGCGCTGGATCGAACTTCTGTAACGCTTCCTTCACCAACGGATGACTATCGGTGTAGACATCGACTTTCCGATGGACCAGGATTTCCCGCTCTACCTCTACTCCAAACTTACCGGTGACATTCGCTTTTGCAAAGTCACCGAGCAAAGCGCCCAGCATCGCCGGGCCGCTTTGCCGCGCCAGATAAATGTGCGCGAGGTAGTTCATTGATTACAACCTGCTTACTGCTCCGTCACTTCGCAGCGTGCATCGATTGCGGTGCTGCGTGTATGCATGCCCAGCTTTTCCAGCAAGGCTTGATCCTGCTCGACTTCCGGGTTACCGGTCGTCAGCAATTTATCGCCGTAGAAAATCGAGTTCGCGCCAGCGACAAAGCACAACGCCTGGATCGCTTCGCCCATCTGACGACGGCCAGCGGACAAACGCACGCGCGCTTTCGGCATTGTGATACGCGCTACAGCAACAGTACGCACGAATTCCAATGGATCGATAGGGTCGGTACCATGCAATGGTGTGCCTTCGACCTGCACCAGGTTATTCACCGGTACCGATTCTGGATACGGATCGAGATTCGCCAATTGCGCGACCAAGCCAGCGCGTTGCAGGCGCGATTCGCCCATGCCGACGATGCCACCGCAGCAAACCTTGATGCCGACATTACGCACACGCGCCAACGTATCAAGACGATTTTGGTAATCGCGGGTCGAGATGATGTTGTTGTAAATCTCAGGCGCAGTATCGAGGTTGTGGTTGTAGTAATCCAGGCCAGCTGCCTTCAGCTTTTCCGCCTGACCTTCGCCCAACATGCCCAGCGTCGCGCAGGTTTCCATGCCAAGCGCCTTCACTTCGCGCACCATTTCTTCGACGTGTTCCAGATCGCGATCCTTCGGTTCGCGCCATGCTGCGCCCATGCAGAAACGTGTTGCGCCTTTTTCCTTTGCAGCACGCGCGGCTTCGAGCACGGTATCCAATGGCAGAATCTTTTGCGCAGTAACGCCAGTATCGTAACGCGCCGCTTGCGGGCAGTAGCCGCAGTCTTCCGGGCAACCACCAGTCTTGATCGACAGCAGTGTCGCCAATTCCACTTCATTCGGATCGAAGTTTTCGCGATGCACCTGTTGCGCACGGAACAGCAAGTCGTTGAACGGCAAATCGAACAACTCAGCGATGGCATCGACCGTCCACTTGCTTGCAACGATAACCGGCGTGGCAGCAGGAGTCGGATGGAATTTGATAGGTTGCGACGACATAGACACTTTCCTTCACACTAAAAATCGGTTCAGTACTTCTTATTTTTATTTGCCCGGCCAATTGGGCAAACTCGAAAAATTCAGATGACTTGCAGCAGTAGCGGCGCTTGCTTGTAGCAAGCGCGGCACATAACCCAGCAAAGGCGCAGGCAAGCGCGCTTGTAGGGCTTCCAGATTCGCCTCGACATGGCGCATCTGCGGATCGACCAGATTCGCGACCCAGCCAACCAACTTCAAACCACGCGCAACAATCGCTTCGGCGGTCAGCAATGCATGACTGATGCAGCCGAGACGCATGCCGACGACCAGTATCACCGGCAAGGCCAGCTTTTGCGCCAGGTCAGCGGTATCAAAGTCGTCCGACAGCGGTACGCGGAAACCGCCAACACCTTCGACCACAACCGCATCAGCCATCTCCTGCACACGCGCATGGCAAGCAATAATGTGTGCGCCATCGATCTGCACACCTTCCAATTCGGCGGCACGATGTGGAGCTGCTGGTTCGCGCATCAGGTATGGCACCATCAATTCTTGCGGCAAACTGACGTTGGAAGCAGCGACCAAGCTATCCACATCGTCATTATGCAACACGCCGTCGCGCATTTCCGCGCCAGCCGCTATCGGCTTCATGCCCGCAGCGCGCACATCCTGTTGCGTCAGTGCGTAAAGCAAAGCAGAGGAAATCAGCGTCTTGCCGATTTCGGTATCGGTGCCAGTCACGAAGCATTGGAAACGCGCGCTCATGCCGTTGCTCCTTCAAGCGCGTTCAATGCAGCAATCGCCTGATCGACATCCTGTGTTGTATGCGCTGCAGACAAGGTCACACGCAAACGCGACGTGCCTTGCGGTACTGTCGGTGGACGGATTGCAGGAATCCACAGATGCTGCTCATACAATGCAGAAGCAGCGGCCATTGCCTCGTCATTGCGACCGATGATGATCGGTTGGATCGCAGTATCCGAATGCGGATGCTGCCAGCGTTTCAAGGTCAAGCCATTGCGTAATTGTACGATCAGATTTTGCAGATGCGCACGACGTTCGCGACCTTCCGCGCCACTGATGATATCAATACTTGTCAGCAAAGCATGCGCCAATGCAGGAGCCGCGGCAGTCGTATAGATGTAGGAGCGTGCGCGCTGCACCATCCATTCGATCACGGTCTCATGTGCAGCGATAAAGGCGCCGCCAACACCCGCGGCCTTGCTCAAGGTACCCATGTATACGATGTTCGGCGAGCGCAACCTGAAATGTTCAAGCGCACCGCGACCATTTTCGCCGAGCACACCAAAGCCATGCGCATCGTCGATCACCAACCATGCGCCATGTTGTTCGCACAACGCAGCAAGCTTCGGCAAATCAGCCAGATCGCCATCCATACTGAACACGCTATCGGTGACGACGATCTTGGTCTGCGCGACGCTTGCTGCCAACAGATTCGCCAACGCATCCAGATCGGCATGCGGATAGACATGCGTCTTGGCACGCGACAAACGTGTGCCATCGATCAGCGATGCGTGATTCAACTCCTCAGAGAAAATCTCCGCGCCCTGTGTCGCCAATGCAGTGATGATCGCCAGATTCGCCATGTAACCGGTGCAAAAATACAGAGCACGCGCATAATCGATATACGGCGACGCGAATTCTGCCAAACGGCCTTCCAGCATTGCATGCGCGCGGCTGTGTCCGCTGATAAGGTGTGATGCACCACTGCCAGCGCCATACAGGCTCGCACCTTCGCGCAGGGCTTCCGTCAAACGCGGATGTGCAGCCAGGCCGAGATAATCATTACTGCAAAAAGCCAGCATCTCGCGGCCATCGACCTGCTGGCGCGGCGCGCACGGCGTATCCGCGACACGGCGGCGGCGGCGCAAAGATTGCTGATCTAGCTGTTGCAGCCCTTGTTCGAGCGCTGCAATCAGGGTATTGGTTTGCGTCATACTGCGATCACTTCTTCAAATACTTGCTGGACGCTGGCCGCGAGTTGCGCGATTTCTCCATCGTCCAGGATATACGGCGGCATCAGATAGACAGTCTGCCCGATAGGCCGCAACAACAATTCATGTTCCAGTGCCGCGGTGAAGAAACGGCGCGAAAACGTCGAAGCCACTTGCGCATCATCAATCATGGCATCCAAGGCCCAGATCATGCCGCGATTGCGGAAATTTTTTACTTGCGAGTGATTTGCCAGCGGCTGCAATGCAGCCGTCAATTTTTCCGACTTCACGCGGTTCTGCGCGAGCACATCGTCTTGCGCGAAGATTTCCAGAGTCGCTAACGCCGCACGACAGGCCAGCGGATTGCCGGTGTACGAGTGCGAATGCAAGAAGCCACGGCGCACATCGGCATCGTAGAACGCCTGATAAATCGCATTACGCGTCATCACCAGCGACAACGGCAGATAACCGCCGCTGATGCCTTTCGACAGACATAGAAAGTCCGGCCAGATGCCCGCCTGCTCGCAAGCAAAAAAGCTCCCAGTACGGCCACAACCTACTGCGATCTCGTCGGCGATCATGTGCACATCGTAGCGATCACACAATGCACGCACCTGCTTCAGATACGCTGGATCATACATCGCCATACCTGCCGCGCATTGCACCAGCGGTTCAACGATGATCGCAGCGATCTTGTCGGCACGTTCCTGCAACAATGCTTCAAATTCACGCGCTGCGCGCTGCGCGACATCGGCGGCGGTTTCACCGTTTTGCGCATGACGCGCATCGGGTGAGGCAATCACATGTGCGCTTTGCAGCAGTGGGCCGTAAGCATCGCGGAACAGTGGCACATCGGTCACGGCCAACGCGCCAATGGTTTCGCCGTGATAGCTGCCCTTCAGACAGACGAATTCGCGCTTGTCGCTACGACCATGGTTGCGCCATGCATGAAAACTCATCTTCAATGCAATCTCGACCGCTGACGCGCCATCGGATGCGTAGAAACAGTGCCCAAGCACACCGCCGGTCAATGCCGACAATTGCTCTGACAAGCGGATCACCGGCTCATGCGTAAAACCCGCCAGCATCGCGTGTTCGAGCTTGTCGAGCTGATCCTTGAGCGCCGCATTGATGTGCGGATTCGCGTGGCCGAACAGGTTGACCCACCACGAACTGATCGCATCCAGGTAGCGTCGCCCATCGGCATCATACAGCCACGCGCCACGCCCGTGCGATACCGGCACCAATGGCACGCTTTCATGATGCTGCATTTGCGTGCACGGATGCCAGACGCTCTTCAGACTACGCTGTACCCACTCAGCTTGTTGATTCGACTCCAACCTTGCTCCAGATTTATTGACTAAGATTGACCGAGCCAGTTCGGCTTGCGCTTCTCCAGGAAGGAACGCACGCCTTCACGCCCTTCTTCTGATGCGCGGATTTCAGCGATGCGCTCGGCAGTGTCAGCGATCAATTCCGTCGTCAACGCTCGACCGGCGACGTCACGCACCAGTCGCTTGGCTTCCTTCACTGCGTTCGGGCTGGCCGATACCAGCGACTTGACGATGTCGGCAACAGCAGCATCCAATGCATCCGCCTTCACGACGCTATGTACGAAGCCGATGCGTTGTGCTTCCTGTGCAGAGAAACGCTCCGCCGTCAGGAAGTAGCGGCGTGCGGCATTCTCGCCCATCGCCTTGATCACGTAGGGCGAAATGGTCGCAGGAATCAAACCGAGCTTGACTTCGGACAGGCAGAAGTTGGCTTCTTCGACCGATACCGCGATATCGCAAGCCGCGACCAAACCCATGCCGCCTGCATAGCAATCGCCCTGTACCTTGGCGACGACCGGCTTCGGGCAGGTGTAGATGGTGCGCAGCATTTCTGCGAGTTGCGCAGCATCGGCACGGTTTTCTTCGTGCGTGTACCCGGCCATCTTTTTCATCCAGTTCAAATCTGCGCCAGCGCAGAATGCCGGACCGTGTGCAGCCAGCACAATCGCACGCACGTCAGCGGCTGCGCCGAGTTCACGGAACACAGTGGTGATTTCCGCAATCGTCGTTTCGTTGAACGCGTTGCGCACTTCGGCGCGATTCAAATGAATGACTGCCAATGCGCCGTCGCGCTCGCAGGTCAGTGTGGTGTAAGTCATGTCGTTCTTCTTTATTCTTTGCAGATCAGATGCAGATTACATGCGGAACACGCCGAACTTGGTTTCCGGGATAGGAGCATTCAACGCAGCGCTCAAACCCAGCCCCAAGACCATGCGCGTATCGGCGGGATCGATCACACCGTCGTCCCACAGACGCGCGGTTGCGTAATACGGATGGCCTTGATGTTCGTATTGTTCGCGGATCGGTTGCTTGAAGCTTTCTTCCTCTTCCTTGCTCCATGCGCCACCCTTGGCTTCGATGCCGTCGCGCTTGACTGTCGCCAGCACGCTCGCCGCCTGATCGCCACCCATCACCGAGATACGCGCATTCGGCCACATCCACATGAAGCGCGGCGAATAAGCGCGGCCGCACATGCCGTAGTTACCTGCACCGAAGCTGCCGCCGATGATCACGGTAAATTTCGGCACGGCAGCGGTTGCCACAGCCGTCACCATCTTCGCGCCGTTACGCGCGATACCTTCGTTTTCGTACTTGCGACCAACCATGAAGCCGGTGATGTTTTGCAGGAACACCAGCGGAATCTTACGCTGGCAGCACAGCTCGATGAAGTGCGCGCCCTTCAATGCGGACTCGGAAAACAAAATACCGTTGTTGGCGATGATGCCAACCGGCATACCGTGGATATGCGCAAAGCCGCATACCAATGTCGTGCCGTAGCGCGCCTTGAATTCGTCGAACTCGCTGCCATCGACGACACGTGCAATCACTTCGCGCACGTCGAACGGTTTGCGCGTATCGACCGGGATCACGCCATACAATTCCTGCGCTGGATATTTCGGCTCGACTGGTTCGCGCAACAGCATCTCGTGCTTCTTTTGGCGATTCAGGTTGGAGACGATGGTGCGCGCCAGCGACAGCGCATGCATGTCGTTTTGCGCCAGATGGTCAGCCACACCAGACAAGCGCGTATGCACGTCGCCGCCACCAAGATCTTCCGCGCTGACGACTTCGCCAGTAGCAGCCTTCACCAACGGCGGGCCACCCAGGAAGATCGTGCCTTGTTCCTTGACGATGATCGACTCATCACTCATCGCAGGTACATACGCGCCGCCTGCGGTACACGAGCCCATCACCACGGCGATTTGCGGGATACCCTTGGCCGACATATTAGCCTGGTTGTAGAAGATACGGCCGAAGTGATCGCGATCCGGGAACACGTCGTCCTGATTTGGCAGATTCGCGCCGCCGCTATCGACCAGATAAATACATGGCAGATTGTTTTGCTCGGCGATTTCCTGTGCGCGCAAATGCTTCTTTACCGTCATCGGATAATAGGTACCACCCTTGACCGTCGCATCGTTACAGACGATCACGCATTCCTGGCCCGAGACGCGACCAATGCCCGTGATGACACCCGCTGCCGGGGCAGCATTGTCATACATATCGTATGCGGCCATTTGCGAAAATTCGAGGAAAGGCGTGCCCGGATCGAGCAGCATTTGCACGCGGTCACGCGGCAGCAGCTTGCCGCGCGATGTGTGCTTCTTGCGTGCATCGTCGCCACCGCCTTGCGCCAGCTTTTGTACCTTGGCGTAAAGATCATCAACCACCGCCTGCATTGCGGCCGCGTTTTGCTTGAAGTCGTCGGAGCGGCTATTGAGTTTCGATTCGAGTATCGTCATTTTGATATTGATTACCGTCTTTGATTATTTTTCTGGAAAACTGCCATCCACATAAAACCATTCGCCCTGATAGCGCACGAAGCGGCTCACTTCGTGCAGGCGCTGCGCGCGTCCGTCGAGCTTGTAACGCGCGACGAATTCCACTGTCGCTTCCTCCTCGCCCGGTACATGCTTGCGCACTTCCAAACCCAGCCACTTGCCGCCATCGTCGCGCTGCAAGTCGGCCAGCGCCGGGCGCTTGCGCTCATCCCAAGTGCGATGGACGAATTCGAATTCCCCTTTGACGAAGGCGCTGTAACGCGCACGCATCAATTGCTCTGCCGTTTGCGGAGCCGCACCGCGATGGTAAGGTTCACAGCAGCTTGCATAGCTTTTACCGCCGCATGGGCAAACGTCATTCGCCGTAACGACTTTGTTCTTCGCCATTCTTACTTCTTTGCCTTTTCTTCTACTGCACCACCAGCCTTCTTCCATGCACCGAAACCGCCTGCAATATCGGCCACGGGTGTCAAGCCCATGTCCTGCACGGTCTTGGTCGTCAACGCACTGCGCCAACCTGCTGCGCAAAAGAAGATGAATTCCTTCTTCTCGCCAAACACCGGCTTGAAGTAAGGCGAATCGGGATCGATCCAGAATTCGATCATGCCGCGCGGTGCGTGGAATGCACCTGGTATTACACCTTCGCGTTCCAGTTCACGCACATCGCGCACATCGACGAAGAGCACATTCGGATCATTCAGCTTTGCTTTTGCTTCTTCGATGCTATAGGTCTTGATCTGTGCGCTGGCCTCGTCGAGCAGAGCCTGAAATCCTTTTTTCATCGTATGCCTCTGATTAAATTGATCCGGTTTTCAGGAAGGCTTCCAGTTGATCAAAGCGATCGAAACCCCAAAATGGTTCGCCATCGACGATGATGTAGGGCGAGCCGAACACTTTGCGCTGCATCGCCTGATCGACGTCATGCTTCAGCTTTTCCTTGATCGCAGGGCTATTCACACCTTCCAGCAAGGCTGCAGCATCGAGCCCCATTTTCTCCGCGATCTTTTGCAGGTTGACCGGATCGTTGATGTCGATACCGTCAACGAAGTACGCATGATAAGCAGCTTGCGCAAATTCACGCGCCTTGTCAGCGCCCGCATTTTGCTGCAACCAGACAGTCGCACGCGCGGTCGATTGGGTCGCAATCGGGAACGTCGGCGGCTGGTTGAACGGGATGCCATGAAAACGCGCAGTACGCTCGAAATCGCGCAACGCGTATTCGCCCTTCAGCGGAACCATCGTCAACGGTGCGCAGCCATTGACCTTGAAGATCGCGCCCAGCAAAATCGGATGCCAATTGACCTTGCGCTGATACTTCGCTGCCAGCGCATCGATTTTGGTCGAGGCGAAATAACCATATGGCGACGAAAAGTCGAAGTAGAAATCGATCACTTTGCTCATGTTCTCCCCCTGGCATCCTGCTCGATGTTACGCGAGCGCCCGTCCAATCAGGATGCGTTGAATGTCGCTGGTACCTTCGTAAATCTGGCAGACGCGCACGTCGCGGTAGATACGCTCGACCGGGAAGTCGTTCACATAACCATAACCACCGTGAATCTGGATCGCATCGGAACAGACGCGCTCTGCCATTTCGCTGGCGAACAGTTTCGCCATCGCCGCTTCCTTCAGGCAAGGCTTACCTGCATCCTTCAAGCTCGCTGCATGCCAGATCAACTGACGCGCCGCTTCGATCTGCGTCGCCATGTCGGACAATCTGAATTGCACAGCCTGATGCTCGAACAGTGTTTGGCCGAAGCTGGTGCGATCCTTCGCATACGCCAGTGCCGCCTCAAATGCAGCACGTGCCATGCCGACCGATTGCGACGCGATACCGATGCGTCCGCCTTCCAAGCCAGACAACGCAATCTTGTAGCCCTGCCCCTCTTCACCGATCAGATTTTCTGCCGGGATGCGGCAATTCTCAAACAGGATTTGCGCTGTATCCGATGAATGCTGGCCGAGCTTTTCTTCCAGGCGCGCAACGATGTAGCCAGGCGTATTGGTCGGCACCCAGAATGCGCTGATACCCTTCTTGCCAGCCGCCTTGTCGGTCACTGCCATGACGATGGCAACGTCTGCGTGCTTGCCGCTAGTGATGAATTGTTTGACGCCATTGATCACATAGTGATCGCCATCTTTCACCGCCGTGGTACGCAAGGTCGAGGCATCCCTGCCTGCATGTGGCTCGGTCAGGCAGAATGCGCCCAGCATCTTGCCTTGCGCCAGTGGACGCAGCCATTGTTCCTTTTGCGCCGGGTTCGCATACATCATGCCGATGCTGCATACCGGGCAGTTGTTGACCGAGATGACGGTCGATGTGCCGCCGTCGCCAGCAGCAATTTCTTCCAACACCAACGCCAGCGACACGTAGTCCAAACCTGCACCGCCGAGTTCTTCCGGCACGACGATACCATATGCACCCAGTTCCGCCAATCCGCGCAATTCTTCTTGCGGAAAGTGATGTTCCTTGTCCCAGCGTGCCGCGTTTGGCGCGAGGCGCTCCTGCGAATAGGCGCGCAGTGCGTCGCGGATCATTTCGTGTTGTTCAGATAAGACCATAGTAAGCCCGAATTTTTAAGACTTTTCAAAACCTGTTATTAGGCAACCTGCCGTATTACCACGGCAATTGGCTGCCGTCGTAATTGTAGAAGCTACCGCTGTGACGATTATCCAATCCCGACAATACCCGGCGCATACCCGTGACGCTTTCATCCACGGTAATCGGTGCATGAGGCCCGCCCATGTCGGTTTGCACCCAGCCCGGATTCATCGCGATGAAGGTGGCTTTCGGATATTCGAAAGACGCACTCTTGACAGCCATGTTCAGCGCCGCCTTCGACACGCGATAAATCCAGTTACCGCTGGCAGAAGCTTCGCCGATACTGCCCATGCCGCTGGTAACGAACACGAACTGACCTTTGGCTGCTTCAACCATCGGTGCGACCAGCGGTATCGCTTGCATCGCACCTAGCACGTTGGTATGCATCACCTTGTCGAAATCGACATCGGTCGGTGGCTCACTCGCACCGCTGGAAGGCCCATACACACCAGCCATATAAACGGCCAGATTGAGCTTGATGTCTTCCAGTTGCCACGCGATGCCAGCCAGCGATTCTGGCTTGACGACATCGATCTTGAGTGCCTCGATGCCCGCGTTGCGTAAATCAGCCAGTGCCGCATCGTCACGTGCGGTCGCATAGACTTTCCAGCGCTGTTGCTGCAATTGCTCTGCGAACTCGCGGCCGATACCGCGCGATGCGCCGATGATCAATGCGGTTGGCATGAATGTTCTCTATACACAAAACGCGGATGGCAGCAACGCCATCCGCAACTTACAACATTAGACCAGCTCTACAGCAATAGCAGTGCCTTCGCCGCCACCGATACACAGCGATGCCACGCCGCGCTTGCCGCCTGTCTTTTGCAATGCGCCCAACAGCGTCACGATGATACGTGCGCCGGATGCACCGATCGGATGGCCCAATGCGCAAGCGCCGCCATGTACGTTGACCTTGCTGTGCGGAATGTCGAGTTCATGCATCGCTGCCATTGGCACGGTTGCGAACGCTTCATTGATTTCGAACAGATCGACATCTTTCGCAGTCCAGCCGGTCTTGGCGAACAGCTTTTGCATCGCGCCCACAGGTGCAGTGGTGAACCAGTTCGGTTCTTGCGAGTGCGTGGTGTGCGCGAGGATGCGGGCGATAGGCTTGCAACCCAGCTTCTTCGCTGTCGATTCACGCATCACAACCAGCGCAGCAGCGCCGTCATTGATCGACGAGGACGATGCAGCAGTGATGGTGCCATCCTTCTTGAACGCAGGCTTAAGCGATGGGATCTTGTCCAGCTTTGCCTTCAATGGGCCTTCGTCCTTGTCGATTACGACATCACCACCGCGACCGGACACGGTCACCGGTGCGATTTCCCACTTGAACGAACCATCTTGCGTTGCCGCTTGCGCGCGCTTGACGGACTCGATTGCGTACGCGTCTTGCGCTTCACGCGAGAACTTATACTTGGCGGAACAATCTTCAGCGAAGGTACCCATTGCACGCCCTTTGTCGTAGGCGTCTTCCAGACCATCCAACATCATGTGGTCGTAAATCGTTGCGTGACCGATGCGATAGCCGCCGCGACCTTTCGGGATCAGGTAAGGCGCGTTGGTCATCGATTCCATACCGCCTGCAACCACGACTTCATTGGTGCCTGCAATGATGGAGTCGAACGCCAGCATGGTTGCCTTCATCGCGGAACCGCACATCTTCGACAATGTGACTGCGCCTGCGGAAACCGGCACGCCAGCCTTGATCGCAGCTTGGCGAGCAGGTGCCTGGCCCAGACCGGCCATCAGGCAGTTGCCGAACAAGACTTCATTGACTTGATCAGGCGCAACACCGGCGCGTTCAACGGCGGCGCGAATAGCTGCTGCGCCCAAATCCACTGCTGTCAGCGCGGAAAAATCGCCTTGAAAAGCGCCCATCGGGGTACGTGCAGCGCCAACAATAACAATAGGATCACTCATGATGCATCTCCAAAAAGACGGCGTCGCCGCCGGTGTCAAATGACTGCTGGCCTGCAAGCATCTGGATTAAACCCAAGGCTATGCATGACCATAACTAAATCGCAATTCTTGCGGATAAGGGAAAACATCCTCAATCAGACCCTCCATTATCCGCTTTTTGCGGGTCTGCCAGAACTCAACGCTCAGTAAATCGGCGTGGTACTTCATAAAAAACTGTTTGACGAGCGGATTTCCCAGGAGGAATGCGCCGAATTGCTCGGGAAATACGTCATTCTTCGCAATCGGATACCACGGCTCGGCGGACATTTCGTCCTCCTCGTTGCGTGGCGTGGGAATCACGCGGAAATTACAATCGGTGATGTATTCGATCTCGTCGTAATCGTAAAACACGACGCGTCCGTGGCGGGTCACGCCAAAATTCTTGTACAGCATGTCGCCGGGGAAGATATTGGCGCACACCAATTCCTTGATCGCATTGCCATATTCACGTACGCCATGCTCGACTGCAGCCAGATCACCACGCGCCTCGGCATTGGTCAGCCAGATATTCAATGGAATCATGCGCCGTTCGATGTACAGGTGTTTGATGATGATCTGATCGTCTTCCTCTTCGATCAGCGATGGTGCAACTTCCTTCAATTCCGCCAGCAGTGCATCGTCGAAACGGGAGCGCGGGAAAGCCACATCCGAGTATTCCAGCGTATCGGCCATGCGGCCCACGCGATCATGGTTTTTCACCAGCAGATACTTTTCCTTCACGAGCGCCGTGGTGGTTTCCTTCGGTGGCGGAAAGCTATCCTTGATGACCTTGAATACATAGGGGAAAGACGGCAACGCGAACACCACCATCACAAGCCCGCGTATGCCGGGCGCGATCTCGAAGCGATCCGACGAATGGCGCAGATGATGCAGGTAGTCGCGATAGAACAAGGTTTTACCAAGCTTTTGCAAACCCAATATCGTATAGATTTCACTACGCGGCTTGTTAGGCAGCATGCCACGCAGGAATTGTACGTAGGCGGACGGCACTTCCATCTCGACCATGAAGTAGGCGCGTGTGAACGAGAACAGCACGACGATCAAGGTCAGATCGAAGATCACCGTATCGAGCACCAACTCGCCCTTGCGGTTGTGCAGAATCGGCACGATGAATGGAAATTGCCTGCCGCCATTGATGCGCTTGCCGACGATGTACGCACCCTTGTTGCGGAAGAACAGGCTCGATAGCACTTGCAACTGGTGATTCGGCTCACGCGCATCGGGGCCAAACACCTTCAGCAAGCGCTCCTCGACCTTAGCGATATCACGATCCAGATCAGAGAACGGTGTCTGCAACTGGAAATTGGTAACGATGCGTTTGAGCGTATAACTCAAACCATCCTTCTCGGGATAATAGACGCGGTAAGTCGGCGTCGATTCGGCATTCTCGATGTACTCGGTCGAGACCGCCGGGCGCACGAAGATGAAATCGTTATGAAAATACTCGCGCCGCAGCATCTTGCAGCAGACCGAATTGAAGAAGGTCTCAGCCAACTCCGGCTGCTTGTGATCGATCAGCAGGCCGATGTAATGCAGTTTGACTTCCCGCCACACTTCGTCGGGCAAATCGTCTTGTGCATACTCATCTTCGAGAACGCGCACGCATTCTGCGACACGTCGGTCATAGAAGCCGATACGTTCGCGTGCCTCTTCCTGCGCAGTCTGCCACTCGCCGCGCTCGAAATGACGTTTGGCATCCACAGTAGCGGCACGGAACAGGCGATAGTGCTTGTCAAAACCGTCCAGGATCGTGCGTGCGGTATCGAACGCGATCTGGGAGGACAGGACTTTCGGAAAGGTCATCGCCTGTTGCATGTCGGTGTCAGAGCGCAAATTGGGTCTTCCACGCTGCCAGCTTGCCAACATCGACGCCGATACCACCACAGACGATCATCAAAGGTCGCTGAAACGATGCCAGCACCGGCAGGTTTTGATAAGCGACTGCCAGCGCCGCGCCGCAAGCGGGCTCCACCAGCAAGCGCATGTCGTCGGCAAAATGCAGGCAGGCATCAACCGCTTGCGCATCACTCACTACTGCACTGCGGATGTCGTGTCGCTTGCTCCAGTCAAACGCCTGTTGTGCAACACGCTTGGAACCTAGCGAATTGGCAATCGAGGTAATCGCCGGCAGGGTAACTGGCTCGTCGGCTTGCAATGCAGCGGCATACGATGCCACACCTTCTGTTTCGGCAGCGATCACCGGCACATTCTGCAAGCCATTGCGCTGCAGACCTTGCACCACACCGGCCAGCAAGCCACCACCGCCAACAGCACAAATCACGACGTCGAACCCATCTGGCAACTGCTGTGCCGCTTCATCGATGACGCTACCATTGCCATCCCAGATATCAGGATGATCGAATGGCGGAATATAGACTGCCTGCGGTTGTTCGCACAAGCGTAATGCTTCCTGATTCGCCTCGTCCCAGATTGCCCCATGCACCAATACCTCGGCACCGATGGCGCGGATTTTTTCGCGCACGGATTCCGGCGTCGTCTGCGGCACGACGATGGTGGTGCGCACCTTCAGCGCAGCACCAGCCACCGCTGCCGCAAACCCGGCATTGCCACCAGATGGGCAGACGAAATGCGTCGCCCCCTTGGCATGCGCGTTCTGGCAAAGATTGCCGATGCCACGCAACTTGAACGAACCGGATGGCTGCAGATTGTCCAGCTTCAACCATACCTGCTTGCCCAGCGCACGCGACAATGGCGCATGCGCAAGCAAGGGCGTGTTGACGTGAAGTGCAGTCATACCGGCTCCCGGAGTTTGACGCGGATTGGTGTAATTACTTCGTCTCGGCGAACAGTTCGCGACCGATCAGCATACGGCGGATTTCGCTGGTGCCTGCACCGATTTCATACAGCTTCGCATCGCGCCACAAGCGGCCAACCGGGTATTCATTGATGTAGCCATTGCCACCCAGGGTCTGGATTGCTTCGCCCGCCATCCAGGTCGCCTTTTCAGCCGAATACAGGATCGCGCCAGC
>Ga0116226_10002697_pt1 | contig 15534 bp, 14 predicted proteins | sample S1TSphfallax_FD_89692 | JGI IMG/M metagenome (GOLD analysis project Ga0116226, IMG submission 89692) | Host-associated microbial communities from peat moss isolated from Minnesota, USA - S1T2_Fa - Sphagnum fallax MG | ecosystem: Host-associated > Plants > Peat moss > Unclassified | place: USA...
AATGGGTTTCACCCCGTGACTTGGGAGCGCGTCACCCAAACTCCATGAAAGATTCATATGCAAGTTCGAAGGTGAAAACAATAAAAGAAAAAAAGGTTGGGTACACCCTTTAATTCATAGCACTTCAGGGGTAAGAAGGACATGTTGGAGCTCCAGGATGGGGACTAGCATGAACTCATAAGTGAAAGTTCAAGATGAAATCAACCTACACAATCAAAATAAAAGGGCACTTACTGCAAAATGGAAGTGGTGTGATGGACTTAGTAGGGACAACTTCAAACACAAGCTTTACATGACCCACCACCTTTGGGAGGAGGCACCATTCCCCTTTCTATAGTATACTATGTGCTTTTCCATGGGGACTACATCCAAATGTCATTTTTCTCAGGATTCCCAAGTGGGAGTCCCAAAATTGGGACTTTTGTTGTCCTAAAGCTTTGGCCACTCATATCTTTTTTAAAATAAAGTTTGTTTTGAAAATGCGAGGGCAATATTTTATATTCTTCAAAAAGATCTTTCTAAGGGTGTATAACACACCCCAATTGGACCTCATTTGACCCTTGTTTTTTAGGGATTTGTGGTCGGAAGTCAAAATTTCAATTTGACTCCCGCCTTTTTTTGGGATCATAATTCATGCGAATTAGGTCTAAATGAACAATGCAAGGGCACTTTAAGCATCTATGCTTCAAGAACTTTTTAATGGTATCTTGGGGGCCCAATTTAACGCTTGTTTGCCTTTTCAACCAAGGCTTTGAACACTCACAACTCCTGCACTAGTGCAACTCCCAAAATGGGAGTGCACTCTAGAGTCATTGGGCTTCATCCCATGCACTCTCCCTCATTTGTGAAAATGTGTTTCACACCTAAACACACTCTCAGCCTCATGGGCCCTTGCACTTCACACTTAATCATAAACCTAATGTTAGGGTTGCGAAGGTTTTGACGACATGGACTAAAAGCTTGTATGCTTTTACACAAAATGATGATTTGGGTTTTCATATTTTGTTTCGTAGATTAACAATCCAAAACAATTAACATCAAATATTTATTAATAATGACAGTAAAAAGAAGACTCAATATGTTGGATGGAATTATAGAAAGTTTGAATTCATTATTGTTGTGAAGTGTTGAACCTTGGAAATTATGTTTATAAAATATGTACAAATTTCACCAAACACATGAAATAATTTGCAAACTACAATTGGGGTTAATTACACCAAGTGCATTTTCTTGCAATGTTGAAATCCTTGTGAACCCTTCTTCGAAGGGAATAAAAGTTAGCTTTGCATTAAACTTTTGTACATAGTGGGCCAAGGAACCTAACCCATCCCTTTGGGTGAGTTCTAAGAGTTCCATCGTGTTAAGTTGAACACTAGGTGGTGTGATGTGAATATTTCGTTCATGCACAACTTGAATTTTTCCCAAGTCAATACTTCAAGCAAGTTGGATGTCTCTTGCTTTTGTGTCGTCCATTAATCCTAAGTGTGCTCTTTGACTTTGAGAAGAATTTATGTCAAATGAAGTTGCTCTTTGTTCGATGTTAGGCATTGAGTCTCCAAATAAACCTTCATTTGTAAAAGCCATTGGCGCACTCTTTTCACCTTGGTTTCCTTCCTTATGAAGGAATCAAACAACCTTGCTTTGATCACCTTGGTTGAACCCCCATTGGGGGCAACCACCTCTAGGCTTAATTTCATTGCCATTTGGTTCAAAGCCATGGTGGTTTGACCTTGCTACACCATGAGGGCCTTCACATAATTCAAGATGTTCAACATGCCTTCGAACAAATTTTCCCCAATAGTCTAGTTCACATTTTCCCCTTTTTCTTCCAAGGTTTTATCAACCTTCTCCTTGGTGCGTTCTATGGCCTTTTTGCCACCCTTTCTTCTTGAAAGGGATCCAAAGGGGACTTTTTAGGACCAAAGGGAATCACCTTATTGATGTGCCTTTGTTTGTCCCAGCTCCCCCCTTATCCTTCCTTTTGCTTTGTGAGAAGGTGCTTCAATGGCCTCCCTCACAATTTCCCTTAGGCTATTTTGTTCACCTTGGGACAATCAACTTTATAGTTCATAGTTTCTCCCATCTCAATAAATTGTTCGAGTTCGACCTCCACAACCTTTCTTTTTTTTCTTTTTTTTGGTCTTGTATTTTCTCTTTAATTTGACATCCACCATTGGTGGTTCAGAATCCATTTTGCCTTGGAGATTTCCTAGAGACCCAAGGAGCTTGCTTTAACATCACCTCTTGCACCTAAATTCACCTTAGCACCTTCATGTGCATGCCCTTGACCACATTTTTCACGAAACATCTAAACTATTTGCACATGGCAAGCCATGCACTTGGTTAGTTTTGGCATTCACCTCATCTTGCGAACCTATTGAGGCTTGGGCTAACCTCGATTGCTAGATAGGTTGGACTAAAACCTATTGTAGGCTTCTCAATTAGTTCAAGGCCTTGTTGCTCAGGATTACCAATTCTCCTCTCCCGACCTATCCGCAAACTTGTTTATTTCAAAGACTTAGCCTACTGAGGACATCTCCTCAATTGCCTTCCTCAAATGCTCACTCCTCGCACCTATGTAGGTCATGAGTGATGTCAAACCAGGTGTCAAACTCAGCCCAACACTTAGACTTGCAACCCAATCCATCACAGGGGCCGCCCCATTGTGGTCCAGACTTGGGCCCTGACTAGACAAGCCCTCCACTAGAGAGTTCACCTAGAAGGGCATGTTATAACATCTTGAACCCTACAACCATCGTTAGTGGGAAGGTTTGTCTTGCACCATATGAACAGGGCAAGCAGCAAGAGGACCAAAGGCAGTCATATGGCAGATTGTGTGCTCCCATGCACTCCAACAAGACTTCCCAGACTTCGTCAATTTGCCTGATTCAGCAAAATCGTCAGAGATACTGGGCTCATTAAATTACTCGGAGGGAGAGAGTGTTCAACCCATCCAGCAGTCAAGGCAATTCAGACAATCTCCACCAGATCAACCATATGGTGTTGCAGTAGTGGGTGAAGGACTGCTATCTTCATCACAGCTGTCGCACCCACTATTGCACCTGGAACACCAGTTTGAGCAAGAGGTTAATGTCTTGAACCCTACAACCATTCCTGGAGAGCTTAACGAAGTGGAGCAGCAAACAGAACAACTGGAGTGGGCCAAAAGGTTCCAGCAACCCCAGAGAACAATGTATGCATGGGTTATGGTGGTATTCATGCAAGACCAAAAGGACCAGTCAAACATCCTACTGCATGAGCTAAAATGTGCCAAGATAGACAGGATGCATATATACAAACTTCAAACTGACTGCAATGGCGAAACTGACTGTAAGTGAAAAACAATATGGCAATCCCAGCTCAAGGGCTAAATATTTAAAATTCTTGACTTTGGGACTTTGGAGATCAAGAAACAACCAATTGCTGATTTGGACAATATCTATGCATGCATGAATGAAGAATTCATTTACTCACCTTATTCTTTGAACAAAGACACAATGTAGAATTACATCCACGGCTGGCTCTGTGACCTACACAGTAAGTGTAAGAAGAAATAGGAGAAGGGAGGAGTCAGGCCATTAGAGTGCTTGCAAGCAAAGCATGGAAAACCCTTATTGAAGACTGGAGCTCAGAACAGGTGATGGCACAAGCAGAGAAAATGAAGAAAACACTTGAAGCAGTGAAGAACCCCTCACATGTTGGACGAGCTGGCAGTCAAAGGGCTTAACAGCTGGCTAGTTGCTCCAGAATACAACGACATGGTCTGAAAGAGATTCTCTATAGGAAGCATATGTGTTTAGGGCTGTTGATGATCTCTGGGAATTGTAGCTGGGACGAGGTTGAAATTTCATCTACCATCTGGGAGTCAGTAGTCTATTATGTTTAGACACCTATTTATGTGAGACGGTGTGTGGTTCCACAGTGTTGGGAAGCAGGTGCATAGAGTTAGACATGTTCTGGGTCTTCATGGTTGGGCAGAGAGATTGGAACCATATACTGGTACAAGAGAGGGAGCTGATCCAAAGGAATGTCCTTGATTGTTAGACTCTTTGTTTGCTGTAGGTGGGATGCAAATTTACACACATATTCAGTAAACAAGAATTGTTTAGGTTAATTATGTCTTCTGTGAATGTTGACTGTTCACTTCCAATTTGAGCCAGAGTTTGATGCTTGATCCAGCAATTAGAAAATCATATTGAGCTGTACTTTGTTTGGAGTAGAGTATCAAGATTCTGTAGGATCCTCCTTTTTGGTTACAGACTTGCTCCTTACCTGTAAGAAACTGTGGAGACTAGACATTGTTTTAAGAAGAATGTATTCCTGTGAAATTGACAAAGGCAGACCTTGTAACTGTGCCCAGGAAGTCAAAGAAAATCTCTCTCTCTCTCTCTCTCTCTCTCTCTATATATATATATATATATATATACATATATATATTTGGGGGGAGAAGACAATTTGAAAAAATCCAATAGAAATCTATGCACTAATCTCATGATTCATACAAATATTATGTCGCATTTCCATTCATACTCTTATCACTAGTAGTGTCTGCTGATGGTTAACTATCTGGATTGATAAAAGTTTATTCATGTATATTGACCTACTCACTGGATGTAACATGGACAGAAAATTTACAGTTAATTTTGCCTGGAGGTGGCAATTAGTCTGAGTTTCTATTTTTCAGTATGATCTTTGTCTGTACTTGATTTCCAAGGTGCAGCGCACTGGGGGATGAGTGGCAGAAGCTCAAGGAATAATCCAAACATACTCTTGCTAGTTAGAAAAGGTATTCAGTGAAGGAAGTTCTCACCTTGGAAAGGTGTTGTAACAGTATGATGACACTACTAACTATGACCTTTCTTGACCCCAACACTTACAGCTACAATTGTTTAGAACTACTGTGAATGTGTCTGAAACTTGCAGAAAGATATATTGTTGGCCTCAATTTTGAGAAATGAACAGGGTTGCAAGCAAGACTTGCATCCCTGATGTCTCATTACATCTGGGTGGAATCATGTGGGGTCTGTGACAATGTGCAACTTGTTTGGTAAGTCTTTCAGAGTAAAAACAGAACTTGCTATTTTCCCTTATAAGCTTTCGTGTATGATAGGTATAACAACAATGGTGGATTTCATCTGAGCAGCATGGCAATTAGACCAGCAGCATGGTGAGGATGGCAGAGGTACATTGGGACAGACAGAGGGATGGATTATTGGGAAATGTTTTCCTGCTTTTTCAATTTTCTTCTCAGGAATTTTTGGGTGTATAGCCTAAATCCAATGTGGCCCATGCCCCCCAGGCCTCCTGTGGTTCCCCTCATATGGAACTGGAAACATGAAGAGTGTAATACCGGAAATCCTGAGTAACACATTTTGAACTGTTACATTTTGAACCCTACATTATGCTCTAAATAGTGTAAAAATTTGACGAAACTTGAGTCTAATCTGTATGGCCAATCGTTTAGTCCTAATTATCTTGTTCAAGGCAAAAAATTAACATCAAGTTAACCCTAAATGCAAGTTGGAGATTCACAACCCATTTAAAAAAAATCAGTTTGCACAGTGCTTTTTTGTATTGGGTCAAGATATGTTTTTCCTTCTCACATAAGTTGGTTTATTGAGTATGTTTTTGGTTGAAGAAATTTTTTCATGTGCACAGTTCAGTTTTGGACAGGTTGTTCCATGTTCACACACAGTCAATTTAGCTTGGAAATGTTTCTAGTTCATTCAACATGGTCTAGCAAACTGTTAAACTTCTTTTGTGTGGAGTGGGCCATTTGCACACAACAAAGGATTTCAATAGTCAGTTGTATTCCAGAAATTTTACCCATCAAAAGAAAGGCAAAAGAATTTGGAACCCCTGATAAGTTGTGGACTCCAAACTGACCTGTTCAGTACTCATCAGAATTAGACTGATTGGGGTTAGGCTAGTTCAAGGTAGCTACTTGCCAAATGTGTGCAGCATGCCCAGGTCTCTTTAGTGCCCATATGTGAAAATCTGTTTGGATGAATTTCATGGATGGAACTAACATAATTTTCACATAAAAAACTGGTCATATCCTCAGCAGATCCACATAGATTGCCAACAACTTGCACTCAGGACCAACAAACCAGTGTTGGGCAGTTCTTTACTTTTATGAAGAACCTCAGATTTCTGTTCTAAAAAATAAATTAGAACAATGTTAGTTCCAGTTCCACACATAAATGAAACTAGGAATCCAGTTCCTGGTCCACTTCTTCAAAATCATTCTGGCTTTGGTTCCAGTTCTGAAAATCAGACCTGGGTTCCACTTTTGGGTAACCCAGACCAGAACCAACAGTTAACTGCCTATAAACATCCAATTAGCCCCAGGTTCTAGTCTTTTTCCCAAAAACATCAGTTTCAGGGTTCCCAGGACCAGTTCTTAAAATGATCTAGTTCCACTTCCAGTGCCAGAACTGGTTCAAAAAACCAGACCTCGTTCTCATTCAGTGTTTAACTAACCAGAACAAGTTGTTCTAAGTTCTAACCCACCAAAGCAGGTAACCACCTAACACTGCAACAAACTTGATAGAATAGCCAGTTTAGATCATTCTCTCAGTTTGGATGTCTCCGCATTCAGGCAAGTTTTATAGAGCTATAATTCTTCATAATCCCAAGGGCTCAAGCACACCATGAGAGATCTAATCCACTCAATTCCAATGATTTCAGATTGCCACATTACAGATGAATTTTGCTGGGCAGCAAGCTTACTCTTGACCTTGCCATTATAGCTTTTGGTTTGGGCCCATCCACAAGGTCTAAAGTCCAAACTACATGCATGCATACACAAAATTTTGTAGTGTATGTGGGGGGCACCTCATACGCATAAGGACTGCCTCCCCAAAAACAGTAGGCACCTTAAACCTACAAGATTAGGTGTAATAGTGTTCTTGTAGGCGAAATGCAAGTCAAAAGCGAACTTAAATTTTTCCTTTGTATTTGCAGGTACTGCCTGGGCAGAACTTCCACACAGGCTGGGAGGCATGTTACAAATCTGCAAGGTTCTCCCTGCACATCCATTTCTGTCATGGAAGGTTCATACCTATAATTAGGTCAGATTCTTTTACTTAGGGGAAGGGCAGGGCCAGCAGGCATTCATTTGTTTTCAGGCAGAGGGAACTCTGGCTATCTGCCTCATTTCCCATGCCTTCAAACAAACAAATGTCCTCTGCCCTTCCCCTATACGTAAGTTGCCTTGTGTTCCTATCACCTCATGATCTTCACATGTCTAGGCTTATGATAAGGTTTGCATTGAGCTTTTCAATGGGTAAGACCCACAGCTGGGGGCCATTCACAAAACGTGGGGCTAGACTCAACTATTGTCTCATCCTAAGCCCCTTATTTTGGAATGCCTCCACCTGGGGCCTTACCCTACATTGAATTTCTCCTCTTTGCCAATAAAAATATGCATTAGTTTTGGAAACAACTTGGAAAAAGAAACTCGACCATTCAGATGTGCGAGTGTCTGGACAACTATGAACAAGCTCTTCCTCGAAATTACTCTCCCTCACCTCTTAACCCTTTTCTACTTCCCCCCTCCCAAAAAAATTTAGAAAACAAAATTCAGCTGTGTTTCTCAAGCTTCCTTGGAATTTCCAAAAAGTTAAATTGCTGGGCCCATACCAGAGTGGAATGTGGATTCCATGAACTTACTTCAGGTTAGGAAACGGCGATGATTTTGCATTGGAATTTTGGAAGAAAGTTTGAGTATCTTCTACGGAAATGTTAGACAACGTATAGACAACCAGTAAAATATATTGAGTAGATGATCCAGCAGACACACAGATAAGGAACATAATTGTGGTTATTACAAATCCTCTCTTCTTAACTCATAGCTTTGAGGATTTATCAGGGTTTCAAATTTCAATCCTTCCTTCAAGGATTGGAATTCCCGATCTGGTCTCTCTGACATGACGCTCGTCTTGTCAAAGGGAGAACATGTTGCTTAGAACTAATGGATTAGGATTAGGACGTTGCTTAGGACTAATTGATATCTTTAAGGAGAGAAAGGATACACTACAAATAATGGAGAGTTTTGTAAGAGAATGCAAATCCAAGAACTTTGGTTTTGAGAACTGCCAAGATAGAGCTAAAATTTCCCAAGATATATAATTTTGAGTATCCCATACAAACCCCGTAAAAGATTACTGAGTACCTACCTACTGACGAAGTAGATACGTCAGTAGAGACGCGCACTGAGGAGACAAAGAAGTCCACAGGTAGGTAGTTTCGAGTATTCTTCGTGGCTTGCGGTCGAAGGCGAAACGAGAGAATTCGATCTCCGACAGTCGGTTTCCGCCATGGAACGTGTTGCGGTGGACGAATTGAATCTCTCCACCGAAAGGGATTTTGCAAGGAATTGGGAGTTTGGACAGTTGGATGCTAGGCAGGTACGTAGGCACGCGTGAGAAGCTCGACATCCTACAAAACAAACTCTGTGTTTCTTGGAGGCTATAAACAGCTGCGTGTTCTGTTGGCTGCTTATTAGAGTAGAAATTTTTGGTGTACTAGCATGATGAACTTTAACTAGCTTTTGCTTCTCTTCAGCCCATTTTTCTTGCATTATACCTTACTCTCGAATCTTTGTGGTAAGTCTTGTGCATCCTCCCCCTGTTTTTCTCGAACGATTTCACCCACCAAAAAAATTGAGTTTCCTTGAGAAAGACTTTAAGTTATTATTTTTCAAGAGATCAGATCCTTTTTTAGAAAATCACAAGCTTCGTCACAGGAAGAGAACCAACCTCGAGTTCATGATATGGAGGAGAAATTGCAGACGGAATTTGCGCTCTGGAGATCAGGTAGCTCGGTGTATGCGGGAGGGAGTCCACAGCCAAGGGAGCAAGCAGTGCTGGATTTCAACAACAGACGAAGGGCTCTTGCAACCATAGGAATGCCGGGAGGGCTAGAATTTCTAGTTGACCCACTTAGTGCAAGCTCTGAGTACATTCGAGAGGTTTACAAAGTGCAAATCCTTTCGCCACACGATCGTGTGCCTGTGGAGATCAACCCTAATGCAGAGGCTGATGAGAGGCAGGAACTCCTTTTGGAGAACTTGTTTGCAGCGCAAGAAGAGACTCCAAGAGCGAATATTAATGCTGGGCCGCACCAGTGTAGCAGCTCCATGAAGCTCAAGAGGACAATCTCACGAGCAGCTGGAAGCATGCAGGATTTGACTCTGGGAGAAAGATTGCGGGACCCTTTGCACAAGTGCATGAAGGAGCTCAGAAATGCCCAAGACTTGGCTCAAGTGTTGGAAGCTTTGGCCATGTTCTGTAGCCACTATCTGCTGCAGTTATCTGATCAGCCTGGTGATCAAGAGGAAGACCATGCCTATTATGATATGGTAAAATTCTCTAGAATCCAGTCCATATTTGTATGCGAAAATGATTTTGTGTGTGGGAGGACTGCATGATCTTTATTCTCGCATTCAACAAAGAATGTGTGGAATGTGTCCTGGATCATGTCTATTTTTCTTGGCATACGTGATATTGGCTGACATTTGCTATGCACATAGAATGCTTTGCATACTGGTTTCTTCTGGTGTGAGCAGAAAGAACACCTGTCATTCTTGTGGATTTCTACTGCACTTATGAATTCATTACCCTCTTCTTAGATGTTTGTAAGCCTTCAGGATTTGTTTGCTGCATTTGGACATTCTGAGATGTAAATTGTGATGTAAAGTAGTTGGTAATGGGCTAGAATCTCACATCATATATGGTCTTTGAGAACCTGTACAGGAAATGCTTCATGAGTTGCAAATAACGCAGCCCAAGAGAGAGTTCCAAGCAAAAGTAACCGATCAAGTGCTGTATGCAGCAGATGCATACCAAGTTTCAGCTGAGGTGGTGGCAGAAATAGCAAAGCTTGGAGCATCTATGTTGACTGGGGATGAGGATTTCTGCAACACCTCCTATCTGATTCATGGCCCATGTCCTGCTGAACCAACCACAAAGGAAGGTTTCATGAAGGACAAGGATTCCAAAACACAGCTTCCAGACTCACCTGTTCTTTGCTGGCAGGAGATAGCCGCCTTGTGTCAATCTGCAAATCAAAAGGCTGTTCTGGAAGGCAATGTACTCCAATGGTGTTCAGTCAAATATTTGAAAGAACGGTAAGATATGGCAAACTAATTGTAAGAGTTTAGGCTGCATACTGCATTGCTAAGCAAAGTTGACAAGGTTAGAAAATGCAGTCATTCCATAAATGCTAGCATAATTTGACACCTCTGATAAGAAAATTGTGAGCATTGTACTCATTGTTCCATCTCACATGTATGAGCTAAAACTGGTTGGATTGTGGGTGATATCTAGACTACTAGAAGGTTTTAGCATCCTAACTGGGACTGGAGTCTTACCTTGTATGTATAGGATTGCTTAAGTTTGAACACCAAATGAACACTGAACCAAAAAGATTTGTCATGTGTTTTAACTGATTCAAATAAGACCGAATTGGATTGTGTGAGCAGTTGTGTCATACAGATCACAATTGATGTTGGGGCATTTATGGAAGGTGATTTGACACTGTCTACAATTGGGATTTCTTTCAACTGCCCCATAATAGTTGAAATTGCGATTAATGAGCTGGACTTCGGCCAAACCCTGGTGGCTGGCAGCTATCGGGTTTCTGCCTACCAAGGCCCATGGGAGACCCATATTGGGACTGATCCTTCAATTGCACTCACCTATTTCATTCCCCATATTGTTAAACAGTATGTTGCAAAGGAAATTGGCACCGAACCCAAGCAATGGTTGTTGATCAGTCTCGTGAAGCACATTGTGTATTCACTGATGTTTCTAAAGTACAATTGTGTGAGCTGTGGAGACCATCACATGGACCTGGGAGATGGGTCATTTTTCCCAAAGCCATGTACAAAGAACCTTTGCATTGCCCTCTTTGATGGGTGGATGAAGGTTACTCCAAATAAGATCATGACACAAGTCAACTTACAGCCTTGTAGTAGTTACACCAAGTAGTACAAGGAACAACTTCTAGTGGTGTGAGGAAGTAGGTATTGTGTTCTCTGAATGAACATCCAGAGTCCATACCCCTTCAGTTTGTTAATCTGTCCTACTGGCACATCAGTATTTCTTTGGGGCTCTTAATCTAAAAGTATGCCCATGATTATTACCTTGTAAATAAACATTCCCTTTACCTTTGTACTCTAATTTGTTCTCTAATGCTAGGATCATTTGATTCATTTGCATTCCATCTTCTAAATAAGTTCATAGGATTGTGGAAGGACTTCATGATCAATATTTGGCCAAAGTCAATGTAATTAGGACAATTAGATTCCATTTGCAAGTGTTTGTTGTGTCCACATCTTCACAATTTCAAATTCTTGCAATGAAATCAAGCTGTGAACTTGATCCATAAAATTTGTAACAGAAAATGTTGTGCAGGTAAATGAAATACCCAATTTTCCACATGGATATCAAACAGATGCAAGTTTTCACAACTCGAAAAAGAATTTCCAAAACTACAGCTTTTATATGAGATGCAAATGGAATCTAGTGTTGAAGATGTGGAATTGTGAAAATGAACCAAAAGATGAATTTAATAGGAGATGTAGATTTGCAAAATCTATTTCTTTTGTCACTTTCTCCCTTGCTCTCCTTCCATCCCTTGACATAACAAATAGCACATGACTCCCCAATTACTTGCCTACATAAAATCATACTGAAATCAGTTTCATTGGGTTTGGAATCTGGATGCACATATGTCAAATCTCATATCAAACAATAGAGTTATCCGTAAAGTCATGCCCTGTTGGGCCTGAGTTGCACCCCTCATTTGACGCTTCATCCCCTCCTGGCTGTTGTCCGCAAGGTCATGAAATTTATTAAATAAGGGTATGAAATTCTGAGACTCAGGATTAAATGCACGGGGCGCGAGAACATTTATAGTTACAGCACACATAGCAACAGTGATTCGTTGAAGGCGTTCAGGAAAAGAAAGGACAGTGCAAACTGAGTTTAATGCCCCGTTGAAGCTCAGTGTACCATTTTTTGCCCTTTAAAAAAAATCTCATCCCCTATGTGACCAAACAAGGGGTTCCGGTGCCGTCTTTTCCTGACTTTACGGATGACTTTAATATGTTCCAAGTATTTAGACTTTTAATACACAATTTTCAATAGTACACATTTGAACCCCATTGCGTAGGCCCTAGGGTGAATGGTGAGTTGTGGATGACACAAATTCAAAAATAAATAGGATGAACTTCAGTGGAAATATATGGTGAAAATTTATTCCATCATCAAACCAAGAAAGAAAAATACATAGGGTAGGTAATTGAAGTATTTAATAAAATCAAAACATTTTCAAAATGTATTTATGTAATTTTTAAAAATGCTGAATTGAAGCCAAAAAAAAAATGCAAAAGTTTGCTTGTTATCTGAAATCACAGTTGGAAAAGGATATGTCCTCTAAACCTTGTACTCCTTACTCTTTCTTTCACCTACATAATTACTAGTGTTGTCCCTCTCTTAATTTCAAAAGGAACTTTTGGTGCTCATTTATTCTTTTTTGTTTTTGTTTTTGACGAAACCTTTAGTTTGGTCTTGAGATCACCCTGTGCCCACTCTCTAGTGATTAAATTGGTCTACATCCCAAAATTAGAAAAAAAGAAAAAAGAGGAAAAGAAGTAAGGCCTGATCAGTATCATTCAGTGATATGAAATAATAAATGATTTCTGGAAACCTAATTTTGGTTTTCTTTCGAAACGCTATTTCGCTGGTCAAGTTGACGGTTCCGCCGAGAAAAAGGTCTGAAGCAGTATGACAATTCTGGCGGGAAAGTGACGTTCCTTTTCCCCGCCCTCCTTGGTACGCTCTTCCCAGCACCTTGCCTCTCTTTGTTCTGCTCCTACTGCTGAGTCCTCTTTGCAACTAACTTCTCCGTAACTCGCGATCTACCTGCGATCGGCGATTGCTGCGTGTGGCCCCCTTTGAAAACAAGTAAATGGAAGATAGCAATGTCGAGGAGGAAGCTGTTGGAACTTTGTCGGAATATATGGATGGTCTAGAAGCCCAGGAATTGGTAAAACCTCTGTCTCTTTGTCTCTCTGTCTCTCGCCTCGCATGAATTAAGCACATAGGCAAAAAAATAAAATTGTGGGGGGTTTCTTGGTCGCCTTTTTCATGTTATGAACACTGAGAAATTTGGCAGTGACTGGGAAGGGAGGGAGGAAGGAAGGAAGGAAGGGGGTTCTTCACTAGGTCAACTACCAGTGATCCTAAATTTTACGAATCTTGGAGGCTTCCAAGGCCTCGGAGGATGATGATGATGATGATTTGTGCATGCAATTGCATTTCGTCTCCTTTCTGGTGGTTTGGAATCTTCGTTTCTGTGAAAAGCAGACAGTAGCTATAGTGAGGGTGATGAGACACTGGTTCAGAATTGTCGGCAAAAGGAGGTGCCATTTCTGTTTCTTTTCCTCTATGTCTCTTCTGCATGCGGGTGTAAAGAAAGCCGAGATACCCACTGTGCCGCAATTGCTGCAGCACAGTCACGGCACTTTTCTTCTTGTATTCTTGCATTGATGATGTAAGTGAGTTTCTTAAGTCTGTGAGTCTTAGGGTTTGGGTACCCTATCTCACATTTCTTTGCAGGCCCTCCCATGGAGGGTCCATGGACAAGAACCTTCAGGGAAAAAAAAACTCCACCCGAATTCCTATATTTCCCACTCTGTCTTAAGCTTTCTGGTTTGTCTTCATGGAAGAGTTGTACTACATTTGTGGATGTGGATGCAGTGGAAACTTAACACATTTTGGGTATGCTGTCCATAGAAGGGAAACATAACACATTCTACATCATGCCTTTTCAGTAGGGAATGATAACTGTCCCCATAATATAGATTGTGTTTTGATGTCAAAGTCTGGACAATGGTTGCCACAGTGTAGAAATGGCTTGGACTTATGAGGCACTAAGTGGGATGCAGGAAGCGGATCTTGTGCTGGGGGGAGATGAAGGCAAGGAGTGCACATATCGTGAGGGATACAAGAAGCGGCAGGCTGTGTTTGCTTGTCGTACTTGCACCCCAGATGGAAATGCTGGATTTTGCACAGCTTGCTCCTTGTCTTGCCATGAGGGCCATGATGTATGCTACATCCCCCTTGTGCTATTTGTTGCTCATCTTCTTTGCAAGCACCAGCTGGTTTCACATTGATTATTGTGGGCATGAACAAATGTTGAACATCTCAGTTCTGGGTTGTCTCTTCCTAAGGGAAATATAACTTCCTTCCACAACTGGGATCTTCTCTTGTGCACCTCTTCTTTTGAGCTGCTGAAGGTCACTCCATATGTCAGTGACAGTCACTATTGTTCTATCAGCTTGTCACGTCTTTCTGTGTATCTTAGGGTTGGGTCTCCTCGTTTCCCTGGTTGGTGATATCTTGTTGAATCTGTAATTTATATAACCTAATTCTCAGGTCATCCCTCAACTTAAGTTGTAAGTTTGTAGAAGTTCTCTATGGTTGTGAAGATGTAGTTTCTTTTGAGCTGTTAACTGTACAAGCTAGTTTTCAGCTGCAGAAATTTATTGTTTGGATGTGTAGGTGGTGGAGCTGTGGACACGGCGGCAATTTCGCTGTGACTGTGGCAATTCAAAATTTGGCATTGGTATATGCCAGCTGCAGGCAGATAAAGAGCCTGAAAATTCTTGCAATGTCTACAACCAAAACTACAAGGGAGTCTATTGCATATGCAGGCGACCATACCCAGATCCAGATGGATCCGAACCAGGCCAGATGCTGCAGTGCTGCATTTGTGAGGATTGGTTTCATGAGCACCATCTTGGCCTTCCACCTTCCCTGCAGGTTGTGTGCTGTAGTGCTTGTTATTGAGGAATGCTAAATATCAGCAAGTTGCTTTGTCAAATTAGATTACCCCTTTCTACAATCATCAGCAAGTTCCTGTGGGTGATCTAACTTACCAGGATCCTGAGAATTTTTTACAGCATATGGGACTTCTCATATACATTCTCTTGTCCTACTGCTTGGAAGCTTTGGTTGTACCAAGTGCATGATACTGAACTTCTTTTCTGATGATTGTGCAGTATCCAAAAGATGAAGAAGGGGAGCCTATGTATGATGAGTTGATCTGCCAGGCCTGTGTACCTCACTGCTCCTTTATCTTTTCGTACCCAGAGGCATTGATTCCTCCCAGTTTGGTAATTGATGATACAGCAGCAGAGCCTGTTCAATCTGTAGAGCCAGTTATGCCCACAGGTTAGTGATTAAAACCCTGAAGGTGGTTCTTATGCTTACTTGCTTACAGGGACACTTATGTTTAGCTAGTAGAAAACTGTTAACTTTTGCAAGTTGTCCAGATTGTGATTCTGGGCTGGCTTCTCTTGTGAGTTGCTTTCAGGTTGCATGTTGGGGCTGGCTCTGGACATTCATCAAAACTTACAATGATGAGCTTTCTTGAGAGTTGCATTAATGCCAGTTGTTGTGCAGGAAACAATGGAAACAAAGTTATTGCACCTTCTTATCTCAATGGAACCAATCAAGAGAA
>Ga0116226_10002698_pt1 | contig 15530 bp, 9 predicted proteins | sample S1TSphfallax_FD_89692 | JGI IMG/M metagenome (GOLD analysis project Ga0116226, IMG submission 89692) | Host-associated microbial communities from peat moss isolated from Minnesota, USA - S1T2_Fa - Sphagnum fallax MG | ecosystem: Host-associated > Plants > Peat moss > Unclassified | place: USA...
CTTTGAAGAGGGGGGCTTTTAAGAGCGGGTCTTTGCAGAGCGGGGCAGCGCAGGGCTGCAATCGCATCCACAGGCGGAACACGCTGCCGGACCCTGGGCCGTCCCCCGGCCGGCTGATGGCGGTGATGCCGCCTTCAAGCAGGGCCGCAAGCTTGGACGAGATTGAAAGGCCAAGGCCGGTGCCGCCGAATCGCCGGCTTGTCGAGCCATCGGCCTGCACGAAGGGCTGAAACAAGGTGCCGATCGCCGACTCATCGATGCCGATCCCGCTATCGCGCACGCTCACGGCCAACACGGGTCCCGCCGCGCCGTCCTCCAGGCAAACCGCCAGGCCGATTTCGCCGGCGGACGTAAATTTTATGGCGTTGGAGAGCAGGTTGTTCACGATCTGCCGCAGGCGAAAGCCATCCGTGAGCACCCATTCCGGCACGTCGGGCGCAAATTCCATTGTGAATGCGAGGCGCTTATGGGCCGCCTTGCTGGCATAGGGCTGCGCCACCTCGGCGATCAGATCCCCAATGCGGGTCGGCGCCAGTTGCACCGACATGGCTCCGGCCTCGATCTTCGAGAAATCGAGGATGTCGTTCAGTACGGCGAGCAGCATTTCCGCCGAATTCTGGATCATGCCGGCCATCCGGCCTTGCTCGGGATCCAGCGGCGTCGCGCGCAGCAACTCCAGCACGCCCATCAGCGCGCCGAGGGGCGAGCGGATTTCGTGGCTCATGGTGGCCAAGAATTCCGATTTCGCGCGCAGCGCCTTTTCCGCCGCCTCCTTGGCGGTTTGCATCGCTTCCGCGGCGCGGCGCTCCGTCACGTCCCAGTCGGCGCCCACCATGCGCACCGCACGGCCCGTGGCATCGCGCGTGACCCGCGCGGTGGCATGGAGATGGTGCAGCGTGCCGTCGGGCCAGACGATCCGGAACTCGATGTCGTAAGGCTGCACGCCATCGATGCAGTCCTGCACGGCCTGTTCGGTGCGCGCGCGATCGTCGGGGTGCAGACAGTTCTGCCAGAAAAGATGGCCGGGGCAACTATCCTGCGCCGGCACGCCGTAGAGCGCGCAGGTGCGCGCGTCCCAGACGACCTGGCCGCCGACCAGGTCCCAATCCCAGATGCCGATCCCGGCACTTTCGGTCGCGAGCGCAAGCCGTTCATGCGTGCGGTGCAGGGCCAGCCTCTGGTCCACCTGCTCGGTAATATCTTGCACGGAGCCGATGATATGGGTGGCCCGGCCGCCCGCCAGATCCACTTCGCCGACGGAGCGCACCCATATCCGCGTTCCATCGTCGCGGGCCACGGGCACTTCCAGATCCCAGCCGCCACCCCCGGCCACAGCACGGGCGATGGCGGCCTTCTGAGGCTCACGGCCTTCGGGGGCCACAAAGGCAACGGCCTGTTCGAGAGTCATTTCTGCGCCCGCGGCAAGGCCTGTGATCAGGCAGGCCTGTTCGGAACAGATGCCACGATCGGCGGTCAGATCGTATTCCCAGCCGCCGATGCCGGCGATGCGGCCGATACGCCTGAGCAGGGTCTCGCTCCTGCGCAGCTTTGCTTCGCTCTGCAGCAGCGCCTCGGCAGCCTCTGCCTGGCGCCGCCGCAGCCGGCAACTTTCCAGGGAAGCTGCCGCCGAACGGCCGAGGCAGCGCAGGATGTCGCGCTGCGTGTCGGTCAGCGAGCGGGGGGTGCGATCGATCACACAGAGTGTGCCCACCGCTTCGCCGCTGGCGAGCCTGAGGGGCATGCCGGCATAGAAGCGGATATCGGGAGCATGGGTGACCAGCGCATTATCCGCAAAGCGCGTATCGTGCGTGGCGTCGGGCACTTCCATCAGGTCGTCGCACAGGATGGCATGGGCACAAAACGCCAGTTCGCGCGGCGTTTCCTGCACGCCGGGCAAGCCGATGCTCGCCTTGAACCATTGGCGCGCCTCATCGACCAGGCTCACGAGCGAAATCGGCACGCCGCACACGAGCGAGGCTGCGCGCACGAGCGCATCGAATTCCGGATCGGGCGGCGTATCCAGAATACCGAGGTCCCGCAGGGCAGCGAGCCGGCCAGCCTCGGATGGGCTCGCGGATAAGGCGGCCCCCACTTGGCTAGGCGCCACGGACCGCCAGCTCCCCCGTTGCGACGAAAGCCGATATTGCACGCTCGGCCGCCGCGAACTCGCGGCTCAGGGCCGTATAAAGGCCGCGCAGGTCGGCTTCGGCGTGGTGCAATGCGCCGCCCTCCAATGCGCGCGCCGCCGCCCCCAGCCGCATGGCGCCAACAGAAAAGGCCGAGCCGGCCAGGCGATGAGCCACCGTGTTGATATGCTCGCGTGGCAGATCGCATCCGGGCACCTTGGCCAGCAACCCGCCGAGCTCACGCGTGTCGTCGCGCGCCGTCGCCATCCATTCGGTGAGCCAAACCGCGCCGTCCGCCTCGCCCGGCATGAAAATGGAAAGATAGATTTGCGTGTCGAAGCACGCATCCTGGAAATCTGCGGGGCCACCCGCCACGGCCGCCGATAAGCTCGGCATGGCGGCTGCCTCCGGCGCATCCCCTGCGGGCACACCCATCGGGGCCGGCAGGTGTCGCTGCAGCAATTGCGAAAGACGCTCCACCGTCAGCGGTTTGATGGCGAGTTCGTTCATGCCCGCCTCCTGGCACAGGGTTCGCTGCGCCTCGGTCACGTCTGCCGTCAATCCGATGATCGGGATGCTGCCCAACGCGGGATCGGCCGATTGCCGCACGGCAAGGGTCAGCGAAACGCCGTTCATGCGCGGCATGTGGCAATCCGTCAGCAGAAGATCGTACATGCCCGATTGCAGGCTCCGAAGCCCGGTTTCGCCGTCTTCCACCGTATCGGCAACGAAACCGAGTTTCTCCAGCTGGCGTTGCGAGAGCCATCTGATGGTGGCGTCGTCATCCACCACCAGCACGCGCCTTCCGGCCGAAAGGGCGGGGGCCGGGAACGCCCCTGCCGAAAGAGCGGCGCCCGCCGGCGAGGAGACCGAGTCGGATGGATGCAGGCCCTGCACGCCGCCCGCGCCATCGGGCGCTTCGTCCGCGCATACCGTGAGCGGCATGGTGAAGGTGAATTCGCTGCCCACCCCCGACTGGCTCGCCACCGTCAGATCGCCGCCCAGCAGATGCGCCAACTGGCGCGAAATGCAAAGGCCAAGGCCGGTGCCGCCGAAATTGCGGGTGGTCGAGCCATCCGCCTGCATGAAAGGTGCGAATAATCTGCCGATCACCTCCTTCTCGATGCCGATGCCGGTATCCCTCACGCGGAACCGCAGCATCTCCCCCACCCGATCCACATGCGCCACATCCACATGCAGATGCACCGCGCCGGCCGCGGTGAATTTAACCGCGTTGGACATCAGATTGCCGATGATCTGCCGCAGCCGGAGCGGGTCGCTCACCACGCGATCCGGCACGCCCGTATCGACATCCAGACGTATGCGCAGCTTCTTCGGAGCCGCCGCCACGCTGTGCGGCTGCACCACGCCCTGCAGCAGGCCACGCAGCGCCACCGGTTCCGGCGCGATCGACAACGCGCCCGCCTCGATCTTCGAAAAATCCAGGATATCGTTCAGCACCGCGAGCAGCATGGAGGCGGAGCCATGGATCATCGCCGCCATCCGGCTCTGCTCGGCGTCGAGATCGGTGCCCCGCAGCAATTCGAGCACGCCCATCAACCCGCTCATCGGCGAACGGATTTCGTGGCTCATGGTCGCCAGGAACTCGGATTTGGCACGCGTTGCGCGTTCCGCCGCCTCGCGCGCCAGCCGCATCGATTCCGAATAGCCCGCCAGCAGCTTGTCGATCCTGGTGCGCAGTCCGCGCGCTGCGTTGATATGGGCGGGCAGCCAGGGCAGCGAGCGCCCCCGCACCTCCTGCCGCCACACGGCAAAGGAACTGCGCGGCACCAGCTGGCCGCGGGCCTCGTCGAAGCGCATGGAATGATGCGGATCGCCGCCCCACTTCACGGTGCGCGCCTGCTCGTGCCGCAGCCACAGAACGGCATCTCCCGTTTTGCGATCGAACTGCAACAGCAGCGCGCCCGCCGCCTGGCATCCCGCGGGCATCCGATCGCTTCCCAGCAAAGCGCCGAGCGAATCGCAACTGAAAACGCCTGCCGTGACGATGCCTGAACTGTTTGTTCCCGTTGGGCTCGGGCTGCCATGCGCATGCGCGAACAGCGCATCCAGCAACGCATTGTTGGCAGCCGCCTCGCCGGGTGTCGCGCCGCAGGCAAATGTATTGCCGCCCAGCCGAACGATGGCGCCATCGGCCTCGCACAGTTGCAGCAGCTCTCGATCCTCGGCTGCGAGCGCCGCCGCCAAACTCTCCGGATCGTCCCGTTGCGCTGCCAAACGGGCCGACATGCCGAGAAGGCGGGCGCTGCTCTCAACTGCCGCCGCGCGCGCTTCCGCATCCCGCAGGGTTACGACCATCAGCGCCGTAACCTGCCCGATCAATTCGCACAACGCGCGCTGTTCCGGCGAGAGAACGGCACCGCTCCGATGGTGGCACGCCAGAATGCCCCACAGCGCGCCATCCACGTTCAGCGCCACGGTGGCGGTGGCTTGCGATCCCAGATTGCGCAAATATTCGGTGTGGCAGAGCGAAGGCGCCCGCAACGCACAGAGCGAGAGATCGGGCTGCGGGCCTGCGCCTTCGCCCCCCAGCAGGGTAACCCGGGCCGCGTTCGCATCGGTGATCACCCGCACCAGCAGGCGCGCAAAAATCTGCCATGCCTGGGGTGGAATATCCTCGGCCGGGTAATGCAGGCCGAGCAGCGACTCCATATCGTCGGCGCAATCATCGGCGATCACCTCGCCATGGCAATCAGTATCGAACCGATACACCATGACGCGGTCGAACCCGGTGGCCTTGCGCAGTTCCGCGGCTGCGCACCTGAACAGCTCGCTGGAACTCGTCGCGGCGCGCAATGCCTGGATGGTGCGGCGCGAGTGCAGCCGCGTGCCGCCGGCGCCGCGACGCGCCGCGGCTTCGATTTCAACGTAGATTTTACCGCCAAGCCAATGCGCGCTCAATGCCAGAGGCGGCAGGCCGGGCGCTTGCGGCGGCAGCCTTGCGACCACGGCGCCCGGATCCTCCTCCGGCGCACCCGCCAAAACCTCGGCCACCGCATTCTGACCGATCAGATCGCGCAGGTCCCTGCCAAGGGCATCCTCGCCGCGAATGCCGAGGAAAACGCCGAGATTGGCCGACGCATGCCGAACCACGAGGTCGGCCGGGCCGGCCACCAGCAGGGCACCCCAATCCTGTATGGCGCCCGGCGAATGGATCGCCTCGCTAAGGCACGTAGCAAGCAGCGGATCAGGAGCGCTCATGTCATCCCCGGCCGCGTCGTGCGGCCCCTTCGCGTTGGCCGAAGAGATGACATTCTTGTGTTAACGCGGCGTGTGCGCCCCCCACGATGCCGGGCCACACGGGTAATAGGTGGTCGCTCTTATTGGAAAAGATCGATTCGCGCAGGCGCGGAAACACAACAAGTGAATGAGACAGCAGGGAGGCAAGACTTCTTTTTTGAAAAAAAGAAGCAAAAAACTTTTGATTCCTGAAGCGACCTTCACGATGACGGCTGCGCCGCGATCGCTCGGCTGGCGCAGGACAGCCCTTATTCCTTATATCGATACCCAATGCCGTACAAAGTCTCGAACTGGTTGAACACCGGGTCGGACTGGCGGAACTTCTTGCGCACCCGCTTGATGTGGCTGTCGATCGTGCGATCGTCCACGTAAATGTTTTCGCCATAAGCCGCATCGATCAGCTGATCCCGCGATTTCACCATCCCGGGGCGCGCCGCCAGCGCCTTCACCAGCAGAAATTCGGTCACGGTCAGCTGAATATCGGTGCCTTTCCACATGCACTGGTGCTTTGTCTCGTCGAGCACGAGTTCGCCGCGCGCCATGATGCCGCCGGCCGGTGCCCCCGAGCCCTCCGCCCGGCTGCTCTCGTTGCGCCGCAGCAGGGCCCGGATCCGCTCGATCAGCAGGCGCTGGCTGAATGGCTTGGTAATGTAATCGTCCGCGCCCAGGCGCAGGCCCATCAGTTCGTCCACCTCCTCGTCCTTGCTGGTCAGGAAAATCACCGGCATCTGCGTGCGCTGGCGTAAACGCTGCAGCAGTTCCATCCCGTCCATGCGCGGCATTTTGATGTCGAGCACGGCGAGATCCACGGGCTTGGCGTTCAACGCCTGCAGCGCGCTTTCGCCGTCGGTATAGGTGCGCACCGCATAACCCTCCTGCTCCAGCGTCATGGCCACGGAGGTGAGGATGTTGCGGTCGTCATCGACCAAGGCGATGGTGTGCTTCATTATGGTTATATCCCTGGGCGTCGGGTTTGGCGTTTTAGGTTCTTGCCCGGTGGCGGGCATGGGGCAATCGGGGAAGCAAGCAAGCCGTTCTTTTTTGGCAAAAAGAACCAAAAAACTTTTACTTATATGGCAGTTCGTCCCGTCCCGCTTGGGACCAATCGGCGGCCGCAGCGAGGACGGAAAAGTTTTTTGCTTCTTTTTTTCAAAAAAGAAGCGCTTGCCTTCCCTTGCCCCATTGCCCAGTCAACGCAAAAAGGAGGCCATCGTGCCTGACCCGGCTATTTTTGCTGCGCGCTGCCTGCTCCGCACGGCACGGGCCGGCACACTCGCCACCCAGATGGATGGGCAGCCTTTCGCCTCGCTCGTCACACCGGTGGTGGCGCCCGATGGCGCTGTGCTGGTCCTGCTCTCGTCGCTGGCCACCCACACCCGCCATTTGCTCGCCGATGCACGATGCGCCCTGATGGTGATGGGTGCCGCGGAAAACGCCAACCCGCAAACCGCCCCGCGCGTCACCGTCACCGGGCTCGCCGAGCGCTGCGCGGACCCGGCGCTGCGGCGCTACTGGGTGGCGCGCCACCCCTATGCCGCGCTGTATGCCGATTTCAGCGACTTCTCCATCTGGCGGTTGCTGCCGCAGGCGGGCCACTATGTCGGCGGCTTCGCCAACGCCGCATCACTGCCCGGGGCCGCCCTGCTGCCACCGGCGGAAGCAGTGGCCGCCCTCGCCGAAGCGGCCCCCCGCATTCTGGCCCATTGCAACGAAGATCACCGGGAGGCGCTGAACCAGCTTGCCGGCACCCAGGGCAAAGAAGGCGCGTGGCACATGCTGGGCGTGGATACCGATGGCATCGATCTTGTACAGGACGACACCATCCTGCGCGTGGCGTTCCACGCCCCTGTTGCCGACGCCGCCGGCGTGCGCGCCGAACTCGTGCGCCTGCTGCACACACCCAGCGATTAGGATAGGAAGAGTTCTTTTCTGAAGAAAAGAACCAAAAGACTTTTATGTTCCGATGGGGCACGAAACGTAAAACCCGCGCAGGCGTAAAAGTTTTTTGCTTCTTTTTTTCAAAAAAGAAGGGCTTCCCTGCCTGCCTCAGTCCGCCGCCAATGCCTGCTCGTCCATCGCCACCACAACGCAATTCCGGCCGGTGCGCTTGGCGGCATAGAGCGCCCGATCGGTGGCGCGCAGCAATGCGTCCGGCCCATCGCAGCACACATCGGGGCCGCACCAGGCGGCCCCGATGCTCACCGTAACAATCCTGCCGGCGAAGGCGGGGTGCGGGATGCCACGGCTTTCAACGGCGCTGCGGATGCGCTCCGCGACAGCTTGAAGCTGGCGGCGCGGCAGGCCCGGGCAAAGCACGGCGAATTCCTCCCCGCCCCAGCGCGCGACGCTGCCACGCCCGCCGCGCACGACGCCGCCGATGGCATGGGCGATGGTGCGCAGGCACGCATCACCCTCGGCATGGCCACAGGAATCGTTGAAGGCCTTGAAATGATCGACATCGACGAGAATGAGGCCGAGGCTGTTCCGGCGCCCGCCCGCATCGGCCAGTTGCTGCCACGCGGCGGTCATTTCACTCTCGAAGTTGCGGCGGTTGGCGACCCCGGTCAGAGCATCGGTATTCACCATGCGTTCCAGGTCGGCATTCACGCGGCGCAGTTCCGCGGCCGTCTGTTCCGTGTGCAGCGATCCCAGGAAGGCGCGCCGGCGCGCCGTTTCACGCACGGCCGCGAGGAAAGAGCCGACGCCGAGCGCAATCGCGCCGATCGCGAGCGCAATCAGATGGTGGAGGGTTTGCTGCCTTCCGAGCGCGATCCAGAAAACCGTGAAGAAACAGGCGAACCAGATTGCGGCAAGCCGGCGGGAGGCCGCCGCCGGCAATGGCGGCACGGCACTCAGCACTGCGAACAAGATCAGGTATACCACGATGTTGCGATCGATCGCATCGGGCGCGTCCGCCGCCAGGATCCACGCGCTAAGCGCCGCCTGCCCGGCAATCGGGATTCCAAAGGCCGCAAGTTCGGGCGCCCCTGCCCTGACGTGGCGAAGGGCCGCAATGCCCGCGATACAGAGCAGGATCACCGCCGCCCGCCCGACCATGTGCGCGGAAAAATGCGGCGCCTTGTCGAGGTAGTCGATGAGCGAGGCCATCACCACGGCGGCGGCGGTCAGCCAGAGCGCCGTCTGCAGATGCCATTTGCGGGCGCGCTCCTGGCTTTGCTCATAGAGGCTGGCCACCCCAGGCGAAAATACCGTGTATGAGGCGCATGCGAGCTGCCGCTCGAGCTCCTCCCGTTGAGGCAAATCCACGAAAACCCTCCCACAGCCAGCCGCGGTTACCGAAAACCTAACACAAGGCGAATGGGTTTTGCTCGCGTGGGTTGCATCACAAACGCGTGATACACGGCGGGAATGCGGAGTGCGCTCCAAAAGGGAGCCTTCTTTTTTGAAAAAAAGAAGCAAAAAACTTTTACTTGCTACGCGGGTTGCACGCTGGCGTCAGAGCGCAGGACGTAAAAGTCTTTTGGTTCTTTTCTTCAGAAAAGAACACGCTTGCTTTCGACGAACTGCGTTGCAGCCTCCGCGTTGCAGACGAAACAAAATAGCCTGCGGCAGGCGGCACCCTGGCAGCCTATGCTCACGACCAGTTGATACCCGCGAATCTTACCATACCGCAAATATTACGCGGCATATATACTACGACGGGGGAGGAAATTTGTCGCAACGTTGCCAGCCACGCCATCCGGCGGACAGGTGCTGTCGCCGGGCGGGCACATGAGCGGGCACGCGCATTTTCCCATCGTTGGAATCGGCGCTTCTGCCGGCGGCATAGAAGCCTTCCGGGAATTCTTCGAACATATGCCACCCGATAGCGGCATGGCGTTCGTGGTGGTGCTGCATCTGCCGCCGGCCCGCAAAAGCATGCTGGCGGACATTCTGAGCCGCTGGACGCGGATGCCCGTGGTTTCGATCACGGATGGAATGGCCGTTCACCCCAACATGATATACGTTCCGCCTTCGGGCGTGACCGTGGCCCTGCAGGACCAGCGATTGCGCCTGCACCAGATGATGGTGGACCAGCCGCGCGAGTTCAGCCCTATCAGCTCTTTTTTCAACTCGCTCGCGGAATCGTTGCATGAGGATGCGATCGGCATCGTGCTCTCGGGCACCGGCAACGATGGTGCGCTCGGGCTGAAGGCGATCAAGAGCTGCGGCGGGCTGACGCTCGCGCAGGGCCAGGAGGGTACGAAGCCGCAACATGAAGGCATGCCCTCCAGCGCCATCGCAACCGGCGCTGTCGATCTGGTGGCGTCGGCGAAAGCGATGCCCGCGCATATCCTGGGGGTGATACACCGGCGCCGGCTGCCGCAGAGTGCGGCCTTGCAGGATGAGCAGGCAACCGCTTCCAGGCTTGCGATCTGCAGCATTCTGCATCGGCGCCTCGGGCATGATTTCTCCGGCTACAAGGAAGCAACCTTCATGCGGCGTGTGGCGCGCCGGATGCTGGTGGTCGGTCTGACGGTGCTCGATTCCTACGTGGTGCTGCTGGAGAGCGACCCCGCGGAAACCGAAATGCTGTTTCGCGACCTGCTGATCGGCGTGACCAGCTTTTTCCGCGATCCCGACACCTTCGAGGCGTTGGACGGCAACGTGCTGCCGCATTTGTTTGCCGGCAAGGGCAAGGATCATGTGGTGCGCGTGTGGGTGCCTGGCTGCTCCACGGGGGAAGAAGCCTATTCCATGGCCATCCTGCTGCACGACCATGCAGCCCGCCTGCCCGGCCCCGCGCCGCGATTTCAGATTTTCGCGACGGATATCGACGAGGTGGCGGTGGCGACGGCGCGCGCCGGCCGCTACCCATCCACGTTGCTGCGCGGCATTTCGCCGGAAAGGCGGGCCGCCTGCTTCGTGGAAGGCCATGACGGCAGCTTTACGGTCGCCAAACATTTGCGCGAGATCTGTACCTTCTCCGTGCACAACCTGGCCCGCGATCCGCCGTTCTCCCGCATCAATCTGCTTTCGTGCCGTAACCTGCTGATCTACATGGACAGCGACCTGCAGGCGACGCTGATCCCCGCCTTCCATTATTCCTTGACGCCGGGCGGAATTTTGCTGTTGGGCAGTTCCGAGACGATTTCACGGCACGAGGGGCTGTTCAGCACGCTGGACAGGGCGCATCGGATTTTCCAGAAACGCGATGTGCCCAGCCCGCCGCTCAGGCTGAGCGGGCGCGGATTGCCCAGTGGAGGCGCATTGATGAGCGGCCAATATCCGGTTCGGCCCGGCGCACCCAAACCGCCGGCCCCGAAATCCGGCGCGCGCGAGAGCGGCTGGAGCGGCGCAGAGCGCCCGGGGCCGCCCTTCGTGGTGGTGAACGGGGATGGCGACATCCTGCTCTATTCCAGCCGTACCAGCCGCTTCATGGAAGCGGCGGCCGGGCTGCCGATCCGCTCCGTGCTGGAAACCGCGCGCCGCGGGTTGCGCATTGCTCACAAATCCGCGGGCGAGGCAGCACCCGCGGCGCCGAGCCCGCCTGCATCGAACGCGGCAGCTTCGAGCGGCGGGAACGAGCCCGTATATCTGGTGGTGGTGCTGGAGGATCGGGCCGAGCCCGCGATCCAGGCCGAGGAGGTGGCCGCCGAGCCGGAGGCGGACATGCAATTGCAGAGCGCACTGCATTATACGCGCCAGCAACTGCAAGCCATGACCGAGGAACATGAGGCGGCGCTGGAGGAATTGCGCAGCGCCAATGAAGAGCTGCATTCGGTGAACGAGGAGTTGCAATCGGCCAACGAGGAGCTGGAGACCTCGAAGGAGGAAATCCAGTCGATCAACGAAGAACTGCAGACGCTGAACAGCCAGCTTTCCAGCAAGGTGGACGAACTGGACCGCAAGAATTCCGACCTGCAGAACCTGTTCGAAAGCACGCAGGTGGCCACGATCTTCCTCGATCCCTACCTGGTGGTGCGCGGCTTCACACCGGCGGCCGCGAATATCTACAACCTGATCCCGAGCGATCACGGGCGGCCGCTGACCGATATCGTGAGCCGGCTGGACTATGCCGGCTTGCGTGAGGACGTAAACCGCGTGCTGGCAACGCTGGAGCCGACGGAGCGGCCGGTGGTGCGGCATGACGGCACCATGCATTACCTGATGCGCATCCTGCCCTATCGCACACCCGACAGCAAAGTGGATGGCGCGCTGGTTACGTTCGTGGACGTGACCGAAATTGCCCAGGCCGAGCAGCATCAGCGCCTGCTGGTGGACGAGCTGAACCACCGGGTGCGCAACATGCTGACGGTGGTGACCTCGCTGGCGACCCAGACCATGCGGCGTTCCGCGACGATGGAGGAGTTTTCGAAGAATTACCTGGGGCGGGTGCATGCGCTGGCGGCCGCCTATTCGCTGCTGAGCCGGGAGGCATGGCGCACCGTGCCGATGCGCGATGTGATCATGGAGGAGCTTCGGCCGTTTCTCTCCGAACGGATGAACATCGTGGCCGAGGGGCCGCGGGTTTTGTTGCAGGCGCAGGCCGCTCTCGCACTTGGCATGGCAATTCATGAACTTACGACGAACGCCGTGAAATACGGCGCGTTGTCGGTTCCGGAGGGCAATGTCACAGTGAGCTGGAAGATCGAAACGACCGGTGCGGAGAGCCATCTGCAACTGGATTGGCTGGAAAGCGGCGGCCCGGCCGTGGTGCCGCCCGAGCAACGCGGCTTTGGCATGACGCTGATCGAGCGTGGCCTGCGCCAGGACGTTGCCGCCGAGGTTGCGGTGGAGTTTGCGACAACGGGCGTTCATGCGCGGGTGCGGGCGCCCGTGGCGGCGGGGACGGTCGTGCTCGATGTGCTCGCGCCCGCCGGCGGCTGAGATGGTGGGGCAGGCCCTGGAGGGGCTGCGTGTGCTGGTGGTGGAAGACGAGCTGCTGATTTCGCTGCTGATCGAAGATATTCTGGCAGACCGGCATTGTGCCGTGATCGGGCCCTTCGACCGGCTGGCCGGGGCGCTGCAGGCGGCGAAGGCGGAAGCGTTCGATCTTGCCGTGCTCGATGTGAACGTGGCCGGCGAGAAGGTTTATCCGGTTGCGGAAATACTGGCGGCGAGGTGCATCCCGTTTTTGTTTCTCTCCGGCTATGGGCAGGCGGCTGTTCCGAAGAACCGGCCGGAGTGGCGCGTATGCAAGAAGCCGTTCCGCCTGGAGGATCTGGTGACGATGCTGGAAGCGCAGATGGACCGGGCCTAACGTCAACACCCGATGCCGGCCAGGCCCCGTATCGTGCCACCGGCGCAGGACATAAAAGTCTTTTGGTTCTTTTCTTCAGAAAAGAACGTCTTCGTATCCGACAAGCGCCGGGTGTGCAGGCAGGTTGCGGCGATGGCATAAGTGATGGCCACCCAACCCCGACCCCAGGCCCACGCATGCCCCTGATCCTCACCAACGCAAATCTCGTTCTGCCCGCCGAAATTTTGGCCGGCACGCTGGTGGCCGAGGGGGGGCGGATTGCCGAATACGGCCCCGGGGCTTCGGCCGCCGCCGGCGCGCTGGACATGGACGGCGATTTCGTTCTGCCCGGCGCCGTGGATGTGCATACCGATAATCTGGAGCGGCAGGTGGAACCGCGCCGCAATGCACGGTGGCCGGGCCGCCCCGCCTTTCTGGCGCATGACGCGCAGTGCGCGGCGGCCGGCGTTACCACCGTGCTGGATGCGCTTTGCGTGGGCGATCTCGGCTTCGACGACAACCGCCAGCGCACCTGCCTGGAGGGCATTGCCGATCTGGATGCGCTGGCGCCGACGGGGCTGCTGAAATGCGACCACAGGCTGCATCTGCGCTGCGAGATGCCGGCGATCGGCATGCTGGCGATGCTGGACCGGCTGGTGGCCCATCCGTCGCTGGCGATGGTGAGCCTGATGGACCACACGCCCGGCATCGGCCAGTACGGCGACCTGGCGAAATACCGGGCGGCACGCGCGCGTGACGGGCAAGCGCCGGAGGAGACGGAGCGGCGCATCGCGGCGCTGCACGCGCAGCGGGCCCGCATGCGCGATCCGAACCGCCAGGGCGTGCTGGCGAGGCTGCGCGGCTCGGCGGTGCGGGTGGCGAGCCATGACGACCGCACCGAAGCGGAGGTGGCGGAGAACCTGGCCGACGGGATCGAGGTGGCGGAATTTCCGGTGACGCTGGCGGCCGCTGCGGCGGCGCGGGCTGGCGGCATGGGCGTGATCGCGGGCGCTCCGAACCTGGTGCGCGGTGGATCCCATGGCGGCAACGTGGCGGCGCAGGCGCTGCTGGAAGCGGGGCTCGTGGATGCGCTGGCATCCGATTACGTGCCGGCGAGCATGGTGCATGCGGCTTTCATCGCGGCCGATTGTGCGGGGTTGGGACTGCCCGCGGCGGTGCGGCTGATATCCGATGCGCCGGCGCGGATGGCGGGCTTTGTGGACCGCGGACGCATCGAGCCCGGCTTGCTGGCCGATTTCATCCGGGTGCGCGTGCATGATGGGCTGCCTGTGGTGCGCGAGGTTTACCGCGCCGGCGTGCGGGTGGCGTGATGGCGGATCAGGGTTTTCGGGCGGCCCTCTACTGGGCGCCGCCGGCGGACGATCCGCTGCTGGCATTAGGCAATGGGTGGCTGGGGCGCGATCCGGAGACGGGCGGTGCGCGCGAGCAGCCGGCGATTTTGGCGCAATATCCGGGCGTTACGGACGCACCGGCCGGGTATGGTTTTCATGCGACGCTGCGGCCGCCGATGCGGCTTGCCACCGGCTGGGAGGAATTTTTGGCGGCCGCCAAAACGGTTGCGCGCGAGGTGCCACCATTCGATCTGCCGGCCCTGGTGGTGGACGACATGAAGGGGTTTTTGGCGCTGCGGGAAAGTGTGCCCTGCCCCGCCCTGCAGGAATTGGCGGATGCGTGCGTGCGCGGCACGGATGTGCACCGGCTGGCGCCATCGGCACGGGAACTCGCCGGGCGCCGCGCCGCGGGGCTTTCGGCCGAGCAGGAGGCCATGCTGCTGGCGTGGGGGTATCCCCATGTGTTCGGGTGCTGGCGGTTTCATATGACGCTGACGCGGCGGCTGAACGCGGCGGAAATGGCGGTGCTGCGGCCGGCGGCGGAGGCGCATTTTGGGGCAGCGCTGAAGCTCGGGCGGCGGGTGAGCGAGATTGTGGTGTTTACGCAGCTTGGGGCGGCGCCGTTTTTGGTGGCGGAGCGGATTAGATTAGGAAAGTAAGCGCTTCTTTTTTGAAAAAAAAGAAGCAAAAAACGTTTACTTCCCGATTACGTTGTGCGGCGCCACAGATCGTCCCTGTCCACGATCGTCATGCCGATCGGCATCAGGCTGATGCCGGCAAGCTTGATGTGCTGGATGGCGAAGGGGATGCCGATGATGGTGACGGCGCAGGCCAGCGCCGCTACAAGATGGCCGATGGCGAGCCAGATGCCGAACAGCACAAGCCAGATGATGTTGCCGAGGAAACCGAGCGGGCCGGTGCCGAGATCCTCCCGCCCGGTCAGATCGTAACGGTTCACCGCCTCCCGGCCGAACGGCCATAGCGAGAACAGGCCGATGTTGAAGCAGGCGCGGGCCCAGGGCAGGCCGATGATGGAAATGGCCGCGATCAAGCCGACGACGAACCAGGCGGCCGCCATGACAAAGCCCCCAAAGACCACCCAGATCACGTTCAGGATGAACGCCATTTCTGCCCCCGCTCATTTGATGCCCAATGGTAGCGCATTCGTGAGGGCTCGTCTTCTGTGCAAGTTGGCGGGCTGCCAAATCGCGACGCCACCCTATGGCCTGGCGATGCGAGGCGGTTTGGGGGCGGAGCGGGTGCTGTGCAGGATGTAGATGGCAATCACCATGACGATGATCAAAAGGGCAAGAACGCCGAGCTCCAGCATCGAATCCTGAAACAGCTTTTGCGCCGCATCCGTCATGCTGCCGTTGGTGCTCTCCGATGATTGCAGGGTGATCACCAGCACGCGGCGAATGCTGGCGATGAGGCCGACGACCAGAAACGGTTCGCAGGTGAGGCCGCCCGTGCGCATGGAGGCGCGCACCGTGTGCAGGATCTCGATCAGCATCAGCACGAACAGCAGGCGGTCGATAATGCGCAGGATGCTGGCATCGTTGGAAAAGCTGCCGATGGCGGTGAACAGCACCACGGCCGCGGCCCCGA
>Ga0116226_10002699_pt1 | contig 15526 bp, 15 predicted proteins | sample S1TSphfallax_FD_89692 | JGI IMG/M metagenome (GOLD analysis project Ga0116226, IMG submission 89692) | Host-associated microbial communities from peat moss isolated from Minnesota, USA - S1T2_Fa - Sphagnum fallax MG | ecosystem: Host-associated > Plants > Peat moss > Unclassified | place: USA...
GCCCTGTTCCACGCCCGCATCCTGCAGGACCTGGACTTCCACGAATTCAAGATCAGTGTGAAGGCGTCGGACGTCTTCCTGACCGTCGCCGCCTATCAGCAACTGGCCGAAGCCATCGACTGTCCCCTGCATCTGGGGGTGACGGAGGCCGGCCCGCTCCGCTCGGGCACCATCAAGTCGGCCATCGGTCTGGGCAGCATGCTGTGGGCCGGCATCGGCGACACCATCCGCGTCTCGCTGGCCGCCGATCCGGTGGAGGAGATCAAGGTCGGCTTCGATATCCTGAAGTCGCTGGGCCTGCGCCATCGCGGCGTGAACATCATCGCCTGCCCGTCCTGCGCGCGTCAGGGCTTTAACGTGATCGAGACGGTCGGCAAGCTGGAGGAGCGTCTGGCTCACATCTCCACGCCCCTGTCGCTCTCCATCATCGGCTGCGTCGTCAACGGGCCGGGCGAGGCGCTGATGACCGATATCGGTTTCACCGGCGGCGGCTCCGGGAAGGGGGTCGGCATGGTCTATATGGCTGGAAAGGTCGATCACAAGATCGATAACGCCGACATGGTCGAGCACATAGCCGGCCTGGTCGAAGCCAAGGCCGCTGAACTGGACGCCAAGAAAGCGGCGGAGGACACCGCCAAGCGGCGGGTCAGCGAACCGGCGGAATAGGCGACAGGCGTTACGACCGCGCGACTACGGCTGATCCGATCTCCCCTTGCGGGCCGCATATCGTTCGCCGATCAGACGTCGAAAGGCGCCAGACAGTTAAGGACTCGACGCCTAGAGATTAGTGGGAAACATTATTCGCAATGTTGTTGAACGTGCCTGTCAGATTGGTCCCGACCAGGGTTACCGAACTGATAATCACAACAGCGATAAGGGCGGCGATCAGACCATATTCAATGGCGGTGGCCCCAGACTCATCTTTGAGAAGATTGGAAAATAGACGACGCATACGCCAAACTCCTGCTACGGAATCTTGCCAGCTTCTGCTGGATACCTCCTCTTATTAGAGCATTCCCATTGATATTTTCTAAACTGTTTTATGCATAATTGCAACATTGTATCATCATACGAAATACAATTGAGCGCAGCCGATCTTCGCCAAAAAGGGATATGCTTCATTCTCGTCCTCTCCCATAGCGGCGGGGGGGGGGCGGCGCTGTCGGGTTAGAACCATGCCCCCTCGCCACACTTCGTGTGGTCTCCTCCCCCGCTCCGCAGGGGGAGAGAGGAAAGCGGCCTGTTAACAGGGTCAAGCGCCGCCTAGACGCAGGTAATTATGGCCTCATTTCAGCACAGATAGGCCCTCACGCCGCCCCCGGGCGATGCGATCAGATTTCCGGCATGAGGCGGGCGCGGGCGGCGGCCTTGTCGTGCTGCATCTGCTCGACCATGGCGTCCAGCGTGTCGAACTTCTCGTCGCCGCGCAGGAAGGCGACCAGGTCGACCTCCAGGGTCTGACCATAGATGTCTTCGTCAAAGTCGAACAGATTTACTTCCAACTTCTCGCCGACGCCGTCCACGGTGGGGCGGCTGCCGAAATAGCCGACGCCCGGCACCTCGCGGCCGTCCGCTAGGCGCGTGCGAGTGGCGTAGATGCCGGGCGCGGGGCGCACATAATCCTCCAGCAGGATATTGGCGGTCGGGAAGCCGATGGTGCGGCCGAGCTGGTTGCCATGCACCACGACGCCTTCAATGGCGAAGGGACGCCCCAAGAGCAGGGCCGCCTGCTCCGGCCGTCCGGCGCGCAGGGCCTCGCGCACGGCGCTGGAGGAGCACTTGCCGCCCGCGCCGTCGCGGATCGGATCGGCGATGGACACGCCGAAGCCGTACTTTTCACCCAGCGCCTTCAGGCTTTCCGGCGTGCCGCTGCGCCCCTTGCCGAAGGTGACGTCAAAACCCGCAGAGACATGGGCGACGCCCAGGCCCTGATGCAGCACATCCCTCGCAAAAGCTTCATCGCTCAGCCCGGCCATCTCCGCATCAAAGGCCAGAACGTGCAGACGATCCACGCCCAGGCTTTCCAGCACACGGCCGAGCTGGTCGGTGTTCATCAGCCGAAACGGCTCGCCGGACGGATCAAACCAGCGACGGGGATGCGGCTCGAAACTGATAACGCCGAGGGGAACCTTCAGCCGCCCGGCCGCCTTGGCCGCGGTGGCGATCACCTGGCGGTGGCCGCGATGCACGCCGTCGAAATTTCCGAGCGCGACGGAGGCGCCGCGCAACTCCGGCTCCAGATCGCGCCAGCCGTAATGAAGGTGCAGCGACACGCTAAGCCGCCACGGTGAGGGCTTGCGCCACGGGTCGGCGGGGGGCGCGCACCACCGCCTCCCCCTCTACCGACGCCTTGCGCCGCACAAGGCAGACGGTGGACAAGGTGACGTCCGCGCCTTCGATTTTAGTGACGGTGGCGCGCACTGTCACCGCGTCGCCGATCCGAATCGGCCGTTTGAAATCGAGCTTCTGGGACAGGTAGATGGCGCCGGGACCCGGCAGGGTCGCGCCGAGCAGGGCGGAGATATAGCCGGCCGCCAGCATGCCGTGGGCCACCCGTCCCTTGAAGATCGTCCCCTGCGCGAAGTCTTCATCCAGATGAACCGGATTGTCGTCCCCAGTCACGGCGGCGAAGGCCGCCACGTCGGCCTCTTGCACCACATGCACCTGTTCGGCGCTCAGCCCGACCGTCAGATCTTCAAGATAAAGCGTCGGCCTGATTTGAGGGCTCATCAAGGGTTCCATCTCTGTCGCCCCCTCTCATAGCGCGGCCGTTTCCCAGGCGCGAGATACATACGCGCATCTTGTCGCCGAACGACGCCGGTGAGGGGGCGGATGGATCAGTCTTAGCGCGCGCAGCCGCAGGGCGAGGGAGATTGATAGGCCTGGGGCGGCATATAGGCCGGCGGCGCATAACTCGGCTGGGCGTAGTAAGAGGCTGAGGACGGCGGTTGGGCGTAACCGCAGGCGGCCGGCGCCTGATAATAGCCGCCCTGATAATAGCCGCCTTGGCCCTGGGCCGCGCACGGCGGGGCGTAAGCCTGCTGCGGGGCGACCTGCTGTTGATAGTATTGCGGGGGATAGGCCTGGACCGGCGCATATCCGCCGCCGCTGTCTGCGACATCGCCTTCGTTCAGCGAATAAGTCTGGGCGTAGGCGTCGCCGTAATCATAGCCATAGGGCGCAGCGTAATCGCTGTAGCCGCCATAACCGGCATAACCGCCGATCAAGGCGCCGCCAAAGCCGTAATAGACGCCCCGATCATAGCCGTATCGGCCGCCCCGAACATAACCGCCTCCAACGCTGGAACGGCCTTGGAGGCTGCCGCGGCCGCCGCCGACCGCGCCGCCCTGCGGCCTGCCGCCCCAGGGCCGACCGCCGCCGGAGCCCCCCCACTGGCCATGTCCCATACCTGAGGCATGGCCGCCGCCGTGGCCCACACCGCCGGCGGGAGCGCCCGCGAGCGCCATGCAAGGCGCCAGCAAGGCCGCAGCCACACCAAGACTTAAAGCACGCGCCGATCGTCTGTCTTGCTGCCGCATAGCCGTCGCCTCCCAATCGCTTCGGCCGTAGCTGGACGCGAACCCGCGACAAGACGTTAACCGACGTTAATATAACGCCAAGACGGCGGCTGGGTTGCAAAACACCCGCCTCGACCCTGCGCAATCAAAGGCGCAATTTCACTGGCCCCGCATTGATTCACGTCCGCCGGACCACACATAGGAAAGACCGCGCCTCGCCATGCCGAATTCGGGTGGAGGGGCTGCGGGCGAAGTCGCTTTTGATGAGGACTTGGCTATGACCACACGAACCGTTGTGTTCGACAGCCCCTTTTTGCTGGGATTCGAGCATACGCGCGCCTTGATCGAACGGGCGGCAAAGGCGGCGGCGGAAACCTATCCGCCTTATAATGTCGAGCAACTCGCCGAAGACCGAGTCCGCATCAGTCTGGCGGTGGCCGGCTTTTCACCGGACCAACTGCAGGTCACGGTGGAGGATAACCAGCTCATTGTCGCCGGGCGACGCGAAGGCGAGACGCGTGAGAACGCGCCGGCCGCCTACCTGCACCGGGGCATAGCGGCGCGCAGCTTCATGCGAAGCTTTGTGCTGGCGGAGGGCATGGAGGTCGACCTCGCCCTGCTTGAGCATGGCCTACTGCATATAGATGTGGTCCGTCCCCAACCCGCGCGACAAATCAAACAAATCCCCATCCGCACTGGCGGCTGAACGCGCCTCAGCGCGATCCCTGCCGGCGACGGCAATCTTAAACCCTTTATGGAGGCGGTCTGATATGACGCATCCCCTAACGAATGAAGCCTTCGCCGATCTCGGCGCGCCTATCCTGGTCTACATCCGTCCCATCCGGGCGGCCGACGCGATGGCGGACCTGCCTTTTGCCACGGCGGAGCAGGCCGGGCTTGATCCTGATCAGACGCTATACGCCCTACATGGGGCAAACGGTGCGCGCCTCGCCTTGATGACGGATCGCGACGCGGCCTATGCCGCCGCCGTGGCGCATGAGCTGGCGCCAGTGTCGCTGCATTAGCTTACGCCGCCGTCGCGGATTCCTCATGCACCAGGAGGGCGTGCAGAGCGTCGGGCGTCCGCGCTTGGCGCAGGTGCTGGCGCAATTCGCTTCGGCGCAGAACGCGAGACACCCGCGCCAGGGCCCGCAGGTGCTCGGTATTCGCCTCTTCCGGCGCGAACAGGGCGAAGAGCAGGTCAACAGGCTGGTCATCGACGGCGTCGAACGCCACCGGCGCCTCCAGCCGCACGAACACCGCCCGCATGCGCCTCAACCCCTTGAGCCTCGCATGGGGCAGGGCGACACCTGAGCCGACGCCCGTCGATCCCAAGGCCTCCCGCGCCAATAGGGCGTCGAGAATATCCGACGGCGCCATGCCGAACGCGAAGCCGGCAATATCGGCTATGGCCGCCAGGGCCTGACGCTTGCTGTCGGCGCCCAAGCGGTGGGCGATGCAGCCTTGCTCTAAGCACTCACTGAGGTTCATTCCGAGATCGAGTCCTGGAGGTATGGGGGCGCGTCCCAGGGCGGTTCTTAAGGCGCCGCAGTGATCGAGCGCATATCACATCCGCGTGGGGCAGCCAGAGATTTGGGGTCGTTTGGCCTCAGACCTGGCGCGGATGGGAGAAAAATGAGCGCATCTGCCCAGAGCCGGGGCGTATTATAGCTTAGCCGTGCGCCGAAGCGGGGTTTCAGCCCGCCGGGCTTGGGCGCGTCCGCTGGGGGTCTATCCAGCCGATATTGCCGTCCTGGCGGCGATAGACCACCGATATTCCACCGTGCGCCGCGTTGCGGAAAAGCTGGACCGGCGCGCCGGAAAGGTCCAGTTCCATCACGGCCATGGAGACGGTCAGCGTCTTCACCGTCGCCTCTGTCTCGGCGATGATCATGGCGGCGGGGGCGCCATCTCCGGCCGAGCCGTCCTCGCCCCAGTCCTCATCCAGATCGTCATTATCGTCGGGCGCGCGCAGAACGATGACCGGCGCCATCTCCGTCGGCATGCGGGCGGCGACATTGTGCGGATGGTGGTTGGTGAGGCGGCGCTTATAGCGGCGAATGCGTGTCTCGATCTTGGTCAGGGCGGCGTCGAAGGCCGCATGGGCGTCCGCGCCCAGCCCGCGGGACACAAGCTGCTGACCCGAGGCGAGCAAGACCACCATATCGACGCAGAAGGAATGCCCATCCTTGCCCACCACGACCTCGGCGGAGCCGCCGCGCTCGAAGTATTTGCCGATGGCGGCCACCAATTCGGAAGAAATCCGGCTTCGCAATGCCTCCCCCAGATCAATCCGGCGCCCGGAAACCTGAACATTCATGGGAAGGCTGGGAGATTGGGTCATGGAAGCCATGGTGCGTCCGCTGTTTTCCGACACGTTATGCCTGCCGCGCCTGAACGCAAGCGCCTTACGCATAACCGCCGCAGCTTAAGCCGCCTCGCCTGGGCTGTAGGAGACTAAGCTTTTGATTTAGCGCGCTTCTGACCCGCTTGGTTCCATAAGGCCGCCAAGCTGCGGCCGATCACGCCTTCGGGAGCGTTTAAGGCCCGTCTCCAGGATTGGCGAATTGATCAGCCCGTAGCCAGGCTGCGCCGCCGCTCGACGGAAGAGGGGATGCGCATGGCTTCGCGATATTTGGCCACCGTGCGGCGGGCGATGTCGATGCCGGTTTCCTTCAGGATTTCCACAATCCTGTCATCGGACAGCACGCGTTCCCGGCTGTCCCGCTCGCCGTCGATCAGGGCGCGTATCTTGTGGCGCACAGACTCCGCTGAATGCGCCTCGCCCCCATCCACTGCGGCGATGGACGAGGTAAAGAAGAATTTCAGCTCGAATACACCCCGCGGCGTGGCGATATATTTGTTGGAGGTCACGCGGCTGACGGTGGATTCGTGCATGCCGATGGCGTCGGCGACGGTCTTGAGGTTGAGGGGGCGTAAGTGCTCCACCCCGAGCACCAGAAAGGCGTCCTGCTGGCGCACAATCTCGCTGGAGACCTTCAAAATCGTGCGGGCGCGCTGATCCAGGCTCTTCACCAGCCAGTTGGCCTGGGCGAGACAGTCAGCGACGAAGGTCTTTTCCGCATCACTGCGGGCGGCCATGACCACGCGGGTATGATAGCGCTGATCCACCAGCAGCTTGGGCAGCGTGTCGCTGTTCAGGTCCACCCGCCAATAGCCCGTTCCGTCTTCGCGCACGAAGACATCGGGGATGACAGGCTGGACCGGCTCTGAGCCGAAGGCCGCGCCGGGGCGGGGCGTCAGCGCCTTCAGCTCGGCGATCATCTCCTTCAGATCATCGTCATCCACGCCGCAGGCCCGCTTTAGGCCCACCATATCCCGCTTGGCCAGCATTTGCAGGTTGTCCAGCAGGGCGGCCATGGCCGGATCGTAGCGATTGCGATCCTTGAGTTGCAGGGCCAGACATTCGGGCACGGAGCGGGCGAAGACGCCGGTGGGTTCAAACCCCTGAAGCTGGGTAAGCACGCCCTCAACCATCGCAAGCGAACAGCCCAGCCGGTCGGCGACCTCCGCCAACTCGGCGCGCAGATAGCCGCCTTCGTCCACGGCATCAATCAGGGTGGCGGCGACGGCGTAGTGCGGGCCGGTGATGCGCAGGGCTGAAAGCTGGTCGCGCAGATGCTCATGCAGGGTCTTGTCGCGGGTCAGGGCGGACTCGAAATCGTCGCCGTCCGTCTCGAAGGAGCCGCCCCGATTGGCCTTTGACCAGTCCACCGCGCCGCCCACATCGGCGCCCTGCCCCATCGGCCCCGCATCGCCGGTGGCCCGGTCGCCGGGCGAGGCGTCGGCGTAGAGATCGTCATGCCGGGCGTCCAGATCGGCTTCGGCCGCGCCGCCTGGCGCCTCGTCAATGCCCGATAAGACCGTCTCCGCCTCGCCGCGCGGTTCTGCGTCCGGCTCAGCATCCTCTCGCGCCAACAGGGGATTACGCTCAAGCTCGCCTTCCACAAAGGCGTCCAGCTCAAGATTAGACAATTGCAGAAGCTTGATCGCCTGCTGCAACTGGGGCGTGATGACAAGGCTCTGACCCTGTCTGATCTCTAATCGTGGACTGAGCGCCAAAGCGCACCCCTGGCCTAAAACTTGCTTGCCACCCTAAAGCAAGCAGTCCCACCGATTAGTTAACGGCGGCGCAGATTTTGCAGGGGGGGACTATCCGAACCGATCACCCAGATAGACGCGGCGGACTTCCGGATCGGCCAGCACCTCATCCGGGCTGCCTTCGAACAGAACCTCGCCGGCGTGGATAATGGAAGCGCGGTCGATGATTTCCAGCGTTTCGCGGACATTGTGGTCGGTGATCAGAACGCCGATGCCCTGGTCTTTCAGATAGGCGATCACCTCACGAATATCGGTGATGGCCAGGGGATCGATGCCGGCGAACGGTTCGTCCAGCAGCATGAAGGCGGGCTCGCTGGCCAAGGCGCGGGCGATCTCGCACCGACGCCGCTCCCCACCGGACAAGGATACGGCCGGCGATTTGCGCAGGTGCGAGATGCGCAGTTCGTCCAGCAGGCGATCCACCGTCAGCTTGGCCACACGGTCATCGCGCTCGCGCATCTCGACGACGGCCATCACATTCTGCTCCACCGTCATGCCGCGAAAGATCGAGGTTTCCTGGGGCAGGTAGCCGACGCCCAGTCGGGCGCGCTGATACATGGGCTGGGCGGTGATATCCTCGCCGTCCAGATAAATGGCGCCATAGTCGGCGGCGACCAGGCCGGTGACCATGTAGAAACAGGTGGTCTTGCCCGCGCCGTTAGGGCCGAGCAGACCCGCCACCTCGCCCCGCCCCAGCCGCAGACTGACGCTCTTGACCACGGCGCGGCCCTTGAAGGACTTGCCGATCTTATCAACGTAAAGCCCCTGCTTAGGCGGGGAGGACAGCGCCTGGCCGCCGGAATCGGTGCGCTGGTTAAGCGGGCGAAGCCGTTCCGCCGCGTCGCGGCGGCTGATATCGGGTAGGCCGACGCTCATGACGGCTTCTTAGGCGCGGGCTGGCCGGCCGCCGGCTGCTGGTTGGGATAAAGGATAGTGCGAATCCGGCCCGACGGCGTCTTGGGGTTGGAGGCGATCAGGTTGGATACGCCGGTCTTGCGGTCGATCACCAGCTTATCGCCCTTGCCGACACTCTTGCCCTGGACCAGCACAACATTGCCTTCCAGCGTAATGGTGTCGGTGGGGCCGTCATAATGGCCATGGTCGCCGCGGGCGTTTTGAGTCGAGGTGACGTAGTAGACGGGTCCCTGGGCGTCGATGTGATCGACATTGCCCAGATCAGGTTGCCCCGCGACCGGCGCGGCGGCGGGCTTGGCGCCGGGGGCGGTCTTATCCTTGGTATAGATCCACATCTTGGGCGTTCGGATGCGGGTGTCGTCCTGAATCACTTCGACATTGCCGGTGTAAATGTACACATGCTCAGGCTGGATCACCTCCAGCCCCTCCGACGAAATATCCACCGGGCTCTTGGACTGCCCGCCCAAAGGAGAGGCGGGAGGTGGAGAGGCGGCCGGCGCCGCCGGGGCTTGGGCTCGGCTGACGCCCGCCATGGCGGGAAGGACCAGGGCCGCGCCGACGGACAAGACGCGCCAGTTTGCGGAAAACTTCATTTCGCCGATCCCCGCTTGGGCGCCGCAGGCTGAGTCGCGGCGGGTTTGGAAGATGTCATCAACAGGTGGGTGTGCACAGAGCCGGTGAAGATCATGTGCTGGCCCTTATCATAAATCTGATACGCCAAGGCCCTTAGCGTGCCGGATGGGCCGTAACCATAGCAGGGAACCTGTCCTACCACGGAATTATCATCCATGTTTACATGGGCGAATTCGGCCTCGAAATGGTTGTCCTGCCCATCTGTGGCGCGGACATGGCCGGTAAGGTCCAAAAGCTTGGCCTGCTCATGATAAACGCCGTGATCCGCCGTAACGCGTTCCGGCTCGGGCGCTGTGGTCTTCTGGCGAAAACGCGGTTGGGTCAGGATGACCTTGTCCGGATCGCGCCCGTCGCGCACGGCGGAGTCGGCCCACATCACATAGGGCTGGCCCTTCGCGTCGCGCCCATAATAGACCGGGCGGATCATGTGGATCGAAGTTACCTCACCGCCGGCGTGAAAATGGGCGATCAAACTGCGCACGGCGATCCAGACCAGGGCGAAGGCGACCAGCGCGCCCATGGCGATGGGCAGGGCGCGGCGATAGAAGTGCACCACCTCAGATCGCCGCCGCCAGCGCGCCAGGGCCTTGGCGCGGCGGGCGGAATCTTCGCTTGGGCCGAGCCCGACGGCCAGGTTGGTTTCCACCTCAGCGGCCCCGCTCAGCTATGGGCGAAGACGTCGATGTCTTCCCAACCGGCGATATCCAGCTTGGCCCGCCAGGGCAGGAAGTCGAAACACGCCTGCGCATAGGCCATACGCCCTTCCCGAACCAACATGGCGTCCAACTTCACCTTCAAAGCATGTAGATTCAAGACATCGGACGCCGCATAGGCCAGTTGCTCCGCACTGAGGGTTTCAGAACCCCAGTCGGAACTCTGCTGCGCCTTGGAGATATCCACCCCCAGCAATTCCCGCGTCACGTCCTTCAAGCCATGGCGATCCGTATAGGTTCGCGCCAGTTTAGACGCGATCTTCGTACAGTAAACCGGCGCGGTGGTCACACCCAGGTGCAGGAAGAACATGGCGATATCGAAACGGCCGAAATGAAACAGCTTCAAGATGGCTGGGTCGGTCAAAAGCCGCTTCAGATTGGGGCAGTCATAGCCCGGCCGTGTAAGCTGCACCACATGGGCGTCGCCATCGCCGGCGGAAAGCTGGACCACGGTCAGGTCGTCGCGACGGAACCGGAGCCCCATGGCCTCGGAGTCCACCGCCACCATAGGGCCGAGGTCGAGCCCGTCGGGCAGATCGCCGATATGCAGGTGATTGGTCATAAAAAGGGGGCCTCTATCCTTAGGTCGGTCACCGCCGGGCTGGCTGATGAAGACCTGGCCCTGGGCGCCCTGTGTAGAGCGCGTCGCCGACGATCTCAATGCTTCGGGAAACACGACCGGCGAAGCCTTGGCAGGAGACAACACCCATAAAACGGCCAAGCTTATGAAACATTTGGCTATTACTTTATTGCGGCGAGGGCTTTCCTGCCCTTCTATTCGACGCCAAAGGGCGCCGTCGTCACGCCGTCAAGAACGTCGGCGTGTCTGCATGGGCGTCTTTGGTCTGGTCCAACAGCGATCCCATCGCCTGCGCCAGCTCGGCGAACTGGATAGGCTTGGCGACGACCGCATCCACCCCGGCGCGGCGATAGTCTTCCAGATGGTGCGACATCACATCAGCGGTCAGCGCGATAATCGGCAATCTGGGGCGACCCGAGAGTCCTTCGCCGGTCCGTATGGCGCGCACCGCCGTCAGACCGTCCATCACCGGCATCTGCATATCCATCAAGACCAGATCGAACTCGCCCGCCTGCCACGCCTCGACGGCCTGCGCCCCATCTTCGACCAAGGTCGGCGTGACGCCCATCTGCTGAAGCAGGGTCGTGAGCACCAGTTGATTAATCTTATTGTCCTCGGCCGCCAAGATTCGCAACACTCGGGTCGCTGCGTCACTGGTTTTGGAGTTGAGCGCCGGGGCCTGGGCGAGCATCGCCCCGGAGGCGCTGACCTTCGGCAAGGGCAAATGCACCGTAAAGGTCGATCCTATCCCCAACCGGCTTTCGACGACGATCCGGCCGCCCATCAGGCGGCACAGCTCGTGGCAGATCGACAGGCCTAGCCCGGTCCCGCCGAACCGACGCGTTGTGGATGAATCGACCTGCTCGAATTGCCCAAATAGCTTGGACAGCTTGTCTTCGGGAATACCGATGCCGGTGTCGCGAACCGAAATGACGAGGCCTTCGTCCAGACAGCACACGACAATTTCAACCTCGCCGGACTCTGTAAATTTGAGCGCGTTGGAGACGAGATTGCTGATAATTTGGCGAACGCGGGTCTGATCGCCCAGATACAAATCGCCGATAGGCTGGTCGTCCACAATCCGGTCTTCGGCGCGGCCCTCCCGTCGCAGGCTGAGTTCAAGACCTTTGTTCTGCGCCACGGCGGAAAAGGCGGCCTGAACATCGCCGACGATCTTCAAGAGATCAAACGGCGTCGCCTCAAGATCGAGCTTGCCGGCCTCGATCTTGGAGAAATCAAGCACGTCATTAAGGATGCTGAGTAGCACATCGCCGGAACTGTGAATGATGTCGACCTGCCGCCGCTGCAAGGGCGAGAGGTCGCCGGCGGCAAGGGTCTGGGCCATGCCCAGCACCCCGTTAAGGGGTGTACGAATCTCGTGGCTGACGTTGGCGATGAACTGCGATTTGGCGAGGTTGGCCGCCACCGCCGAGGACCGCGCCTCCCGCGCGGCGGCATGGATTCTACGCAATCGCTGCGCCGTACGACCCATGTCGCCCAGGGCGTTGTTGACGGGTACGGCGCAAATAAAAAGCGAGAGCAGGAAGAGCTGGAGGACGCTCTGCTTCAGGCGCGTGTTGCTCAGCGCCATGCCGAACAGCGGCCCATGGCCATGGAGGGTAAGGGCCGAGGCGATAATCGAAACAGTCAGGACAGCCCCCAAAACCCAGGTCGGCCCAGCTCTGAACGCCATCAGAATAAGAAGCGGATAAATGAAAATATAAATGTCGAAATGGTTTTGTAAAAAAGAAACAATTGTCGTCGCGAGGATCAATATAAATAGAAGTATCTGCTCCGCACGGCTGGCGTCGCTGAATTTGATATAACGCTTATTGTTCACGATCAGGAGAACGGCAGGCGTACCAATGATAAGACCGAGGGCGTCGCATAGGGTCCACCAGAACCAACGCCCAAAATTCAAGTCCGGCGCGTACTGGAAAGCGGCGAGAACCTGGCCGACGGCGGCGATCAAGCCGGCGGCGACGACGGAGAGGCCCGTAAAGGTCGCCAGACGCCGAAAGCGCGTGAGGTCCGTCGCCGCCCCGCAAAAATTTCGGATAAGGATCGCCAGGAGCAGGCCGTCGCCCCAGTTCAGAATGGCGTTATATACTCCCGCTCCCAAGTCATGCCTGAATATTATATTGACGACGACATTTATGAGGCCGTCGATCCCGAGAACTAGGAATCCCAGACGTTTGGGAAGAACAAGCAAGGCGACGACGATGGCGCCGTTCGCCGGCCAAAATGGCGATGAACCGTGTTCGTCCCGACAGCAAACCCGAATCGCCAGCGCCAAGACTGTAAAAATGCCGACCAACGCCGCCGCCGTTCTCAGCCCGCGTGCAGGCTGAGAGCTGCGATAGATCTGAAACCGAAATCGCGTCGGGAGGGCTGCAAAAATCATATGAACGCTTTAGGACGTTCGCGTTTAGTCTGAGTTAATGCAACCGATACACTGCACAGACCCTTGGATATGATCTTTTATGTTCGCACCGCCTTAGCCGGCGCAAAACAGTGATCGGGTCGCCCCGCTTCGTCGGGCGAGAGGCGATTTGGCGCCGGGGCGCCGTCTCGCCCTCAACCCATGCAAGCCGTCAAGTTGCGGCAAAGCCCGAGCAGGTCGGAGGCGTTTTCCAGGCCGTCCAGAAAGCGCTGGGGGATGGCGGATAGCCCGACCTGAGCCCCGACCAGGGCGCCGGTCAAAATGGCGCGGGATTGATTTTGTCCACCGCCATTGATCGCGTGCAGAACCGCGGATTCGAAATCATTGTGGAAGCGCGCCGCCAGGTAATAGGCGCCCGGCAGGACATGATACATGGCGCAAGGCATTCCATAGACAATGGAAATTTTCCAGGCAGGGTCGATCTTGATGTCGGGGTCCGAGGCGGCCCGGGCGACATAACCCGGCGTCAACAGGGCGTCGGGCGAGGCGAACTGCTTCACGCCGGACCCCAGCGTGTTTAGGCTGACGGAGCCGAAGGGCAGATCGCCCGTCTTGACCAGCGCCATGAGCTTGCCGGAAATCCCGGCGTCGAGTTTTTCGCCGGTGATCAATTGGGCAAGGACAGCGCAATAGGCGACGGTCATGGCGACGATAGACTCATCGTTCTGGGTGAGAACGGTGTTGGACCAGACCGCGTCCGCCATCGTCCTGGGCGAAGTTGCATAGAGGGCGGCCAGCACCAATCCCCGCTCTGCGGCTTCGGTGGTGTCGGCATGTCCGCCCGTTTGCGACCAGGGCTTTTTCTGTTTCACCCTGGCGCGGTAGGCTTCGCGAATGGATTGGCTGGTATAGCCGCCGGGACCCTGCATGGGCGTTCCGTCCAACTTCGGGAACAAATCTTCGTCCAGCCGCCGCGTAAAATCCGCCTCGTCATACCCCTTTTGGGAGACGACCGACGCCAGCAGCATCTGGTTGATAATGCCCGTCTGGGAGATTTGGCCGGCTTTCATGCCCGCGTGATAGCGGCCGGCCTTGGGCGTGGTGTAATCGGAAATCCAAGGGCCGAAGTCCCGGCGGAGTTCGCCGATGTCATAATACCAGTGACAGCCTAGACCCAGGGCGTCGCCGATAAAGACGCCCATAATGGCTCCGCTGGCGCGGTCGGCGAGATCGGTCATCGGTTTTGCCTCTGTGATCCGCCGGGTATCGTCAAGTCACGATCAGCGCCCATTGGCGTAATAATGGTGCCCAGGAGAGGACTCGAACCTCCACGGCTATTAACCACTGGTACCTGAAACCAGCGCGTCTACCAATTCCGCCACCTGGGCTCGCTGACATACGGAGGTAAGGCCGGCTGCTTTGAGCGAGGGCGGACTTCTAAGGCGCCGCATCCCAGGGGTCAACGGTGCAGTTGATCCGCCGGGACCGCGTTAGCGAACAATCCATCATATAAGGATATCTTTATCTCCGATTGCCCTCGCTCGACGGCGCGGATATACACCGGTGCAAATTTCGAAGTTACAGGAGCCTCGCATGGCCGATTACATCGTCAAGGATATCTCGCTGGCCGACTGGGGCCGTAAGGAGATCGAGATCGCCGAGACGGAAATGCCCGGCCTGATGGCCCTGCGCGAAGAGTTCGGGCCGACCCAGCCGCTGAAGGGCGCCCGCATCGCCGGCTCTCTGCACATGACCATCCAGACCGCTGTGCTGATCCAGACGCTGGAAGCCCTGGGCGCTGAAGTGCGCTGGGCGTCGTGCAACATCTTTTCCACCCAGGATCACGCCGCCGCCGCCATCGCCGCCGCCGGCACGCCGGTCTTCGCCACCAAGGGCGAGACTCTGACCGAGTACTGGGACTACGCCCACAAGATTTTTGAATGGGCCGATGGCGGCTATCCCAATCTGATCCTGGATGACGGCGGCGACGCCACCCTGCTCTGCGTGCTGGGGCCCAAGGCGGAAAAGGACATTTCCGTCATCGCCAACCCGCAGAATGAGGAAGAAGAAGCCCTCTTCGCCGTGATGAAGCGCTATATAAAGGAAAAGCCCGGCTTCTATTCGGCCATTCGAGACGCCATCAAGGGCGTTTCGGAAGAGACCACAACGGGCGTGCATCGCCTTTATCAGATGTCTGAGCGGGGAGAGCTTCCCTTTCCCGCCATCAACGTCAATGACAGCGTGACCAAGTCCAAGTTCGACAACCTCTATGGCTGCCGCGAAAGCTTGGTGGACGCCATCCGCCGCGGAACCGACGTAATGCTGGCCGGCAAGGTCGCCGTGGTGTGCGGCTATGGCGATGTGGGCAAGGGCTCCGCCGCTTCGCTGCGCCAGGGCGGCGCCCGCGTGATCGTCACCGAAGTCGATCCCATCTGCGCCCTGCAGGCGGCCATGGAGGGGTATCAGGTCCAGACTCTGGAAAGCGTTGCGCCCATGGCCGACATCTTCGTCACCGCCACGGGCAATAAGGACGTGATCACGGTCGACGACATGCGGGCGATGAAGAACAACGCCATTGTTTGCAACATCGGCCACTTTGATTCTGAAATCCAAGTGGCGGGTCTGCGCAACTTCAAGTGGGACGAGATCAAACCCCAGGTCC
>Ga0116226_10002700_pt1 | contig 15526 bp, 13 predicted proteins | sample S1TSphfallax_FD_89692 | JGI IMG/M metagenome (GOLD analysis project Ga0116226, IMG submission 89692) | Host-associated microbial communities from peat moss isolated from Minnesota, USA - S1T2_Fa - Sphagnum fallax MG | ecosystem: Host-associated > Plants > Peat moss > Unclassified | place: USA...
AGGCCGCCGCGCAGGCGAGCGGGGATTTCAACTATGTGCAGATTAATCCGGGGCAGCCGCAATACCAATATAGCCTGAGCGTGAACCGGCCGCTGGCGGCGCAGCTTGGAATTTCCGACATCGATATCGGTAATACCGTGTCCGCGGCGTTTTCCGGCGGGATTCTGGGGCAGGTGAGCCTGGACGGCAATGCGATGAATATCGAGGCGGAGGTGCCGGCTACGGCGGATGCGGAGATGCTGGGCGCGCTGCCGATCCGCACCGGGGCTGGCGCGCTGGTGCCGCTGGGGACGGTGGTGACGCTGCAAGGTGCTGAGAAGCCGAACGCGCTGGGGAGCTGGCAAGGGTTGCCGAGCGTGAATATTCAGGCGCAACAGGCGGCCGGGGTGCCGCTGAGCAAGGCGTTGGGGGATTTGCGCGGCGAGTTCAACGCGCTGGGGGCAAGGGATTTAAGTTTTGGGTATAGCGGGCCCTCGGAAACGTTCCAGGAATCGCAGAAGCAAAATGCGAGGCTGTTCGAGCTTGGGCTGGCGGGGTTGTTCTTTTTGCTGGCGGCGCAGTTCCAGAGCCTGCGGGACCCGTTTGTGGTGATTACCACCGTGCCGCTGGCGAGTCTGGGACCGCTGGTGCTGTTTGTCGCGGGCGGGGCGACGCTGAACATTGTGACGGAAATTTCGCTGCTGACGGTATGGGGGTTGATTGCGCGGCAGGGGATATTGTTTGTGCAGGTGGCGCATGAGGGGCGCGACCAGGGGATGCCGGCGCAGGCGGCGGCGCTGCGGGCGGCGCGGCTGCGCTTCAGGCCCATATTGATGATTACGCTGGCGTTGCTGGGCGGCGCGGTGCCGTTGATTTTGGCGACGGGCCCGCAATCCACGATACGCTATGATTTGGGTGCGGTGCTGGCGACGGGGATGAGCAGCGGGTTTTTGCTGTCGCTGTTTGCCGTGCCGGCGATGTATGTGCTGTTTCATCGCGGCCGCCATGGGTGACGCGATTCAAGAAAGAGGTCGCTTTTTTGAACCATATCAGGCGGCCCGGTTCAGCCGTCGCGGCTTCGCCGCGCCACCATCGGGACGCCAGCTCCGCAAAAAACTTTTGCTCCTAAAGGCCGGGGAACGTTGCAACATCCCGCAAGGAGCAGAAGTTTTTTGGTTCTTTTTTTCAAAAAAGAACGTTCTTTCTTTCTTCCTCATCCTTGCCTCCTGCGCGCCGCGGTTGCCGGTGCCTGATACGCATGTTGCGGTTACGGGCTATTTGCCGGGCGTTGTGACGCCTGCGGCACCCGTGCCGGATGCGTGGTGGGGGATTTTTGGCAATGCGCAGCTCGATGCGCTGGAGCAAGCCGGCCAGGTGGCGAACCCGAGCATTGGCGAGGCAGCGCAGAACCTGATCGCGGCGCGGCAGAACGCCGCGGCCAGTAATGGCGCGTTTCTGCCGCAAGTGGGGTTGAACCCGCCGGGGCAGGATTTGCTTTCCCGCCAGTCCTACCCGACGGGGCCGAACGGCTATCCGCCGTACACGATTTATTCGCTGACCGGGGCGGTGACCTATGACCCTGGGCTGTTCGGCGCGGCGAAATATACGTTCAAAAACGGCCAGGCGCTGGCGGCGTACCAGCAGGCCGAGCTGGATGCGGCGCGCGAGACCGTGGCGGGAAATATTGCCGCCGCCGCGATCATGTATGCTGGCGCGGGCGAGCAGATTGCCACGACGCGGCAGATTATCGGCGCCGAGCAGCGGCTGCTGACATTGCTGCAAGGCGAGTATGTGGATGGCGCGATTACCCAGCTCCCGGTGCTGCAACAGCAGAGCGTGATTGAGGGCACGCAAGCGACGCTGCCGCCGCTGGAGACGGTTTTGGGTGCGCAGCGGGACCGGCTGGCGATTCTCACCGGGACCTTGCCGGCGGATTTTGCGGCACCTGCGCTGCCGCTCTCCGCATTTGCGCTGCCGGCGAAGATTCCGGTGGCGATCCCATCGGAATATTTGCAAAACCGGCCGGATTTGCGGGCGGCTTTGGCGCAGGTGGCGGCGCAGAACGCCGCTTTGGGCATCGCGGTGGCGCATCTATACCCGGATTTTTCGCTCTCCGCGACCGGCGGGTATGCGGCGGAGACGCTGGGCTCGCTGTTCGGCACGTCCTCCGCGCTATGGATTCTGGCCGGGAACCTGATGGCGCCGATTTATGAAGGCGGCACGCTGCACGCGCACAAGGCCGCCGCGCAGGCGCAGTTGCAAGCGGCGCTGCTGGGTTATCGGGGGGCGGTGCTGGCCGCATTTGGCCAGGCGGCGGATGCGTTGCAGGCCGTGCAGGATGACCAGGTGGCGCTGACGCGCGCGCAAGGTTCGGCGGCGACGGCAAATGCCGCGTATAACCTCGCGACCGCGCAGTTTAATTTGGGGGCGGCGGATTATACGACGGTGCTGACGGCGCAGGCCGCGGCGGCGCAGGCGGCGCTGGCGACGGTACAGGCGCGGACGAATTTGTTGCTGGATATTGCGAATTTGCAGGCGATGATGGCGAGGTGAGCGGGCGGTCATGGTGGCGCGAGCCATCGGTGGATTACGCCGGGTGCCAAGGGCGCCGGACGGCTAAGCCACCCTACTTTGACGAGACGGGATTTGGTTTAACCTATGCTTCTCCCAATCGCGACGCGGTGGATTTCCGACGTGCCCAGGTAAATCCGGTGCGCGCGGGCGAAGGTCCAAAGCTGGGAGATCGGCATGGCCTGCGCGTAGCCCATGCCGCCATGGAGTTGCAGGCAGCGGTCCAGCACGGAGAATTCCATCTCCCCGCAATGCAGTTTCGCCATCGAGCTTTCCGTGGAGGTGAGCGTGCCTTCCACCGCGCGGGCAAGGCATTGGTCGACAAACGCCCGGGCGACGGTGATCTCGGTATGGATATTGGCCAGCACGAATTGCGTGTTCTGGAAATCCAGCACGCGCTGGCCGAAGGCCTTGCGTTCCTTCACGAATTCCACGGTCTGTTTGAAGCCGAGTTCGGCCGCCATGACGAAGCGCGCGGCTTCGGCGATCCGCATGTCGTTGAGCACGCCCATCACCTGTTTGAAGCCGCCGCCGGGCCGGCCGCCGAGCAGGCGCTCCTTGGGCACGCGCACATCCTCGTAGAAAATCTCGGCCTCGTTGGCGGCGCCATGGTGCACGGTGGGGATGCCGGAGCTGCGGGAAACGCCTTTCATATCGGCATCGACCAGCAAAACTGAAAGCCCCGGCTTGCCGTTCTCCAGCTCCATGCGCACGACCGTTGGGTACATCGTGCAGATGGAGCCGTTGGTGCACCAGATTTTCGAGCCGTTGATGATATAATCATCGCCATCGCGCCGCGCGGTGGTGCGGAAGCCGGCGACATCGCTGCCGGATTGCGGCTCGGTAAACGCCGCCTCGGCAATGACCTCGCCGGAGGCGTAGCGTGGCAGCCATTCATGTTTTTGTTCCTCCGTGCCGCCGGCATAGATCATGTAGCTGGAGCCATCGATGCACAGCCCGCCGCCGATGCTGGCCCCGGCCTGGCTGGCGCCATGCTCCTCGTGAAGGATCACATGGTGCAGAAAATCCCCGCCCATGCCGCCATATTCCGCGGGGATACCGGCCTGGAGCAGGCCATATTGCGCCGCTTTGCGGAAAATGCCGGCATCGAAAATACCGTCTTTCTCCCATTGTTTTACATTGGGCTCGATTTCCTTGCGGAAGAACGCTTTTACCGTATGCCGGAACTGGTCATGCGTTTCCGAAAATACGCGCCGTTGGATGTTCAGGCCCATGTTATCCTCCTAGGGTTCATCCGCATTACGAAGATTGTCGCGCATCTGCCGCAGCGCATCGCGCAGCAAGGCGCGCGCCTCGGCATTGACATTCCGGAACACAAGGCGGTTCATCGCGTCCTCGCTTGCGCGCATTTCGTGCAGCAGGCGGTTGGCGTTGGGCGTGAGATAGATGCGCTTGGCGCGCCGGTCCGTGCTGTCCGACCGGCGCTCGATCCAGTCGCCCATTTCAAGCCGGTCCAGCAAACCACCCAAAGTGACCTTGGTGATATCCAAAAAGCTGGCCAGCTCCGTCTGCACCATGCCATCCCGCCGGGATAGATTGGCGATGACCGACCATTGCGCCCGCGTGAGGCCGAGCGGCTTCATCAACTGGTCGAAACGGTTGCGCCGCATGCGCGCGACATCGTGGATCAATACGCCGAGCTTGAAATCCTCGTCGGTGCTCCATTTTGGCCGGCGTGGCTTCGCCGGTTTTTCCAGGGCAGCGCTCATAGGCACAGGCGCAGCGCGCTGAGGCCGCGGAAGCTTAGAGAGGGAATGAATTCCATGGTTTCGTCCAATACTGTTGCATCTGGAAACCTTTTAAAGAATTCAGGGAAAAATTCCACCAACTGCATTTTGGCCAGTAGATGCCCGATGCAATGGTGAATACCGCCGCCGAACACCGTTGTGCGGTCGTTATTGGTGCGCGACATGTCCAGAGTCTCGGGGTTTGGGAACACCGCCGGGTCGCGGTTGGCCGCGGCCGTCATCAGCCAGACGGTATCGAATTTTTTGATCTCCGCACCCTGCCAGGTAAAGTCCTCCGCCGCGATGCGTTGGAACGAGGTGGACATGGCGATGTAGCGCATGATCTCGGCGATGGAATCGCCAATGCGCTCGGGCGTGTTCAGCAGATAGTCCCGCGCCGCCGGGTCATGCGCCAAAGCGTGCACGCCGAGCGTCATGGTGTTCATGGTCGTGTCATGCCCGGCGACGATGACGAGGTAGCAAATGCCCAGCACCTCTTCCTCGCTCAACATGTCCTCGCCCTCGCGCGCGGTAACGAGCAAAGAGAGGAAATCATCGGTCGGGGCCACGCGCCTCCGGTCGATCTCGGCTTTGAAAATGACCTGCATCTCGGCGATGCTGGACTCGACTTCGTCGAGGATTTCCATCGAGGGCTGCACGACGCCGCCCAACCCGATATTGAATGCCACCGACCAGCGTTTGAGTTTTGGAAATACCGCCTCGGGCAGGCCAAACTTGTTCATGATGACATGGCCGGTGATCTGGCGGGCCACCTCCTCCATGAACTCGATCTCGGTGCGGCCGTTCAGGCTGTCCAATGTTTCGGCAATGACGCGCCTGACCATCGGGCGCAAATCTTCAACCACGCGGCGGCTGAAGGCCTTGGTCATGAGCCGGCGCAGCCGCGTGTGCAAAGGCGGGTCGGCATTGACGATCCAGAACGGCAGCGTCGCACTCATCAGCGGGTAGCGCTGCAGGAAAAACGCCATATCCGGCCCGGCGGTGCGCGTTTCCATCCGCACATTGGAGAGCGGCAGCTTGCCGGTGAGCGCATCCGTCACATCCGCATGGCGCGTGACGAGCCAGCCGGAGAGCGAGTCGTTCCAGGCGATGCCGTCTTGCTCACGGACTTTGTTGAGGAGGGGGAGGATGCCGTTGCCGAGTTCGACGATTTTGCTGAAGTCGATTTTCGCGGTTGCGTTCATGAGGTGACTCCAAAGTAAGTGGTCGCTTTTTTGAAAAAAAGCTCCGCAAAAAACTTTTGTAAATTTAAACCGAGACCGTGAAACCACCCATGGCCCCAGGTCAAAAGTTTTTTTGGCCCGCGGCGGACCGCTTGCTTACTTAAATCGTCCTTGCAATTGAAAGCCGCATGATCTCCGACGAGCCGCCATAGATGCGCGTTACGCGGGCCGCGGTGTACAGCCGGGAGATCGGGTATTCATCCATATAGCCCGCGCCGCCATGTAGCTGCACGCATTGATCCACGATGCGGCCCTGCATTTCCGTGATCCAGAGTTTCGCCATCGCCGAGCGCGTATTATCGAGCGCGCCGTGCTTCACTTCCCTGAGGCATTCGTTCAAAAAGCCGCGCCCCACGGCCAGTTCCGTCTTCATCGTCGCAAGCTGGAACTGGGTGTTCTGGAAATCGAAGATTTTCTTGCCGAACGCTTCTCGCTGTTTGACATAGTCGACAGTGAGGTCGTAGGCGAGTTGCGATTCCGCAAGCGAGCGCGCCGCCATCAGCAGCCGCTCACGCGGCAGTTCGGACATGAGGATGCCAAAGCCCTGGCCCTCCCCGCCCAGCAGGCAGTTCACCGGCACGCGCATATCCTCAAAGAACAACTCGGTGTTATCGCCAGAGCGTATGCCCATTTTTTTCAGTGGCTTCCCGCGCCGCAGGCCCGGTGTATTGTTCATATCCACCAGCAGCAGCGAAACGCCTTTGGCACCTTTGGATGGGTCCGTCTTCACGGCCAGCACCATCAAATCCGCAATCGCCCCGCCCGAGATATAAATCTTCGAGCCGTTCACCACGTAATGGTCCCCATCGCGGATCGCACTGGTGCGGATCGCCGCCAGGTCGCTGCCCGTATTGGGCTCCGTCATCGCCACGGTTAGAATAACCTCGCCGCTCGCCACTTTCGGCAGCCATTTATGCTTCAGTTCCTCGCTGCCGAAATTCGCGATATGGAAGGCCGGAATGTCGGAATTCAGCGCCGGCCCCACGCAGGCCCCGCCGATGCAAAGCCCAAGTTCTTCCGACACCACCACATGGTGCAGAAAATCCCCGCCAGCCCCGCCATAGGCCTCCGGCAAGGCCATGCCCAGCATTCCCGCATGGCCGGCCTTGCGCCAGAAGGCGGGGTCCGGCCGGTGCTGGTCCTCCCATTCATCGACATAGGGTGTCAGCTCGCGCGCCAGGAACTTGCGTACGGAATCACGGAACATTTCATGGGTTTCGGAGAACAGGGCTTCCATGGTTTATTTCCCCTCGAATTTCGGCGCCCGGCGCTCGAAGAACGCCTTCAGCCCGTCATGCACGTCGGTGGTGTGCAGCGCCTGACCGCCATAAAGATCGGCCTCCAGCGCGCCTTGCGTTTCCAGCGAATTGCCCAGCGAGGCGTAGATCAGCTTTTTGATCAGCCCGTAGCCGAGCGTGGGGCCGTTGCTGAGCCGTTCGACGAATTTGGCGGTTTCCGCGGCCAAATCGGCCTCCGGCACCACGAAATTGACCAGCCCCATCTCCTTGGCCTGTGGCGCCTTCACCCGCTCGCCGAGCAGGCACATTTCCAGCGCGCGGCGCGTGCCGATCTGGCGCGGCAGGAAATAGGAGACCAGCCCATCATTGCTGCCGCCATGCAGGATATGCGCCGCCCAGAAAAACGCCGTTTCCGCCGCGATGACAAAATCGCAGGCCGCGATGAGGCCGACCGCGGCGCCGGCGACACCGCCCTGCACGCTCGCCACCACCGGCTTTTGCAGCCGCTGCATCACGCGCACCATGTTCACATAATCCAGGATGGGGAGTTCGCCGAAGCGCGCCCGCTCGGCGGGGGTGAGCTCGTCGATATGGACGATGGATTCCAAATCCCCGCCGGCCATGAAATGCTTGCCGTTGCCGCGCAGCAGCAGGCAGCGAATATCGGGTCTGCGCTCAATTTCGTAGAGGAAATCCCGCATCAGGATGTTCTGGTCCGGATGCATGGCATTGGCCTTATCCGGCCGGTTGAAGGTGATGGTGGCGACCTTGCCTTGGATTTCAAAGATCGGATGGTTTTCGAATCTTGGTTTTTCGGTCATGATTTCCCCCTCGGTTTTGTCTTTGCTTAGTCTATGTGACTTATTATGAGTGCGCTTATGAAGCAACACCAAAACCAGCAAATTGGCAAGCGGAGGATAGGGCGAAGGAAAGAACTTCTTTTTTGAAAAAAAGAAGCAAAAAACTTTTGAATGTTTTCCGCCGGGGGAAGTTTCAGCATCCCGTGTAAAGGTTACAAAAGTTTTTTGGCGGATTTTTTCAAAAAAGCGACCGCTTTCTTAAAGCTTTGGCCAGGCGGTTGACGTATAGAGGAACCGGCCACATGTTGGTCCAAACACGAAAAATCGCGGAGGAAACATGGCCGGCAGCAAGGCACGAGGATGACCCGCCCGCATGCATGGGAGGCTGCGTACCCGCCGGGGCTGCGCTGGGATTTTGCGCCGCCAGGCGGCACGCTGCTGGATTTGCTGGCGGAGTCGGCCGCGGCGTATCCGGACAGGGTGTTCCTGGAATACCAGGCGCAGAAAATCACCTATGCCGAATTTGCGGGGTTTGTGGACTCCGCCGCCGCCGGGCTGTTGCGGCTTGGCCTGGAAACGGGGGAGACAATCGCGCTCTATCTGCCCAACTCGCCCTATCACCCGGTGAGCTTCTTCGCGGTATTGAAGGCTGGCGGCGTGGTGGTGCATCTCTCGCCGCTGGATGCCGAGCGCGAGTTGATCCACAAGCTGCATGATTCCGGAGCCACCACGCTGATTACCACCAACCTGCCGCCGATGTTGCCAGTTGCGCTCAAGCTGCTGGCGGGCGGCCATATTACCCGGCTGATCGTGGGGGATGATACTGAATTTGGCGCCACCCCGGCATTGCCGATTCCGGCGGAGGCGGTGGATTTTTCGGATTTGTTGAACGCACCCGCGCCGAAGGCCTGGCCGGCGGTGGTGGCGGGGGACACCGCCGTGCTGCAATATACCGGTGGCACCACCGGCGCGCCCAAGGGTGCGATCCACACCCATGCCACGTTGCGCGCCGCTACGGGCATCTACCACCAGTTCTATACGGCGCAGAGCGAGCCGGCGGGCGCGGAGCGGGTGATCGCGGTGCTGCCGTTCTTCCATATTTATGGGCTGGTGGTGATTCTGCTGTGGCAGTTGCACCGCGGCGCCACGCTGCTGCTGCATTTGCGGTTCGAGCCGGCGGCGATTCTCAAGGCTATTGAAACCAGGGGTGCGACGTATTTCCCCGGCGTGCCGACGATGTGGATCGCGCTTGCAGCAATTCCGGGGATCGAGAATCGGGATTTCTCCTCGCTGCGCCAGCTTTCCTCCGGTGGCGCGCCGCTGCCGCCGGAGGTTGCCCGGCGGTTCCAGGCGCTGGCGGGCCGGCGCATCGGCGGCGGCTGGGGCATGACGGAGACGGCCGCCGCCGGCACCTCCCACCTGATGATGGGTGCATTCAATCCGGAATCCGTCGGCGTGCCGCTGCCTGGGGTGGAGGTACGGATTATCGATCTGGCTGATCCATATACGGTGGTGGGGCCGGGCGAGCGCGGCGAGATTGCGGTGCGGGGGCCGAACCTGTTCAAGGGCTATTGGCGCGGTGCGGAGGAGCCGTTTGTGGATGGGTTTTTCCTCACCGGGGATATCGGCATGCTCGATGCGCTCGGGATGCTGCATATCGTGGACCGCAAGAAGGACATGATCCTCTCCGGCGGGTTTAATGTGTACCCGACGACGATTGAGGCCGCGATTTATGAGCATGAGGCGGTGGAGGAATGCATCGTGATCGGCGTGCCGGATGCGTATCGCGGCCAGGCGGCGAAGGCGTTCATTAAGCTGCGCGAGGGGGCGGAGGCGTTTACGCTGGAGGCATTGCGGGCGTTTTTGGGCAACAAGCTCGGGCGGCATGAGTTGCCGGCGGCGCTTGAGTTCCGGGAGGCGCTGCCGAAGACGCCGGTGGGGAAGTTGTCGAAGAAAGCGTTGAAGCAAGAGGTTCTTTTTTGAAATGATATGGCGCGGTTCATCGGCGGGTTTCACCCGCCCCACTTTCCCGCGACGGGATTTGGAGCAAAAGTTTTTTTGCTTCTTTTTTTTCAAAAAAAGAAGTGCTTCCTTTTTAAAGGTATAATGATGGACCTGAATCTCACCCCCGATGAACTCGCCTTCCGTGATGAAGTCCGCGGCTTTATCGCCACCGAGCTTGACCCCGAGACCCAGCGCAAAATGATTCTCGGGCAGGAGCTCGGCAAGCCGGAATGGGTTGCCTGGCAGCGCAAGCTCAACGCCAAGGGCTGGGCCGTGCCGCATTGGCCCGTGGCCTATGGCGGCAAGGATTGGGGCCCGATGCAGGAATATATCCTGATGGAGGAAATCCAGCAGGCGCCGGCACCCTACCCTATTCCGTTCAACGTCTCCATGGTGGGGCCGGTGATTGCGACTTTTGGCTCGGCGGCGCAAAAGCAAAAGTTTTTGGCGCCCACGGCGAATTTGGACATTTGGTGGTGCCAGGGATTCTCCGAACCAGGTGCTGGCTCGGACCTCGCGGGTTTAAAAACCACGGCGCGGCGGGAGGGGGATTTTTACGTGATTAACGGCCAGAAAACCTGGACGACGCTGGCGCAATTCGCCGACTGGATTTTCGTGCTCGCGCGGACCAATCCGCAGGCGGAGAAGAAGCAACAGGGCATCTCCTTTATTCTGGTGGATATGAAGACGCCTGGGCTCACCGTACGGCCGATCCAGCTCATCGATGGCGGGCATGAGGTGAACGAGGTGTTTTTTGACGATGTGAAGGTGCCGGCGGAAAACCTGGTGGGCCAGGAAAACCGCGGCTGGGATTATGCGAAGTTTCTGCTCGCCAATGAGCGCAACGGGATTGCTCGCATCGGCATTTCCAAGCAGCGGCTGCGGCGCGTGAAGGAACTCGCCGCCGAGGAGCGCGTAGGCGATGCTAAACTGCTCGATCAGCCCTGGTTCCGTGAGAAATTGACGGCGGTGGAGATTGAGCTGAAAGCGCTGGAGATTACGCAACTGCGCGTCATCGCGCAGGCCCGCAAGCGGGGGAATACCGGCGAGCCGGACCCGAACTCCTCGATCCTCAAAATCAAGGGTTCGGAACTGCAACAAGCCACGACGGAATTGTTGATGGAGGTGGCCGGGCCTTATGTGTCGCCGTTCCCGAACGCGCTGGATGACGAGGACCAGACGAACGAGCCGCCAATTGGCCCGGACTACGCGGCCGCGGCCGGGCCGACCTATTTTAATTGGCGGAAGGTTTCGATTTATGGCGGGTCGAATGAGATACAGCGCAATATTATTGCGAAGGCGATTTTAGGGTTTTAAAGGAAAGTAGTTCTTTTTTGAAAAAAAGAACCAAAAAACTTTTGCTCCTTTAGAGACGGGAGCGTGCGACAACTGTGGCCTAAAACAATCAAAAGTTTTTTGCTTCTTTTTTTCAAAAAAGAAGCGCTTTCTTTTCCTTCCTTTAGGACTCTATCATGGACTTCGACCTCTCAGACGACCAGCTCCTGCTCCAGGAAACCCTCGGCAAACTGCTCGACTCGCATTATGCCGACTTCAACAAGCGCAAAGCCTACGCGCCGCAACCAAACGGGTTCGACCCCGCGATTTGGCGGGAATATGGGCAGGCCGGGATACTGGCGCTGCCCTTCCCGGAGGCGCTGGGTGGGTTTGGCGGCGGGCCGGTTGAGACCATGCTCGTGATGCAGGCCTTCGGCCGCGCGCTGGCGCTGGAACCTTATCTCACCTCCACCATTCTCTGCGGCCATATCCTCGCGCATTCCGGCAACGCGGCGCTGGTGGAGACCTGGCTGCCGCGCCTGGCGGATGGCTCCGCGATCCTCGCATTGGCGCAAACCGAGCGCGGGGCGCGGTATGACCTGCACGATGTCAGCCTGGCGGCGCGCAAGGATGGGGAGGATTTTTTGCTGGAGGGCGAGAAATCCGTCGTCATCGGCGGCGGGGCCGCGAGCGCGTTCATCGTCTCCGCCCGCACCAGCAATAATCGCCGGGACAAGGATGGTATCACGCTGTTTCTGGTGCCGGGCGACGCACCTGGAATTTCGCGGCGTTCCTACCCGACGCAAGACCTCACCCATGCCGCGGAAATCTCCTTCGCGCAGGTGCGCGTGCCGGCCGCGCAGGCGCTGGGCGGCATCGGCGAGGGATTGCCCTTGCTGGTCCATGCGGTTGATCTGGCGATTGCCGGGCTATGCGCGGAGGCGGTGGGCGCGATGGAGGCGCTGGTGCAGCTGACGGTGGCGTATTTGAAGACGCGCAAGCAGTTTGGCGTGCCGATTGGCAGTTTCCAGGTGTTGCAGCACCGTTGCACGGATATGCAGATTTTACTGGAGCAGGCGCGCAGCATGGCGATTTATGCGGCGGTGATGGCGAGCGAGGCGGACCCGAAAACAAGGCATGAGGCGATTGCGGCGGCCAAGGTGCAGATTGGCCGGAGCGCCAAGTTCATTGGCCAGAATGCGACGCAGCTGCATGGCGGGATTGGCATGACGATGGAGTATCAGAGCGGGCATTATTTCAAGCGGTTGACGATGATTGAGAGCCAGTTTGGCGATGCGGACCACCATTTGCGGGCGCTGGCGGCGGCTGGGGCGAACGTGGCGGCGTGAAATTTAAAGAAGGCGGCAAAAAAGCTTTTGTGACGACGGTGTGGCGCGAGTCATCGGCGGGTTTCACCCGCCCTACTTTGATGACACGGGATTTGTAGCAAAAGTTTTTGGGGCGAATTTTTTCAAAAAAGACGCGTGATTGCTTTTTTAAAAAGTGATGGGTTCCAAGGGTTTGTGACCCTATATATTGTGGTATATAACCGCCACCCGACTAAATATTGCGTAAAACGGGATTTGCAAAACCGTCCGGAACGCTCCATGCTCAAACTCCGCGATTCTTAAAACAAGGCTTCCCCATGACCGAACCACGCCGCCTCGACCTGCTGACTGAAAACCCGGTCTATAAGCCCTTCCGCTACCCCTGGGCCTATGAGGCCTGGCTCACCCAGCAGCGCGTGCACTGGCTGCCGGAGGAAGTGCCGCTCGCCGATGACGTGAAGGACTGGCACAAAAACCTCTCCGAACCCGAGCGCAACCTGCTCACGCAGATTTTCCGCTTCTTCACCCAGGCGGATGTGGAGGTGAACAACTGCTACATGAAGCAGTATTCCCAGGTGTTTAAACCCACCGAGGTGCTGATGATGCTCTCGGCCTTCTCGAACATCGAGACCGTGCATATCGCCGCCTATTCGCATCTGCTCGATACCGTGGGCATGCCGGAGGTGGAGTACACCGCCTTCCTTAAATATAAGGAGATGAAGGACAAATACGACTTCATGCATGGCTTCTCGGTCGCCAATAAGCATGAGATCGCCAAAACCCTGGCCGCGTTTGGCGCCTTTACCGAGGGCTTACAGCTTTTCGCCTCCTTCGCGATTCTGCTGAACTTCCCGCGGTTCAACAAAATGAAGGGGATGGGCCAGATCATCTCCTGGTCCGTGCGCGATGAGTCGCTGCATTGTGTGTCGATTATCCAGCTTTTCCGGACCTTTGTGCAGGAAAACCCGGAAATCTGGACGGATGAGCTGCGCCGGGAGATTTACCTGACCTGTGCCACGATTGTGGACCATGAGGACGCGTTTATTGACCTGGCTTTCGAGTTCGGGCCGGTGGAGGGGCTCACGGCCGAGCAGGTGAAGCGCTATATCCGCTATATCGCCGACCGAAGGCTGACGCAGCTTGGGCTGAACGTGCTGTTCCACGTGGATAAAAACCCCCTGCCCTGGCTGGATGACATGCTGAACGCGGTGGAACACGCCAATTTCTTCGAGAACCGGTCCACCGAGTACAGCAAGGCCTCCACCACCGGGAGCTGGGAAGACGCATTTGCTGATTTCGCCCTGGCGGAAACCGCCAATATGCTGCCGGCGGAGTGAAAATAAATACAACTCATGTAATTACTTCTTTGTCATTAAGTTCTACCTGTGGTATGCTGTCCTAACGTGTGACGCGCCAGGGGTCATCATGCTTTTCCATGGCGTATTGCATAAAATTCTCCTACTATTCGGCAAAGTAAAACTGGCGCCTACGAATTACCGATAAGATTGATTCATAACCGGTGGGATGATCCTTGAAACGATCAGACCGCCCTAGCTGGACCCGAAACCATGGCAATCACGAGTGAAGCAGAGGACGCCGCGGAACTGCCCACCAAATCGCAAACGGGCGCGCCGCGCTACAGCCGGCGGTTATCGGATAAAATCCTGCTGGCGTTTCATCACGCCTGCGACCAGGGCGATTATGAAATCGCGGAGCAGTTATTGCATATTCTGGAAACCATGCTGACGCGCCGCACGGTCCCGCCGGATGCAAACCGGCGCAAGAGCATCGAGAACCTGGTGGCGGCGCATGAGCGGCTTTGGCATCTGCGCCACCCCGAAAAAAATTACGGTTGAGCGGCGCCGCTTCACCTTTACTTGATCGCGCTCTGGTTGAACGATTTGTGAATGGCCAAAAGCACGGCGGGGAACCATTGACCTGATGCGTTCATCAGGAGTTCTTAATGCCGCAAACCAACATTCTGCTGCCATGCTGGACGTTCTTCAGCGCCGGTGAGAACAAGCTCGGCCTTTTGAACCTTGGCTTGCAGGCAACCGTGGTCTTCTGGCCAGCCGCCTATCGCTGGGCGCGTAGCTTCCGGGATAGCCAGAATGTCGAAAACATGCTCGGCGAGCTGGCAAAAACCTACCAGGCGCCGGCGCGTGAACCTCCCCCTAAACGCTTCCGTTAGCGTTAAGCTCTATAGCATGATCGCTTCAAGAGCGATCATGCTCTAACCTTTTTTACCGAGGGCGATTCACGTCTTCGGCGCGCTCAAGTGAGCGCACCTCAAACGATCGCGCTCTAGCCGCCGCCGAACAGCGCGCGGAGCATCGGCAAGGCCGAAGCAAGCTCAAGCTTTTGGTCCCAAATCCGCCGGCCGAGCGGCCCGGCGTACAATATCTCAATCGTGCTGTCGGGATGCGCCTCATCGGCATTTTGCAACGCGAATACCGCCATCGAACCAAAAGCGAGCAAGGCCTGGGAATGGATGTCAAAGGCAAGATAGTCAAAATCCCTGACCGCTGAGGGCTCGTAAACCGGCCTTGCCGGACCCGCGGAATGGTCGAGCACGAGTTCCACCGCCTCGTCCCAATGCCGCACGACCCCGCATAGGTCATCGCTCACCTCAGGCCGGGAGGTTTCAATGAGGCTCTTTAGCCGGTTGCCCGCGGCAAGTAGCCGCCCGATCCGCTCGTCCATGACTGAGCTCGCCTCCAAAGACCTAAGATAACAACCCTAGGGGTATATTACCAATGGTCATTAAGAAACGATACCAGGGGAATTAACGTTTCATTAAGTTGAATGAAGCGATCTTTGAATCGGCTGATTGAAAACGGTTACAAATAAAGCGGTCACTCCCAACCCGTCGCGCGTGCCAGGATCGCGAAATACAGCGGCGCCGGCAGAATGCGCAAAAACCGCAACTGCCAGGCCAACTGCCACGGAAAGGCGATAAGGAACCGCCCGGCATCCAGCCCTTTGAGGATGGCGCGGGCACCGTCCTCCACCTCCATCAGGTAGGGCATCGGGAATTTGTTCTTGGCGGTCAGCGGGGTTTTCACAAAGCCCGGCAGCACCGCGGAAATGCTCACTCCGGCCCGGTCGAGGTCGAATTTCAGGCTCTGGCACATCGACAGCAAGGCGGCCTTGGTCGAGCTATAGGTGACGGCCGCCGGCAGGCCGGCCAAGCCGGAGAGCGAGCTCACCACGCCGATCTGCCCGGTTTTGGCCGCCAGCATGAAGGGCAGCAAGGCAGCCAGGCAATTGGCCGTACCCACCAGGTTGACATCCACCTGCGCCTTGAAGCGCGCGGCGTCGAAATCCCGCCCCGTATCG
>Ga0116226_10002701_pt1 | contig 15525 bp, 14 predicted proteins | sample S1TSphfallax_FD_89692 | JGI IMG/M metagenome (GOLD analysis project Ga0116226, IMG submission 89692) | Host-associated microbial communities from peat moss isolated from Minnesota, USA - S1T2_Fa - Sphagnum fallax MG | ecosystem: Host-associated > Plants > Peat moss > Unclassified | place: USA...
CACCGACAGTCCGCCTGGCGTTGCACCGTCAGGCGGACGTCCCGGAAGACATCACCAGAATAGCACCCTTCAGACAAACAAGGGGGCGCGCCGAGTGCGCAACGTCGAGCGAAAAGACCAAACTGTCCGCAGGTGCGCCCCCTCCACCACGCTACGCGTGGTCCCCCTCCCCCGCGCTTCGCGCAGGGGCGGAGAATGGCCGTCATGAGTCAATCATTATTGCAGGCTGGTATAAGGGTTATACTAACTTCAATTCCTGCAGGCGTTCCCTTAGAAATTCATCCGCGGTGAGCACGGTCGGGAATAGGTTTTCGCCCTTGATCGCCACGCAACTCGCCAACGTTTCCAGCCTGAAGCTCGGCGCGAAATGAAGAAAAAAGGGGGTCGAATATCTGGAGAGGTGTCGTCGCTCCGGCGTCGGATTGACCACACGGTGGGTCGTGGACGGTAGAACGCAATTGGTCACGCGCTGGAGCATGTCGCCGATATTGCACACGATGGCCCCAGGGGGCGGATCGATGGCGAGCCAGCGGCCGTCGCGGTCCAGCAATTCCAGACCCGCTTCTTCTGCGCCGAGCAGCAGGGTGATGGCGTTGATGTCCTCGTGCGCCTCGGCGCGGACTCCCTCGACCCCGGGGGCGATCGGCGGATAGTGAAGGAGGCGAAGAACGCTATTGCCGTCTCGCACAGCGTCATCGAACGCCTCAACGTGAAGCCCAAGATGTCGGGCGATGGCACGCAGGACCTGGACGCCTAGCTGGTCCAGCGCCTGGTAGAGGCCGTAGACAGCCGGCTGAAAGCCCTCGACCTCGGTCGGCCAGAGGTTGTCCGGCATGGCGATGCGATAGGGATGGTCTTGAGGAAGCTCGCGGCCGACGTGCCAGAACTCTTTCAGATCGTGGAGGACGGCGCCCTTAGCGGTTTCCCGGCCAAACGGGGTGTAACCCCGCTGGCCCGCGCCGCCGGGTACGACATACCTCCGCTTGATCGGCTCAGGCAGAGCGAAGAAGGCCTTTGTACGGGCCAGGGCGGCGTCGATCAGATCTGGCGCAAGGCCATGGTCGCAAATGACCGCGAAGCCGTACCTTTCGAACGACGCCCCCAAATCCGCGTCAAATTGGGCCGACGCGAGCGAAACAGGTGTAATGGTCAAGGCGGTCCGGCTCCAGGCTTCGATGGCGACTGGTCTCGCCAGCTTCAATGGCCCGAGTCGGTTTGCAAAAGCGACCGGCGCGCCGGCGTCCTCAGTGAGCAGCTACCGGCGCCATCGCACGCTTGGGCTTTGGGATAAGCAAGACGCTGAAGGCGGCGATCGCCATCAGGATCGCGATGGCCAGGAATAGCTTGTCGGTGGCGACCATCACGCTCTGGGACTGGATCAGGCCCTCGACCTGCCGGATCGCCTGGCCATGGGTGAGCCCCAAGCCCGTCATCTGATGGACAGCGGCGCCCGTGTCGGTCTGGTTCAAAAGTTGGACCCGGCTCTTGCGCGCTGTGTCGCTCCAGAAGGTGGTCGCAATGCAGGTGGCGAAGGCGCCCGCCATTGTCCGGGTGAAGCTCAGCAGGCCCGCGCCGCCGGCGATGTCCTGGGGCTTCAGGGCGCCGAGCGACAGGGCGAACACCGGAACGAAGAACAGCGGCATGAACAAGCCCTGGGCGAACTGCGGGACGACGATGGCGGCGAAATTGATGTTGGAGGCGAAGCCGCTCCGCATGGCCATGGTGCAGGCCAGCCCCGAGACGCCGACGAACAACAGCGCCCGCGGATCGACCTTGGTCATGAGCTTGGCGACGATCGGCGAGACGATCACGGCGAAAACGCCTGCCGGCGCGACGGCATAACCGGCCCATGTGGCAGTGTAGCCGAGATTGGTCTGCAACCACAGAGGCACGATCACGACGGCAGCGAAATACGAGCCAAAGCAGAGACACATCACGAGGGAGCCGATCGCATAGCCGCGGTTGGCGAACACCCTCAGATTGACGATGGGCTCAGCCGCGGTCAGCTCCCAGATCAGGAAGGCCAGGAAGCCGATGACCGCGATGATAAGCAGACCGACGATGAAAGGTGAATTAAACCAATCTAGGTCCTCGCCCTGATCCAGCATGATTTGGAGCGCGGCGATCCAAACGATCATGATCCCAAGGCCGGTGAAGTCGATCGGAAGCTTCTTGGTCTGGGTCTCCTGACCCGCGAGCATGCGCCAAGCCAGGAAGGAGAATACCGCGGCGAAGGGCACATTGATAAAGAAGACCCAAGGCCAGCTATAGCTGTCGCAGATCAGTCCCCCAAGGATCGGGCCCGCGATCGGCCCGACCACGGTGGTCATAGCCCAAAGCCCCATGGCCTTCCCGGCCTGCTCCTTTGGAAACACACGCAAGAGAAGGGTCTGGGACAGGGGCATCATCGGGCCGCCGGCAAGGCCCTGAAGAATTCGGAACACCACCAGGACGTTGAGCGAGGGCGCCAGTCCACAAAGGGCCGAGAACAGACCGAAGAAGGCCATCGCCGTCACGAAGGTCCGCACCGAGCCGAACCGCTGCGCCAGCCATCCGGTGAGGGGCACGGTGATCGCCTCGGCGACGGCGTAGGAGGTGATAACCCAGGTGCCCTGGTTCGCCGAAACGCCAAGGCCGCCCGCGATATTGGGCACCGAGACGTTGGCGATCGTCATATCCAAGACCACCATGAAGTTGGCGAACGCCAGAATAAAGCCCGTCCCCAAAAGCGCCCCGCCCGTGAGCCGGACCGCAGGCCCATCGAGCCCGCCGGGCCCAGGAGCCCGCGGTCCTGGTCGCACGCGCGCCCCGGCGACCGGCGCCATCCCCTCCCCAGACGCCTGGCTGGAGGGGGCCAAGTCAGAGGAGGATGCGACGGTCACGGCCGGCCGCCGCAAGACTCCGGCGACGTGCTTACGTCGACCTTGGCGTCCATCGAAAGGCCCACCCGAAGCGGATGGGCGGCGAGGTCCTTGGGATCCAGCGCAATCCGCACCGGCAGCCGCTGAACCACCTTGATCCAGTTGCCCGTGGCGTTCTGGGCGGGGATCAAGGCGAAGGCCGATCCCGTGCCGCCGCCCAAGCCCACGACATGACCGTGAAACTCCACGCCCTTGCCGTAGCGGTCGGCGGTGAGCGTCGCAGGTTGGCAGACCTTCATCTTACGGAGCTGAACCTCCTTGAAATTGGCGTCGACATAGACTTGCGACACCGGCACCAGGCTCATCAGATCCGCGCCCACGGCGACGCGCTGGCCCACTTGCACCTGGCGGCGTGCAATCACGCCATCGAAGGGCGCCCGGAGGGTGGTGCGCGACAGGTTGAGCATGGCCGTGTTCAGCATCGCTCGTGCGGCGGCGACCTCGGGATTGGTGGAGATGTCTGCGCCCTGGGTCAGGGCCTGGGCGGAGGCGAGCTGGCCCTCAGCGATCGTTTTGTCGGCGACGGCCTGGGCCCCGGCGGCCTTGACGGCGGCGAGGTTGGCCTGGGCGGTCTGATAGGCGTTCTTAGCCGTCGTGAGCTCTTCCCCTGACACGGCGCCGGATTGGGCCAGGGCTTCGCGGCGCTGGAGATCGATCCGGGTGCGATCCACGTCGCTTTGCGCAGCGGCCAGTTGAGCCTTTGCGCGCTCCAGCTCGGCGTCGCGAGCGAGGACCGTCGCACTGGCCGCTTGGTTATTCGCCATCTCCTGCTGCACGCGGCGCACGGCGCGTCCGTAGTCCGCCTCGGCCGAGGCGACGGCCAGCTTTGCGTCCGCCGGATCGATCTCCACCAGCACATCGCCCGCCTTCACCGCCTGGGTATCCTGCACCTTGACCGCCGCCACCGACCCTGAGACCTGGGGCGTGATCTCGGCGACGTCGGCGCCGACATAGGCGTCGTCAGTCGAGATGTAGTGGGAGGCGATCAGGACGTAGTAGGCGCCCCAGGCCAGGGCGGCGAACACGATCACCACGGCCAAGAGAGCGAACAACGGCTTGCGCAGCTCGCTCATGCGGCTGGCGGCGGCCTGCGGCGGCGCTTGACCCGGGGCGCCTTGTCCAGGCGCGCCAGGTCCAGAGGCGCCAGGTCCAGCGGCGATGGGGGCCGGGCGAACGTCTGGGTTGCGCGGGTGCGGGCTTTGGTCGTCCGGCATCTGCAAAGGTCCTTCAGATAGGGCGCGAAGCTATCGAGCGGCGAGGCGGGTGTCGTCGGCGAACCCGCCGCCCAACGCCCGTACCAGGCTGACATCGAGGGAAAGCGATTGAGCTTGCAAGTCCGCCAAGCTGCGGCGAGCTGCAAGCAGGGAATTCTCCGCCGTCAAGACGTTCAGATAAGGCGATAGACCACCCCTATAGCGCAAGGTCGCAATTCTATAGGCGTCCTCGGACGACGCCAGGCTGGCGCGCGCATCGACGAGTTGGCTCTGCAACGCGCGCTCATTGACCACGACGTCGGCGACATCGCGCAACGCGTTGGTCAAACTCTGGTCATAGGCGGCGACCGCGGCGTCATATTCGGCTCGCGCACCGCGATAGGCGCCTTCCAACTGACCGCCGGAGAAAAGAGGCAGATGCACCGCAGGGCCGAGCGCGCCGATAATGGAGCCCTTTTCCAGAAGGTAATTCAGCCCTAACGACTGGACGCCGTAGGACGCCTCAAGGTCGATATTGGGGTAGAAATCCGCCCGCGCCACCTTGATACGCTTCGCTGCAGCCTCCGCCCGCAGTCGCGCAGCGACGATATCGGGGCGTCGACCGATCAGATCGACCTTTAGGTTCGGCGGCAGGCCGAAATCGCGCAGCAAAGGCGCGACGGGTCGGGCGATCTGAAGTCCGCGGTCCGGGCCGGCGCCCAAGAGGGCCGCGATCTGATTGCGCGTGGCGGAGATCTGGCGATCAATGACGACCAGATCGCCCTTGGCCGATGGCAAAAATTCCGCCTGTTGACTCACCGTGCCCTGGGTATCGAGGCCGTTGCGGAAGCGCTGCCGGATCAGGTCCAAGGTGTTCTGACGCACCTCAATCGCGTCCACCGCGGCGTCGCGATCGGCGTAAAGTCGCAGCAGATCGGCATAGGCGCTGGCGACCGCTGTGGAGAGCTGAAGCCGCGCCGCCGCCTCATCCGCCCGCGCGGCCTCCGCCGCCGAGGTCGCCGCCGCGAGCGCCGCGCGGTTTCGCCCAAAAACGTCAAGCTGGTAGTCGAGCGAGGCGGCGATCTTGGTTTGGGTATGGTAGCCGAACGGTAGCAGCGGTTTGAATTCGCTAGGAAAACCTTCGTTTATGCTGCTTTTTACGGTCTGAATATTGCCGTCTGCGGAGACCGACGGCAGCTGCGCCGCGCTCGTGACTTCCAGCTGAGCCTCCGCGGTGCGGACCCGCGCCTGGGCGGCCTTCAAGTCCGGCGACTGGCGCAGGGCCTCGTCGATCAGGAGGTCGAGCTGCGGGTCGGCATACGTCTTCCACCAGCTTTCGCGCGGCCAGTCGGCGGTCGGCGCTTGAAGGCTTTGGGTCGCCTCATACGCGGCCGGGGACTTCAGCTCCGCCATGGGGCCAAGTTGGGGCGCGCACGCACAGACGAGGCTGGACAGGGCGGCGGTGATCGCGACGAACCGCACTCGATTCGGCTCGGAGAGGCGCGCTGCAATGGCGGGCTGCGCGACCATCCGACGGCTACCCCAGAGGATGAAGTTCGACATGGGCCTCGACACACACTGGGCATGACCGTACAGTACGGTCAGAACTCCACGCTTGGCGGTATTTGACAACGCTCGCCCGCCTTGTCAAGCTAACCGTACGGTACGGTCAACACTGATGGATAAGAGCAGCGCCAAGGTCACAGGTCGCGACGCGCGGCGACAGGGGATTTTAGACATCGCGCGGGATGTCTTCCTGAAGGAAGGCTTCGCCGCCACCTCCATGTCGTGCATCGCCGCCCGCGTCGGCGGCTCCAAGGCGACGCTTTACAACTATTTCTCTTCGAAGGAGGAGTTGTTCGTCGCCATGATCCAGGATCAGTGCGACCGTAATCACGCACTACTGTTCGACTTCGACACCGATGGAAGTGATTTTATCGAAGCGCTTCGGCGGTTGGGGGAACGTTTCGTCCGCCTGATGCTGTCGGACGACATCTTGGACATGCACAGGCTGGTGATCGCCGAGGCCGCCCGCTTCCCCAAGATCGGCCAAACGCTCTACGAAGCCGGCCCCAAGCGCGGCCATGCTCGGCTCAGCGCCTTCCTGCGGAAAGAGATGCATAGAAATGGCCTACGGGCGGACGACATCGACCGGGCGGCCGGACAGCTCATGGACCTGTGCCTGACCGATCTGTATCGCCAGCGGCTATGGAATGTACGCGGCGCCGCCACGGCCGAGGAGATCCGCGCCAACGTCGATAACGCGCTCAAAACGTTCCTCGCCGCTCATTGCGTCAATTCGTATCCAGAAATTAACGTAACCGTTCAAAATTAAATGGGCTTTAATACAACTCGGCAATTTTTGACATAGACTGAAGTCGGCTCAAGGCGCCTGAAGGCCATGCAGAATATCCCGGTCATCGGCAAGTTTCTGGCGCTCATGGCGCTGTTCGCGGCCTTCGCCATAGGCTGCATCGTTTACACGACGAGCCAGATGGGCCTCATCCAAAGGGGCTATGCCGCGGAAGAGACTGGCCCAGCCGCCTACGCCATGGCGGGCGTGCGCAGCAATGGTTCGACCTCGACGATGCGGGCGTCAATCCTGGCCCTTGTGGTCGCGACCACGGACGACCAACGAAAAGAGGCCATTAAGCGGTTCGTCGACGCTAAAAAACGCTTCGACGGATTTGCGCAGCAATACGAGCAAAGCGCGGGCGATGATGCGCCCCAGGCGCGGGCGTTGACGGATAGGGTTGTCGAAACTGTCGATCACGCTTGCGCCAACACCATCGCGCTCGGCAAGGCCGCCAAGACAAGCGCCGACTCTCTTGCGGCGCAGGCGGCTTTTAATACGGAGTGCCTGCCGCCTTTTGAGCCGATCGCCGACGCCTTCATCCAGCGCAATAAGAGTGTGGTCGCGAAAGTCGAAGCTGCAAAGAAAGCCCTTGAAGCGCAAACCGGCGCGACGATCTTGATCACCTACGTGTTGATGCTGGGCGGTCTCGGAGTCGTCATCGGCGTCGGGGTCTTCGGGGTCCGAGCGGGTCTTGTAACGCCTCTGAACGGCCTCGTGGTCGTGATGGACCGGTTGGCGAAGGGCGACTATCAAGCCAAAATTGTCGGGGCGGAACGGCGTGACGAAATCGGCGCCATGTCGCGGGCGCTAGAGGTTCTGAAAGCGGCCGGCCTTGATAAGACGCGCCTGGAAGCCGAGGCGGACGCCCAGCGCAGCTTGACCGATCAGGAGCGTCGCCAAAACGAACAGGCCCGCGCCCAATCGGCCCAGGCCCAAGCCGAAATGGTTCATGCGGTGGGCGCCGGGCTGGAGCAACTGGCGAAAGGCGACCTGACCTTCCGCCTGCATGAGGCCTTCACGGCCGATTACGAAAAACTGCGGTCCGACTTCAATACGGCTATGTCCCAGTTGCAGGACACCATGAAAAGGGTCGTCGGCAGGACGGCAGGGCTGCATGCCGGAGGGGTCGAGATCGCCCAGGCTTCCGAAGGACTGTCCAAGCGCACCGAGCAGCAGGCGGCAAGCCTCGAAGAAACCGCCGCCGCCCTCGATCAGATCACCGCTACGGTCAAAAAGACCGCCGAAGGCGCGCTTCATGCTCGCAGCGTGGTGTCCGACGCCACGGCCGAAACCGAAAAATCAGGCCAGGTCGTCAAAGACGCGGTCGGAGCCATGACCGGCATCGAGGAAAGCGCGCGCCAAATCAGTCAAATCATCGGCGTTATTGATGAAATCGCCTTCCAGACCAACCTTCTAGCGCTAAACGCCGGGGTCGAGGCCGCACGGGCGGGCGACGCCGGCAGGGGTTTCGCCGTGGTCGCGTCCGAAGTGCGCGCCCTAGCGCAGCGGTCTGCAGAAGCCGCCAAAGAGATCAAAACACTGATCTCGGCCTCGACCGACCAGGTCGCCGAGGGCGTCGCCCGTGTCGGCGAAACTGGCCGAGCGCTTGAGCGCATCGCGGCGTACGTGGCCCAGATCAACAGCGTCGTCGCCGAGATCGCCGGCTCTGCCCAGGAGCAGGCCACGGGCCTGCACCAGGTCAATTCTGCTGTGAATCAGATGGATCAAGTGACCCAGCAGAACGCAGCCATGGTGGAGCAGGCGACCGCTGCAAGCCATAACCTGCGGGACGAGGCGGAAGGCTTGGCCGGCCTGATGGATCAGTTCCGCCTCGGCGCAACGGACGTGGCGGGGGCGGTGCGGCCGGTTGGCTCCGCGCTTCGGCCCGAGCGAGCGCCGGCGCCCGCCACGCGTCGCGCCAATCCCCTCCCCCCCGTTCAACAAAAGATTGCAGCGTTCGCCGGCGGCCGGAGCGAATCCAGTTCGGATGCGAGCTGGGAAGAATTCTAACACCGGGCTATCTGGGCCGCCTAACTCGGGGGCGCTTCAATAAGCCGGTCGCCCGCAGCGCTAAATCGCCTTGCAAGCCTGCCTGTGCGCGCCCTAGCGTCGCCGCCACGCGCCGAGCGCTCTTAGAAACCACCGAGATCAGATGCCCTCCATCCTTGAGCCGGCCCGTTCGGTCGATGTGATCGTCGAGACTGATGTGCTGGTCGTCGGCAGCGGTCCTGGGGGCTTGGCGGCGGCGCTGGCGGCGGCGCGGGCGGGGGCGACGACGGCGCTTTTGGAGCGCAACGGCTGCTTTGGCGGCAATATCACTCAGGTCGGGGTCGAGGGCCTGGCGTGGTATCGCCATGCCGAGACGGTGGACTGCGAAGGTATCGGCATCGAGTTCGAAGAGCGGGCGGAGGTCATGGGCGCCGCCATGCCCGAACCCCAGTCCCTCAGTCACGCCCTTGACGCGGAAATGTTCAAGCATGTGGCGGACGTCCTGGTGACCGAAGCCGGTATTACGCCCCTGCTCCACCGCCTAGGCGTGGCCCCGATCATGGAGGGGCGGCGTGTGGCGGGGGTGATCACCGAGAGCAAGGCGGGCCGCGAAGCCATACTGGCCAAGCGCGTGATCGACGCCACCGGCGACGCCGACATCGCCCATCGCGCCGGCGCCCCGACGGTCAAGACGCCGAGGGAAGAGATGATGGCCACCTCTGTCATGTTTTCGATGAGCGGCGTCGACAAGCGTCGCTTCCTTGAGGCGGTCAAGGCCGACCCCCAGACCTATAAGGATTGGGAAGGCAACGGCGAATGGAACATCGAGACCAGCGGCAAGGAGGACGCCCTGTTCTCACCCTTCCTGCGCAAGCCGTTCAAAAAGGCGCTGGAAACCGGGCTGTTGCCGCCGAATCTCTCGACCATCGCCGGAACCTGGGGGGCGGTGTCGGATCAGGGCGACCTGACCTATTTGAACCTGATCGGCCTGGCCGAGCGCGACGGAACCGATCCGGGCGACCTGACCGCGGCGGAGATGGAGGGGCGTTATCAGGCGATCGCCGCCGTCGAGGCGCTGAAGCGCTTCATGCCGGGCTGCGAGGGCGCAAAGCTTAGAAACTTCGGCATGACTCTGGGCGTCCGCGACACCCGCAAGATAGACGCCTCCTACAACCTGACCGGGGCCGACGTTCGCGGCCAAGCGCGGTTCGACGATTCGATCTGCATCTTTCCGGAGTTCATCGACGGCTATGGCATTTTGATCCTGCCCACCACAGGACGCTATTTTCACCTGCCCTACCGCGCCTTGCTGCCCCAGGGCGTCGACAATCTGCTGGTCGCCGGGCGCAGCATCGGCGGGGACAAGACCAGTCACGCCGCGGTGCGCAACATGATGTGTTGCGCCGTGGCCGGTCAGGGGGCCGGCGTCGCGGCGGCGATCTCGGTCGCCACCGACACGGCTCTGGATGAGCTCGATATCGGCCGGGTTCAGGCGGAGTTGAGGCGCCAGGGCGCACGCATCAACTAGCCAAGTTCAGAAGCAAGGTTCAGATCGGGGGGGACTGACACATGCGCAGCCGATGGTGGGTGCTGGCCCTCCTCAGCGTGACGATCGCCGGCAACTATTACGCCTTCGACTCGATCGCGCCCGTGGCCGATCTGCTGCGCCACCAGCGCGGCTTCACCCAGTCGCAGCTTGGCCTTCTGAACGCCGTGTTCGACGCGCCAAATATCCCCTTATCGCTCGTCGGCGGCGTCCTGATCGATCGCATCGGCGCGGCTCGTGCGAGCCTTCTGGCGGCGGCCTTCTGTTTCGTCGGCGCCGTCCTGACGGCCATCGGCGAGCCTTACAGCGCTATGGTGTTCGGCCGGCTCTTGTTTGGCGTTGGGGAGGAGACGCTGTTCATCTCGCTGCTGGCAGGCGTCGCCCAATGGTTTTCAGGCGGGGGCGGCGCCCTGGCCATGGCCCTCTTCTTCAGCATGGCTCGGGTTGGATCCTATGCCGCCGACATCTCCCCGCGTTGGGCGGCGGCGGTCTATGCGGGCGGCTGGCGCCCCCCCCTGGAGTTGGCGGCGGCCCTGACGGCGATCAGCCTGATTACGGCGTTGCTTTATGTGCGGATCGACCGCTTTAGACCCGCAAGCGCCATCGCGCTCCCCATCGATCACGGCCAGTTTCGCTGGCGCGACCTGGGGTCGTTCGACCGATCTTTCTGGTACATCCTGGGCCTGAACGTTCTGTTCGCCTCGGTGTTCTTCCCCTTCCGTTCGACCTTTGCGATCGTCTTTTTCCAGGACGCCAAGGGGCTCAGCCTGGCCGAAGCGGGGCTGGTCAATTCCTGGGTCTTCTTCGCCGCCATCTTCGCCACGCCGGTGTTCGGCCTGATCGCCGACCGGTTCGGTCGCCGGGCGATGCTGCTGACGTTCGGCGCCGGGCTGATGCCCCTGACCTTCGCCATCCTGGGACTGACCCACTGGAGCCTATGGATCTCCACCGCCCTGATGGGCCTAAGCTTTTCCGTGATCCCGGCGGTGATCTGGCCCTCCACGGCCATGCTGGTGGCGCCGACGCGCCTGGGGACGGCGTTCGGTCTGATCAATGTGCTGCAAAGCCTGGGTATGGGGGCCTTGAACATGGCCGCGGGCTGGCTGAACGACCACAGTCACGCCGGCCCCCACAATCCGGCGGGTTATGATCCGATGTTGCTGATGTTTTGCCTGTTCAGCCTGGCGGGCTTCGCCGCCGTCGCCGCCCTGTGGCGGCGGGAGGCCGGCCCGAGGGGACACGGATTGAACGCGCCCGCGCAGCCGTTCGCGGTCTCGTCTTAAGACTGCATGGTCCATCCTTCAACGCCCATCGCCGCCTGACGTAGCGCCTCAGAGCGGGTCGGGTGCGGGTGGCAGGTGCGGGCGACATCTTCGGAGGCGCCGCCGAACTCCATGGCCACGCAGTATTCGCCGATCATCTCGCCCACCTGCGGCCCGATCATATGGACGCCTAAGATCCGATCGGTCTTGGCGTCGGCCAGGACCTTCACAAAGCCTTCCGCCTCGTGGTTGACCTTGGCGCGGGAGTTGGCGGCGAAGGGGAACTTGCCGACCTTGTAGGCGACGCCCGCCGCCTTCAGCTCCTCCTCGGTCTTGCCGACCCAGGCCACTTCGGGCGCGGTGTAGATGACGCCGGGGATGACATCATAGTTCACGTGCCCGGCCTTGCCGGCGATCAGCTCGATACAGGCCACCGCCTCGTCCTCCGCCTTGTGGGCCAGCATCGGGCCATGGGTGACGTCGCCGATCGCCCAGACGCCAGGGACCGAGGTCTTGTAATGATCGGTGTCGATGAAGCCTCGGGCATCGGGCGTGATCCCGATCTTGTCGAGGCCGAGACCGGCTGTCACCGGGCGGCGGCCGACGGCCACCAGAACGATATCGGCCTCCAGCGTCTCCGCCGCGCCGCCGGCCTTGGGCTCGACGGTCAGCTTCACGCCCTTATCGTCGGCGACCGCGCCGGTGACCTTCACGCCTAACCGGAACTTGAAGCCCTGCTTGGTCAGCGAGCGCTGGAAGGCGGTCGCGACCTCGGCGTCGGCGCCCGGCACGATCCGGTCCAGATACTCCACCACCTCGACCTCGGCCCCAAGCCGGCGCCAGACCGATCCCAGCTCCAGCCCGATGATGCCGCCGCCGATGACGATCAGCTTCTCGGGAACCTCAGGAATCGCCAGCGCGCCGGTGGAATCGACGATGCGCTTCTGATCGACCTCCACGCCCGGCACCCGTGAAGGTTCCGAGCCCGTGGCGATGACGATATTCTTGGCCTCCAGGGTCTGCTCGGAGCCGTCCTCACCCTTCACCAGCACTTGATTAGGGCCGACGAACGATCCAAAGCCCTTGATCCAGTCCGCCTTGTTCTTCTTGAACAGGAACTCGATCCCCTTGGTGAGGCCCGTGACGCTATCGGCCTTCTGCTGGTGCATCTGAGGCAGGTCGAGCACGGGATCGACCTTGATGCCGAGGCTGGCGAACCCCGTCTTGGCCTCGTTGAACATCTCCGACGCATGCAGCAAGGCCTTGGACGGAATGCAGCCGACGTTCAGGCAAGTGCCGCCGAGCGTCCCCCGCGCCTCAACGCAAGCGACCTTCATGCCCAACTGCCCGGCCCGGATCGCCGCGTTGTAGCCGCCGGGGCCACCGCCGATGATGACGACGTCGTACTGGGTCATTTGGGGTCCTGCTCTAAAGCGGCGGGCCAGGCTCGGACGTCCAGTCCAGCACGGCCAGGCCATTTACACGATTGAAGTGACGCATGTTTGCGCTCACCAATGTCCATTTGCGGGCGATCGCCTGGCCCGCAATTAGCATGTCTACATAGCCGAAACTGTTGCCGCGGCGCCGGAATTCCGCACGCAAGTGCGCCGCCGCCAGGGCGTCGTGCTCAGACCAATCGACGACATCAAGCTCCGATAACAGTTCCTCAGCCGCCCTGACTTGCACCTGAGGACGCACGCTGATGATCGCGCCGAAGAGCAGCTCTTGCACGGCAAGGCTGGACGTTGCGAGCGTTTCGCCGGATCGTTTCGCCTCGTCATACCGCATGCGTACATCCGGGCGCCGACCATTGATGAGATCGACCATCACGTTGGTGTCGAGGCTGAGGATCACGATCCGAAATCGAACTCTCGGACGCCCGGCTGGTTGGAGTACTCAAGCTGTTCATCACCTCGGATCGCATCAATACGATCCCAAAGGCTTTCTCCGGATGTCTTGATTGAACGGAGGACCACGTCATCGCCTTGGTGATCCACAAGCACCTCACGCCCCTCAAAACGGAAAGCTTTAGGTAGGCGCACCGCCTGGCTACCACCGTGCGTGAACAGCTTTGCCCGAGCCATGATCGCCTCCGTAGCTACGGCGTGTAGATATGGTGACGAGGCGCCGGTGTCAAACCCTGAGCGGCTTGCCGTTAGTGGCGGATGAACGCGGTGGTGGCGCTCGCCGAGGCTTAAGGTTGAGCGACGGACGGGCGCGTACCCTTTCAAAGCCAAAGAAGCGCGAAATAGCGCCAGAGCGCTGTTGACCCGTCCCCTAGGGATGACCTTCACAGTCTGATCGTCGATAGAATGAGCCGACTATGATCTGTCATCTGAGCCCCGCGGAAACCGCCAAACGCTTCGGCATCAGCATTAAAGCGCTACGCTTGTATGAGCGGCATGGGCTTTTGCAGCCGTTGCGTACAAGCAATGGACGCACTGGCTCAGCTTGGCGCGTTTATGGCTCGGACCAGCTCGCTCGCCTACACCAGATTCTCGCCCTGAAGAGCCTTGGCTTATCCCTGGGCCAGATCGGTGAACTTCTCGTCGGCGAGGACGCATTAGACCCGATCCTGGCTGTTCAGGAGCGGACTCTGGTCAGGGACAGTGACCGCATTGCTCGCGCGCTCAAACTGATCCGAAAGGCCCGGACCAAATTAGCCTCTGGCGCAGCTCTGTCTATCGACGATCTCGCAAACCTTACTCAGGAGACCGTTATGACAACACATCCAACTTCCAAAGACCTGAGTGAAGCCCTAACCCCTTTCAAACTTAAGCATCTTACAGCCGAAGAGAGCGCCAGCCTGCAGGAATGGGGCTCGGAGCACCCCGACATTAACAATACGGGCAAAGACCTGTTAAAGGAGGCCAAGTCCCTCATGGCGTCTGGAGATGCGACCTCGCCGGAGGCGATGAGTCTTGCAAGGCGCATTTTGGCATTGCGCACGCAAGTAATGACGAGCAGTACATCACCCGGGGCAACCCTGGCGCCAAAAATAGAGGTGGTGATGGACGACGCCCGATCCGATCCGGAAGCTTGGCAAAAAATGGAAGTGCTAGGCTTCATGCAAAAAGCCATCGCGAATCTGAAGGCGCAAAAAAGCGCCGCCGAAAGTAAAGGGTAGCTGCGGATGCTCCTGTCGGCGGCTCAAGCCGTCCGCGTGATGAAGGTCAGAAAAACACGCAAATTATGGGCCTTATGACTGTTGCGGATACCGTGAGCGACGCCGAGCGGGCAGTGGACGTGATCGCCGGCATTCACCGGCACGATCTCCCCGTCGATCTCCATCTCGCCCTACCCTTCGACGATGTAATAGTACTCGTCATAGGACCCGAGCATGGCGTTTCCGAGTACATGAGTACGTACCCCCTCGCTCGATCCCGGCGGCATGTCGTAGACGACGAAGTTGGCGAGCGCCGGCGTGTTATTGAAGCGAAAATACTGAAGGCTGACCGTACCAGCACCCCCGTGCAGATGCGAATAGGGCGTGGCGACATCGGCCTCAGCCAGCTTGGTGAAATGCACGCTCGGCGGGGCGGCCTGAGCCGCGTCCGCCACTTGCGCTACCCCTAAAGATCCAACAACAATCGCTGCGGGTCCTCGATTGCGTTCTTGACTGAGACCAGAAAGGTCACCGCGCCCTTGCCGTCCACCACGCGGTGATCGTAGCTGAGCGCCAGATACATCATCGGGCGGATAAGAACCTGACCGTTCACCGCCATGGGGCGCTGGACGATGTTGTGCATGCCGAGCACGCCCGATTGCGGCGCGTTCAGGATCGGCGTGGACATCAGGGAGCCATAGACCCCGCCGTTGGTGATGGTGAAGGTGCCGCCCTGCATGTCCTCGATGGCGAGCTTGCCGTCGCGGGCCTTCTTGCCGAGCGCGCCGATGGCCTTTTCGATCTCGGCCAGCGACATGGCGTCGGCGTCGCGCACCACCGGCACGACCAGGCCCTTCTCGGTGCCCACGGCCACGCCGATGTCATAGTGGTTCTTATAGATGATGTCGCCGCCGTCGATCTCGGCGTTGACGTCGGGCACCTCCTTCAGGGCCGCGATACAGGCGCGGGTGAAGAAGCTCATGAAGCCCAGCTTCACGCCGTGCTTCTTCTCGAAGACGTCCTTGTACTGGTTACGCAGCGCCATGACGTTGGTCATGTCGACCTCGTTGAAGGTCGTCAGCATGGCGGCGGTGTTCTGGGCGTCCTTCAGCCGCTTGGCGATGGTCTGGCGCAGGCGGGTCATTCTCACCC
>Ga0116226_10002702_pt1 | contig 15523 bp, 13 predicted proteins | sample S1TSphfallax_FD_89692 | JGI IMG/M metagenome (GOLD analysis project Ga0116226, IMG submission 89692) | Host-associated microbial communities from peat moss isolated from Minnesota, USA - S1T2_Fa - Sphagnum fallax MG | ecosystem: Host-associated > Plants > Peat moss > Unclassified | place: USA...
ACCTGTTGACCCACGACATCGCCGCTGTGATCGACGAGACGGCGCCCGACGCGGTTGTCAATGCCGCAGCCTATACGGCTGTGGATCGTGCAGAAGCGGAGCCTACCTTAGCCTTCCAGTTGAACAGCGATGCGCCTGGCCAGATGGCGAGGGCTTGCCGAGCAAGTTCGCTCCCGTTTGTGCACATCTCGACGGACTATGTGTTCGACGGCGCTAAAGACGCGCCCTACCTCGAGGACGACGTGCGGGCGCCGCTCGGCGTGTACGGCCGCAGCAAGGCGGCCGGGGAGGACGCCGTGATGGCGGCCGGCGGCGCCGCCGCGATCGTCCGCACCGCCTGGGTGTACAGCGCCTTTGGCTCGAACTTCGTCAAGACGATGCTGCGCCTGGCGGCGGAGCGGGAGGAGATCGCCGTCGTCGCGGACCAGTGCGGCTGTCCCACGTGGGCGCAGGACGTCGCCCGGGCGAGCCTGTTGCTGGCAAATGGGCTGCGTGAGGGACGGGTCGCCTGTCGCGGCCTTTTTCACGTGGCCGGGGCCGGCGAGGCGAGCTGGGCGGCGTTCGCGGAGGCTATCTTCGCGGAGGCGCGTGCGCGAGGCGGCCCATCGGCTCGGGTGAGACCAATTACGACCGCAGAGTTCCCCACGCTGGCCCGCCGCCCCGCAAACTCCAGGCTCAATTGTAACCGCCTAGCCGCCGCCACGGGCTATCGGCCGGCGCCCTGGCGGGAAAGCTTAACGGCCTGTATGGCGGACCTCATTCCGAGTTGAAGCGCCGTCACGTTACGGGCCGACCACGCTTCCAAAAGATGCCGCCTGCCACCTTGGCGTTCCTTTTCGGACGTGACACGGCACGGCCTGTTTCGTAAACCCTATTGTGATCGGGGATTTCGGGGCGAGGCCCCGCAATGAACTGCTCGAGCTAAGCCCTGACGATTTGGCGCCGAAGCGATCCAAAACGCGTCACTGTGGCCTGTTTGACGGATGAAGAGCGTGATAGCCGCCGGCCTCGTCGTCGTCGATCACGCCCTGGGGGCGAGGCGGAATGACGTTGCGACGGCGAGTGATAGATCTAGCGAAACGAGCGATCGGACGGGGCGGCATGGTAGGAAACTTCGACGGGCTCAGCGGCGCCAGCCTCACCGGCTGGTTACGAGACGGGAATGGCGGCGCTGTCACGCTGCTGTACGGCGACGCGACGGTCGCGCAAGGGCGGGCTAACTTGCCGCGTAACGATCTGGCGGCGGCGGGCGTTCAGGGCTCGGGCTTTGCTTTTCCCGTAGACGCCCTAAACAAATCCGTGATGTCGGCTGTTGAGAACGGCGAAATCGACCCGTCCGTTCTTAGGGTCACCAGTCTTGCAGGAACCACGCTCGGGCGAACGACGGCGCCTATTCCTCCGACCGACCTCATGGCGCTGCTTGCGGTGTCGATCGCGGTCAATGTGATGGAAGCGCCAATCCTTGGAGACCCCATTGACCTTTACTGACGGCATTTTCGATTCGTATGACCTGCGAGGCGCCTCGCGGGTCCCCCTGACCAAATATCAGGAATATTGCGTCAGACGATTCAAGGTCGATACGGAGTTTGATACGACCCAGGACCTCGGTCGCTTTCAAGCCTTGATGTGGTATGTTGAGGCGTACGCCAGCCTTCGCCTGCCCTTGCGCGTACCTTTTTCCGCCGAACAAGTGCGATGGATGCTTACCTCCGATGCACCCTATTTAAACGCCCGCGCGCTACCCCGAATTATCGATGCCTTCGCTCGAAAATCCCTGGAGAGCATTAATCCGTATGCTGATGAATACCGCTATTTGACGGTCGCCTACTGGTGGTCGATGGAGCTGTCCGTCAAATTCGGCGTCGAATACTTTCTTATTCCGGATATCTTTATTGAGGCGCTACGGGCTTCTAAGCCGGGCGACTCCCAAATGTTCCCTGTGAACGTATTTCTGTCGAGCTATATGGAACGTCATCCGGATGACCCGTGGTTGACCGATACGCCGATTCAGCGCCTTGCGTGCTATATTCGCACGCTGTGCGCGCCCGGCGGCATACATCATGCTTTGTTTTTTCCACCTGCAATCCTGAAAACTCTCTCGACACTTCCAGAGCCATCTGTAGTGCAAGACGGCCTGCTCGGCATCGGCCCGGCGGAGGTGGATCGGGTCAAGGGTCTCGCCGCCGCCGCGATAGGCTATGCCGCGCGCCATAAGCGACTGCGATCGGGACGTCATCAAATATCGGCGCCGCTGATGGATCGCGATTGGGAGAAGGTCTCGAAGAGATCGGCCAAACGGCCGCCGAACTACGCCGACCTGCCGGTGCTGGATGGCGCGGGTTCAGCCTTCCCGGCGCCTGTTCGGGTGATCGGCGCGATCAGCTCGCAATCGGGCCTCGGTCAGGCGACGAGAATGAGCATTGAGTCGCTTCGCAGCGTCGATGTTCAGCCGCAAATCCTGGACTTCTACCTCGACAACCCGGCGCCGCGAACGCTTTTCTACCATGAGGCGCCGATTACGCCGACGCCGGGCGCCATCAATATCATGCACTTGAATGCGGAGAGCCTGCCTCTGGCGCCTGCCTACTTGAAGCCGGAGCTGTTCGAGGGCGCCTACAACATCGGCTATTTCTTCTGGGAATTGCCGCAAGCCGCTCGCTGCCACCATCTGGCCTTGGATCTTCTCGACGAAATCTGGGTCTCGTCGGACTTCAATCTAGAGACCTATAGCGCCCTGACCGACAAGCCGGTGATTAAGGTCGGCATGGCGGTCGAGGACCTTGCCGTTGCAAGCGACGGCCGGAATGGGGTGCGCGCGGCCTACGGTCTCCCGCTCGATGCGACCGTCTTCATGACGACGTTCGACACCTATTCGTTCATTTCCCGCAAAAACCCGGCCGCGGCGATCCGAGCTTTCTTGACCGCTTTCGGTCCTGGCGACGCCAACGTACGCCTGATCATCAAGACCCATAACATGACCGCGGTCTTGGGCGAGCCGAACGCGCGCAAGCTCGTCACCGAAATCCAGGATCTGGTTGCGCAAGATGAGCGCGTCATTCTGATCGACCAAACCCTGCCCTACGCCGACCTCCTGGCGCTGAAAGCCGCCTGCGACTGCTATGTGTCGCTTCACCGGAGCGAGGGGTGGGGCTTTGGCGCGCTGGAGGCGATGCAGCTGGGGTTACCGGTGATCGCGACGGCCTTTTCGGGCAATCTGGAGTTCTGCACGCCGGAGACGGCCTATAACGTCCCGTACCGGCCGATCTATCTGAAGCCCAACGACTATATCTTCGTCCAACCGGGCGACTTTTGGGCCGAGCCGGACGAAGCGACGGCTGCGGCGATGATGCAGGCGGTCGTCGACGATCCCCAAGCCGCCAAGGCCAAGGGTGCGGCGGCGAAGGCCTTTGTCGGCTCGACCTTCAGCCAGAAGGCGGTGGGGATACGGTATCAAGAGCGGCTGGCGGAAATCCATCAAAAGCTCGCGTCTGGCGCGGCGATCGTCGAACCTCCGACACTGGAACCTGTCGGCGCCTAGAGCCCTTTCCGACCTGATCGAAACGATCAGGTCGGATAAAAAGGGCTCTAACTCAAATACTTGGAGCATTTTCTGACCGCAAAACCGGGTCCACTTTTGCTGAAAATGCTCTAGGAACGATTGCCGGATCAATCCTCACGCGCTGAATGACAGCCGTCAGAGTTCAGCCGCCGCTTACGGCCATCCACTCAAGGTCGCCAGCGTAACGCCAAGCCATCTGGCCGGTCTCATCGAGCGCGAAGAGGTGTAGCCAGCGATTGTCGAACAACCCGCGCACGCCCTCCTGCCGCCTCAGGATAGCGGTCATCGCTTCGCGAGGGGCTTCGATACACACCGAAAGGCGGAGCGGCGCGTGGATGTAGCGATCGCCGTCATGGACTGATTGCCAAGGGAGACCAGCGCGCATCGGTCCACCATTGCCCTCCACGACACCGATACCGCCGGCGACGTTGTGCAACAGCTTGTTACCCCCGCCGAACACGGCCGGCGCTACGGTCGATCCATAATATTGCAGGCTGATCCAACTCGCCACCACCACGGGCGCCGTCAGGATCAACTCCAGGACGCCAAAGTCTCCATCGTTCTTCCAGTCATAGTCATGCAGGAAGGCGCGCCCTTCCAGGCTCTTACCCGCCGTGCGCCGACGCGGCGCGGCGATGAACGCCTTGCAGCCCGCCAGCGCCCACTCCGGCCGCACCTCAGCCCAGTCACGGCCGCGCCTGGCGAGGCTGCGCTCCCCCGCCGCCCTGGGCAGCCGCAAAGCCCGTTCGCCCCGGCAAATGACGCCCGCCGCTTGAAGCCAGGTTTTCGCTTCGCCGAGATCGAACTGATGAGACGACGAGGGATGATCGTCCGAATAAAGCGTCACCGCGTCCGTCGTCGTATCATGCAAAACGCCGACAAACAGGGTGTCGTCCGGGATGTCGATTCCTCGTGGTCTCAAGCCTTTGCGCACCTCTGGGTCGTTCAGGAGCGCCGCCAGCAAACGCGCATTGACCTCGCCGGAATAGCCGCCGCAGGCGCCGCACTGCAGCCCGCTGGCATGAGGGTTATTGACGACGTTTGCGCCGTGTCCGGCCAGCAGCACCAGCCTCGCGAAGTTCGCCGTGAACGACATGGCCCGCAGGACAGTGTCGGCCGCCGCGGTCCGCCTTGCGGAATCGAGCGCGGGATCGAAGCGGGGGGCGGGGCCGTTAGGCGCGGGCGTAGCGCGCCAGCCAAACGCATCGCTCAAGAGCTTGCTGGCATAGACCGGCCCCGTCGCCTCGACAAAGGCGAAGGATGACACGGCCGCGAGCTTGAACCGCCCCCAGGCGCGCTTGGCGCGCGCCTTGAACCGCGTCGACTGATCGTCGTCGGCGTCGTCAGGACCGCCCGAACAGGTGGCGAGCCCGGGGGTCAGGAGCACCGGCCCCCTGCGTTCCCGGACGTCTGAAGCGAATCGGCGGTGGGAAACAGCGAGGCCGAAGAAGCCCGCGAACCCCAGGGTCTGGATATCCGGGTTTACCGATTCCAGCGCCCGCCGGAAGACTTCGGATCGCACATCAATACAGAAGGCGGCCTGGAGCTTTGGCCGGCTTTTCCTCGCCGCCGGCCCCGGCGCTGCGAGCGTTTTAGCCAAGGCCCGCTGCGCGGCGCGCTCCGACGCGTCCTGCAGGATGGCGTCGACGACGTGGTCGGCGGTCGGCGTGACCGGCGACGCATGCAAGGCGACGACCGCCGTCCAAGACGCGGCGATCTGATCCTTGTACCGGTCGAGCAGCGCGGCTTCCCAGATCAGGCGGATCGCTAGAAAGTCAGTTAGGGTCGCGTCTGTATCGCCGCCGAGCTCCGCCTGCCAAAGCCGATAGCGGGCGTATTGGGCCCAGCCGCCGAGCGTCATGAGCATCTGGTGGAAATAGGTGTCCAGGGCCTTGGCCGGCAGCTCAAGTTGAACCACCACGCTCGAAAGCACGTCTGTCGCGCGTTCGGGCGCCTCAGAAACATAGGTCGCAAAGCCCGAGAGGCCGACAATCTCCGGCGTCAGATCGTGGGTCGCGACCGCGCGCCAGGCGGCGTAGGCGCCTCTCCCGCGCGGCGCCGCCCAGAGCGCCTGCCCCTCATCGAAGTATCCAGCCGCCCAGGCGCCAAAGCGCTCAGCGATCAGTCCCGGCCAGTCGATCCCTGAAGCCTTTGCGGCGAGGTCGGCGACGGTCGGCGCTGCGCTGATCTGGGGCTTAGCGACCAGGGCAGCGGCCTTCAGAGACGCGAGGGTCAAGGCGTGCAAGCCCGCCGGCGCGCTCGCCTGAGCCCTTTCCGATCCGGTCGACTCTACCGGTTCGGATGAAAAGGGTTCTGACTCAGAAACTTGGGGCATTTTCTGACCGCAAAGGCGGGGCCATGTCTGCCGAAAATGCGCCAGAGCGTCCAAGAGATCGCCGTCGGTGACGGCGCCGCTCGCTATCTGCGCCTGATACCAGCTTCGCGGCATGACGACAGGGGCGCCGGCCACCCGCTCCAGACGGGCGCCGACCTCGGCGAGGCCTTCGCCGGCCTGGCCAAGGAACGGATTGACGGCGACGCTTGACGCCAACGGCCAAGCCGGCGGGATCGCACGGGCGGCGCGGTCGGCGGCGGCTTGCGGCTCTAAACTCGACGTCTGGGCCGTCATCACGTTCGCCCTCCGATCAGATCAGGTTGCGCTGCGCACACGCCAACCGCGGAGCAGCCGGTCGAACACCGCATTGACATAGAACCCGTTGGCGAGATGAACGCGCAGTCCCGCAGCGGCCGGGTGGTAGGCCCAGAGCGGAAACATCGCCTGGACCACGGCCACGAGGCCAAAACTGATCACCGCGAGCACGATCAGGGTCCATTGCAACGGGCCTGGGGCAGGCGCCGCAGGCAGCACGCCGCGCGTCAGCCAGGCGGCGAAAATCTGAAGGGCGAAATAGCTGACCGACGTGGCGACGGCGTAGACGAAGGTGCGCTGAGTCAAGGCGCTCGGCGCAGCGTCGGCCAGTCCTTGGGCCAGCATGTAGGCGACGCCGAAAATCAGGATAGCGCCCAGTGCGACGGCCTGGGGCGATTTGTGCTGGAAACCGAAACCAAACCCGACGACGACGTAGATCGCCATCGCCAGAAGAAAGGCTCGCCCGACGGCGCCGGCCTTTGGAATAGCAACCGGACCCGGCCTGAGATTGGCGGCGATCAAATCCACCGCACCGCCAGACGCCAGGAAGGCGTGGGCCTTATAAAGCGAATGGGCCACGATATGCAGAAGGGCCAGCGGGAACAGCGCAAGACCGCACTCCAGGATCATAAAACCCATCTGGGCCACCGTCGACCAGGCGAGCGAGGTCTTCACCGCGGGCTGGGTCAGCATCACCAACCCACCGAACAGCGCGGTGAATCCGCCGATCATCACCAGCACCGCCAAAACGGCCGGAGCCAGCAACATCACGTCGGCGAAACGGATCAGTAGGAAGCCGCCGGCATTGATGACGCCTGCATGCAGGAGCGCGGAGACGGGCGTGGGCGCCTCCATCACCTCGGTGAGCCAGCCGTGCGTCGGAAATTGCGCCGACTTCAAGAGTGCGGCCGCCGCCAGGCATCCCGCCGCGCCGATTGCAAGGGCGCCGCCGCTTCCGGCGCGTGCGGCGTTCAGAACGGCGCCGATGTCGGTCGTGCCGTAGGCCAGAGCTAGCATCACCGCCGCCCCGATCAAAGCCACATCGCCAAGGCGGGCCGTGACGAATTTCTTGGCGGCCGCGCGCTGGGCCGCAACCCGGTTGGGATAGAACAAGAGAAGCCGGTGCAGAAAGAGGCTCGTCGCGACCCAGGCCAGAACGAGCTGAACCAGGTCGCCAGATAGCACCAGGAGTAGCACCGAGGTCAGCGTCAGGCAGAGCCAGCCTGTGAACGCGCCTTGGCGCGCCTCGCCGTCCAAATAGGTCGCGGCATACCGCACCACGACACATCCTATGAACGAGACCAGGAGGAGCATGACGACGCTGATGGCGTCGAGACGGATCGATAGGCCGACGCCGTGCACACCGATGAGGCGGCTCGCGGACGGTCCATGCAAAATGAGCCGCCCCGCCGAGATCACGCCGACAGCCAGAGCGACCAGCGCCGAGACTTCCGCCAATCTGGGCAAGATGCGGGGCCGACGACCGGGACTAAGAAAGCCGGCCACGGCGCTCAGCAGCAACGACAAGGGCGCGGCGAAGGGCAAGAGTTCGATTGGCAAAGGTTCCCCCCTCACCGCGCGATGCGGTGAAGCCTATGGGTTAGCCTCCTCTGCGAGCGCCGGAAAATTCATTGTTTCTGCAATTTCGTTCTGTTTTATAGAACGATATGAAGGCCCTCAACTTTAACCATCTGCGCTATTTCTGGGCGGTCGCCCATGAAGGCGGTCTCACCCGAGCGGCCGAGCGACTGAACCTGTCGCAATCGGCGCTCTCGGTGCAGATTCAGAAACTCGAACACCAGATGGGTCACCCGTTGTTCGAGCGCGTTGGCAAACGGCTTGTGCTGACCGAGGCTGGCCAGATCGCGCTCGACTATGCCGACACCGTATTCCAGGCCGGCGACGAGCTGATGAGCACGCTCGAGGGGCGACCTCTTGCCAACCGCCAGGTCTTGCGGGTCGGCGCGCTCACCACCTTGTCGCGAAACTTCCAGCTTGAGTTCCTGCGACCTCTGGTCGGCCGCGTTGACGTTGAGCTGATCGTACGCTCCGGAACGACACGCGATCTCCTCGCGCAACTCGAAGCCCATGCCATCGATGCGGTTCTTTCCAACAGCGCCGCTGAGCGAGACGCCCGCGCGCCGTTTCGCAATCACCTGCTCAACCAGCAACCCGTCAGCCTAGTCGGACGGCCCAGGCCCGGCAAACCGTCCTTCCGGTTTCCGGAGGATTTGCGCAGCGAGCCCATCCTGCTTCCAAGCCTGGACAGCGATATTCGGGTCGGCTTCGACCATCTGCTGAATCTGGCGGGCGTCCGGCCGATCATCCTGGCCGAAGTCGATGACATGGCGATGCTGCGGCTGCTCGCCCGCGAGCGCGAAGGCGTGACGCTTGTGCCGCCGATCGTCGTGCGCGACGAGCTAGACTCCGGCGTGCTGGTCGAGCATTGCAAGATCCCCCAACTGACGGAAAGCTTCTACGCCATCCTTCAGAACCGCCGGTTCCCGAACCAGCTTCTTGGCGATCTGCTGACAAGATACGCTGGTGCGCAGACCCATCAGGCGGCCATCTAGACCGCGTCGACCCTGGAGACCCTGCATGACGATTTTGGACGGGCCGAGGACCGAAGACATTTCCGTTCGCCCGAACGCGAGCCGCCTAACGCTTCGTCGCCCCGATGATTGGCATGTCCATCTTCGGGACGGCGCGATGCTCGCAGATGTCGTCAACTACACGGCCAGGCAATTTGCACGCGCCATCGTCATGCCCAACCTCAAGCCGCCGATCACGACGGTCGCCGCCGCAAGGGCCTATCGAGACCGCATCCTGGCGGCGCTTGAGCCGGGCCTGGCCTTCGAGCCGCTGATGACCTGCTACCTGACCGACACCATCGAGGCTGGAGAAGTCGAGCACGGCTTTGCCGAAGGGGTGTTCATGGCCTGCAAGCTCTACCCCGCACACGCCACCACCAATTCCGATCACGGCGTCACCGACATCCGAAACATCCACCCTGTGCTTGAGGTCATGCAGCGGATCGGCATGCCTCTGCTGGTCCACGGCGAGGTCACGGACCGCCATGTCGATATATTTGACCGGGAGGCCGTCTTTATCGACCGCATCCTCACAACGCTGATCGCGGATTTTCCGGCGCTCAAGGTTGTGCTCGAACACATCACAACGGCCGACGCCGCGGCGTTCGTCGAGGCCGGCGGCCCAAATCTGGCGGCGACCATCACGCCGCACCATCTGGCGATCAATCGCAACGCCATGTTCGAGGGCGGACTGCGCCCCCATTTGTACTGCTTGCCGATCGTGAAGCGGGAACCGCACCGCCTCGCCTTGCGCCGCGCAGCCACCTCCGGCTCCGCCAAATTCTTTCTGGGGACAGATTCCGCGCCGCACCCGGTCGGCGACAAGGAATCGGCGTGTGGATGCGCTGGCGTCTTCAACGCGCCCTACGCGCTGGAAAGCTACGCAAAGGTCTTCGATGAGGAAGGCGCGCTCGACCAGCTTGAAGCCTTCGCCTCAGAGAATGGCCCGCGCTTTTACGGTCTTCCCCTCAACGAAAGCCGCGTCACGTTGGAGCGCCGCCCAAGTCACGTCCCGCAAAAGATCAAGCTGCAGGACGTCGAGCTCGTTCCGTTCCACGCCGGCGAGGCGCTCTCTTGGTCTGTCACGGAGCTCAGCCTGTAAGGTCGCTCTCCTACGCGGGCCGTTGCGAAGTCGCCTGCCTGGAGACGCAGCGACTGGACTATCCGCTAGAGCGGATCGTACGCGACCTTCGCGTGCACCAGATCCTGGAAGGGACCAACGAGATCATGCGAGTCATCACCGCGCGCGAGACGCTTAAATGATCAATGCCGAAATGCCAGTTCTAGTCCGCGATTGCGGCGCGGTCGGCCGACTGACGCTGAACCGTCCAAAGGTGCTCCACGCGCTGACGACGAAGATGTGCAGCTTGATGATCGGGGCGCTTCAAGCCTGGCGCGATGACGACCGCATTGAATGTGTCTTGCTGGATCATGCCGGAGATCGCGGCTTTTGCGCTGGCGGCGATATTCGGATGATTGCGCAAAGCGGAGCAGGCGATAAGGCCGAGGCGCTCGAATTCTTTGCGACGGAATACCGGCTTAACGCTCTGCTTTTCAACTATCCTAAGCCGATCGTCGCCATCATGGACGGAGTGGTCATGGGCGGCGGCGTCGGCATTTCGGCGCCCGCGCGCTATCGCGTGGTCAGCGATCGAACCGTGTTCGCGATGCCCGAAACGGGCATCGGTCTATTTCCCGATGTCGGCGGCGGTTGGTTCCTTCCGAGGCTGCCGGGCCGAAGCGGAACCTGGCTTGGACTGACGGGGGAGCGACTAGGGGGGGCGGATTGCCTATACCTCAGGCTCGGCACCCACTACATTGATCGTGCGCAAATCGAAGCGCTGAAAGCGGCCCTGCTAGACGCCCCGCGAGCCATCGACGCCACGCTGGCGCAGTTCGCTTCGGCGCCGCCCGATCCGCCGTTGGCCCAGCATCAGGCTGAGATTGCGGCAGCGTTTGGCGGCGAAAGCATCGAGCAGATTTTCGCGGCGCTGAAACGAGACGGCTCCCCCTGGGCTGAAGCCCAGCTCAAGGTCTTGCAGACCAAGTCGCCCCAGGCTTTGAAGGTCACGCTTCGACAGCTCCGCGCCGGTGAAGCCATGGCGCGGTTCGAGGACGAGATGGCCGTCGAATACCGTCTCGCCGCTCGCCTCTGCGCCAGCCCCGACTTCCAAGAGGGCGTAAGGGCCGTGATCGTGGATAAGGACAACGCGCCAAGTTGGAAACCGGCGCGCCTTGATGAGATCGGCGCAGACCTGCTGGACGGTCTATTCGCACCGCTTCCGCCCGACCAGGAGTGGACCACATAAGCGCCCCGAACCGTCGCCACGGATAACGCCTGATGACCAGCATCGCCTTCATCGGCCTTGGAAATATGGGTGCAGGCATGGCCGCAAATCAGGCGAAGAGCGGCGATAGGGTCCAGGCGTTCGACCCTAGCCCGATGGCGTAGGAACGGGCCCAGGCGTCTGGATGCGAGCTTTTTGCTCGGGTGGAAGCGGCGCTGGCCCCGATGGCCAAGGCGATCATCCATGCCGGCGATGTCGGCTCAGCCAGGCGGCCAAAATATGCAACAACATGGTGCTTGGCGTGTCTATGCTCGCCGTCTGCGAGGGTTTTGCGCTCGCCGAACGTCTAGGCTTGGCGCCCGACAACTTCTTCGACATCGCCTCCAAATCGTCCGGTCAATGCTGGTCGCTGACCAGCTATCGCCCCTGGCCGGGGATCGGGCCGTCCTCGCCCTTCGACCGGGGCTATGCGGGCGGGTTCCTGACCGCCCTGTTGCTGAAGGATCTGAAGCTTGCTCAGGAGGCTGCAGCTCGGGCCGCGGGCGCGACGCCGCTTGGCGCCCTGCCTGAGGCGCAGTACGCGCTTTTCGACAGGCTTGGCTATGGATAGAAGGACTTCTCCGCTGTTTTGCAGTTATTTCGCGGACGGTTGGACGCGCTAGCGTCGCAAGGGGCAGGCTGATCATGATCTACGAAGCGATTACCGTAGAGCAGGACGCCGGCGTCGCTCTGATCCGCTTGAACCGGCCCAAGGCGTTAAATGCGCTGAACGCCCAACTCATGCAGGAGCTTTCCACCTGCATCGAAGCCATCGACCATGACGATGCGGTGGGCTGCATCGTGCTGACCGGCTCCGACAAAGCGTTCGCGGCCGGCGCCGACATTAAGGAGATGGCCGACAAGAGCTATGCGGAAGCGTTTCGCGAAGACTTCTTCACCGAAGCCTCGGAGCGTATCGTGCGGGCGCGCAAGCCGATCATCGCCGCTGTCTCCGGCTACGCCCTAGGCGGCGGATGCGAGCTGGCTATGATCTGCGACTTCATCATTGCGTCGGAGACCGCCAAGTTCGGCCAGCCGGAAATCACGCTCGGTGTCGCGCCGGGCATTGGCGGCTCCCAGCGCCTGACCCGCTTCGTCGGCAAGTCCAAGGCCATGGACATGATTTTGACCGGCCGCATGATGGACGCCGCCGAGGCCGAGCGATCCGGTTTGGTTAGTCGGGTCACGTCCGTCGACAACCTGATCGACGAAGCCATGACGGCGGCGCGAAAGATCGCCAACCTCTCGCCGCTGGCCGTGATGATGAATAAGGAACTGGTCGATACGGCCTATGAGACGACCCTGACGCAAGGCGTGCGCACGGAGCGACGGCTGTTTCACTCCCTCTTCGCGTTCCAGGACCAGAAGGAAGGCATGGCCGCATTTGTTGAAAAGCGACCGCCCGTATTTACCGGGCGCTGAGCGGAGCCGTTGCCGGCTTTGAGCTTTTTGAAGATCGCCAACGTGTGCGCTCCGTGTGCACTGGCACCTCAAACAGGGGCGCATTTGGCCGTTTTCCAGTGCACATGTTCGCCTTTAGTTCGTTGATATGATTGTATAATATGCTGACAAGTCGAGAGAAACTCTTCGCTGTGGCGCCTATGATGGACTGGACGGATCGGCACTGCCGCGCCTTCCATCGCACGCTGACCAAACGCACGCGGCTCTACACGGAGATGGTGACCGCGCAGGCGGTGGTGCGCGGAGACGCCCCCCGATTGATCGGCTTCGATCCGGTCGAGCATCCGGTCGCGCTGCAGCTGGGCGGCTCGGACCCCGCGCTCCTCGCCCAAGCGGCCGCGATCGGCGAGGGCTTCGGCTATGACGAAATCAACCTCAACGTCGGCTGCCCTTCGGATCGGGTGAAGAGCGGCAGCTTCGGCGCCTGCCTGATGCGCGAGCCGAAACGCGTGGCTGATTGTATGGCGGCCATGGGTGCGGCGGTAGGCGTTCCGGTCACCGTCAAATGTCGCCTCGGAGTGGACGAGCAGGACCCTGAGATAAGCCTTTTCACCCTGGTCGATCTCTGCGCCGAGGCGGGTGTGGAGACCTTTATCGTCCATGCCCGCAAGGCCTGGCTGCAAGGGCTTAGCCCTAAAGAGAACCGGACCGTTCCGCCGCTCGACTATGGGCTGGTGCATCGGCTGAAGGTCGAGCGGCCTGGGCTTCGGATCATTATCAATGGCGGACTTGAGTCCCTCGACCAGGCGGTCCGGCAGCTCGATTACGTCGATGGCGTGATGCTTGGACGCGCCGCCTACCACACGCCAAGCCTGCTGGGACGCGTGGACGCTGAGGTATTCGGCGACGTCGGCGCAGAGGTCGGGGCGTTCGAAGCGGTCGAGGCGTATCGGCCCTATATGGCTCGAAAACTTCGGGACGGCGCGCCCCTGGCGGCGATGACCCGCCACATGCTCGGCCTGTTCAGCGCCCAGCCGGGGGCGCGAAGCTGGCGGCGCATCTTGACGGTGGAGGCGGCGAGGCCCGGGGCCGGGCTTGAGGTGATCGCTCGCGCGCTTGGCGCTGTGGCGTCTGCGCACACCCAGGCAAACGCATATATGGAGCAAGCTTCACTATAAGGCGCTGTTAACCCAAAGCAACCAGCCTCCGCTCCGTGCATTACCGCAGCCGATGGAGGTATAAAAATGGCCTTTAAGTTTCAGAGCATCGCCGTTCAGGCTGCAATCATGGCAAGCTTGTGTTTTACTGAAACAGCCCTTGCCCAATCTAGTTCACCGAGCCCCCTGGCGCCTGAAAGATTTGCTGTAGGTCTGACGGCCGGCTCAGACGGGATCGGCGGCGACCTGCAATATTCGCTAAACCGCTACCTGGTGCTACGCGGCCGAGGAACCTGGCTGGAGGCCACCTACAGCGGCAATAGCGACAGCCTGCACTATTCCGGCCGGTTCGATCTGTCGGAAGGCGGCGGCTTCGTCGATCTCCATCCCTTCGCCAACGCCTTCACCTTAAGCGTCGGAGCGGTCACGGGGCCAAGGCGCGTAGACCTCAGCGCGTCGTACCGCACAGCGATCACCTATCAGGGCCAGACCTTGAGCCCGGCGCAGCTCGGTACGGTCGGCGGGGCGGCGACCTTGTCGCCGACCGCCCCGTTTGTGGGCTTGGGCTTCGACAACACCTTCACCACCCGCGGCCGCATCGGCATCAAACTTTTGGCCGGGGTGGCGTTCAGCCGGCAATTGCAAGTTCAGCTGCATCCCACCAGCGGACTGGCGACCGTCTATCCGCAGATCATCGAAGCGGATCTGGTCCAGACCGAACAGGAGATTCGCAAGGATGGCGACATATTGAGCGCCTACCCTCAGGTCTCCGCAGGCCTGACGTACAGGTTCTAGCGGCTTAGGATCAGGGTGGTCGGCGTAGCCTCGAACTTCGAGAGGCGCCCCAGATAGCTCATGCCCAGGAGCGAGGAGCTTAGCCCCGACTTGACCACCAGGGCGGCGACATGGTCGATGGGGGCGCCGGCCACCGAGACCCGCGCCAGCTCCACCGGCGCCGCCCAGGTTTGGCCCGCCGCGGTATTGACCGACAGCGTGTAGTGCAAAGAGGCGGGATGAAGGCCTAGGCGCGCGGCGTCCGACGCCGTCAGGGCCATCGTGGTCGCGCCTGTATCGACCAGGCAATGGATCCAGTGCCCATCGACCTCCGTCGCGGCCCAATAATGCCCATCGCGGGACTTGAAGATCGCCGCGGGCGCTGGCGCCAGAGCCATGGGTGCGCTGGCCTGGGCGGCCGCAGACGCGTCGATGCCGGTGTAGCGGGCCATGGCCTTCGCCGTCGCCAGCGACGCTGTGACGGCCACGGCCAGTATAAGTGCGTGCCTAATCATCAAACTCGATCCCGTGGGGCCAAGGGCCCATACGGCGTTTATGACACACGGGCCTTAGCAACTTGTAACTTTTTCTAGATCAGACCAAAACAAACCCCTTCATCACTAATTAATTTGGTCATTTTTGACCCGATATGTTTTTAAATTAAACACTTGGAAAACATGATTGCCTGGAATTAACATAAACAATGTCCTAACTGTGGACGAGCCAATCTTAACCTGCGTTTCAAAGTCCGGACCTCTAGGTTACCCCCGCAGCCCGCTAGACGGACGCGCTCAAGCGCCGCTATCCTGCCCCTCATGAACTCTGACGGCTTTGACGTGCGCACCTGGGCGGCGGCCAAGGTGTTTACCGGCCGCATCGCCCGCCCCGTCGACGTCGAGGCGGGCGCGGCCGTTTTCGCCTTGGACGACACCGACAACGGCCAGGCGTTCGAAGATCCCCTGCCCCAGCCTGCGATCTGGTACGACGAGGACGACCAGCACGCGGTGCTGATTGTGCAGGCGGAGGTCCACGACGCCGAAGACGCCACCGGCGAGATCGAGCGG
>Ga0116226_10002703_pt1 | contig 15522 bp, 8 predicted proteins | sample S1TSphfallax_FD_89692 | JGI IMG/M metagenome (GOLD analysis project Ga0116226, IMG submission 89692) | Host-associated microbial communities from peat moss isolated from Minnesota, USA - S1T2_Fa - Sphagnum fallax MG | ecosystem: Host-associated > Plants > Peat moss > Unclassified | place: USA...
AATTATGAAAAATTCAATAACCCTCACACCATAGGTCTGACCATTCACACGAAGCCACCTTCATGCACCCAAGAGTGCACATTTTGGTGCACCAGTCTTTCATTTGTGTGCAAATTTCACACCGTTGTGAAATGTTTGAATTTTTTTGTTCCAAATTCAGTGGTTTTTCTTTTTTTAAACATCAAAAATTGAAGATTAAAAAAAAAAGAGACATATTTCTATAAATGGTTCAAGTAAGTAGCCAAAAAATTTGAGGATGCTTTATTTTTCTCCTTTCATATTTTGTTAATAGTCAAATTTGGTTAAATCGTCTTACGGAGGATTGCCACCTCAGCTACATCACAAAATTCAAGCTTTAAAAAAATAATAATAAATAAAACTCTGAAGTGCACCTACAATTTTCCTTAAAGTTTGATTTTTATTTTTATTGAGTGTCCATTGGAAATACTCAAATGTCAATAATTCCTGCATTGCGAGTCTTAACATTATGAAATCACCTTGGAGCACCCCTACTCATTGAGGGCTTTTAATGTGGGTACCAAGAACACAGCTGGGGCCCATGGTTTGGGGAAATCTCAAGGTGAAAAAACAAACAAAACAAACAAACAAACAACCTTAATAAGTAGGATGAGTAATACGAACTGATTTGACTATTTACATAACTTCCATTCTTCTCTCTCTCTCTCTCTCTCTCTCTCTCAATATTGAGGCAACAAATATTGGTGGAATTAGTTGTGATTCACTCTATGAAAAACAACTGTAATACTCAATATCTCCAGACCTCAAAGGAATACTAGAATAAGAACTGGACAATGGATACAAATATTGTGGCATCATGAATCCCAAGTTCACCACCTAGCCACCATTAAAGTTTTTGCAGCTCAGCTTACTTCAAAATCCAGTTTGTAGTTTAGGGTTTGAGCTTGGTTCATCAATTTTTTAAATCTTATGGTTCTAGTTTCGGCACCTTTTTTTTCAAATTCAACACACTTGCTAAGACTAGAGATTGAATAGGTACAACGTTTTACAACAAATTAAAATACGAGGTATGGAGTTTTACAACTATGTAATTAAAAATTGTTTAGCTTGCTTACTAAAGAACTCGAACATGTGTTCCAATTTTATTTTTGAAATTTTTGGTTTTGGTTCTTGTTTTAACAAAAGGCTAGTTCCACATTTTGGCTCTTGTGCCAATTCTACCAAAAGGATGTTGATTTAGGTCCAAGTCACAAAAGCATGAACCTAGTTCAACCCCCTAATATAATATTGACATTGTATTCCTTTTTGGACAATATGATTTTGTGTTTAACTAAACATGCAACTAATCGTATATATGGGCTAATATAAGGAATATATCTAAGCAAATCTATGCCAAGCTAAGTAGCCTAAACTAACTAGGTTGGTATATTATCTAAGCCTATGTTAGTATACCTTGCCTAGGCTAGTATAACATAGGTGCTAAGTATAAAGCCTAGGCTAGGTAGCATAGGTAGCCTAAGTTAATATACCTAAGCAAGTATATCTATGTTAGGTCTAGGTTGGCTATGATATGAGCTAGGTAGTAGGCAAGATAGGTACAAGTAGGTTAGGTAGTAAGTACGTAAGCCAAGTTAATAGGTTATAGGTTATGTTAGATAGTAGTTAGTAGTTGCTAATGGGTAATATGTGTTAGGTAATATTTGCAATTAGGTTGCAACTAAAATTTTATTCCATATTTTTTGTCCTCCATTTCAATTTTGCAAACTATATAAATAGGTGCAAAAAAATATTTTTAAAAAATGTCATTTGGGATGAACCAATCAAAAAAGTTCCAACCCTAAATGCTAAACCCAAATTAAAATAGGATCCTCGTATAAGGCCTAGGCCTACCTACCTCTACACCCACATTAAGAAAACAAATTGACATGTGTCCATAGATAATTGGTTAATCTTAAAATATGTGTCACAAAATCATGGGCCTCCATTTTAATTACAAATAGTTGTACTTGCAACTTTTTAATGGGCATATGAATGGATGAAAATGTATAATGATATAACATATACATATCAAGTATGATATGTGGCATGCAATTACATGTCTACTACAACTTGTCTTCTACAACTAAAGCAAAATTTAATTGCATTTGTTGGATGGAACTACAAATCAATTACAAATGCTAGTTCCAAAATTTGGAATCTTTTTTGTTATGTTCGCTTGTTATTTTTGGTATTTGCTCTACTACAATGTTTGATGTTGGTGCTTGATGTGTTGTTATTGGGTGAATGCAAGTTAAGATGGTTCATTTTTGGTGTCAAAGTGGTAGTTTTTGTAAAGTGCATTATTACATATAGTAAAGGACGTTGTGGTCGTTTTTCGTGAAGCTTTTTCATCACTTGACCCGTCCATCCATCCATCCATCCATCCCATCATCCATCCATGGATGGCATCATACATGGAAGAAAACCCTGGCAAAAATAAATAACCCCCCCCCCCCTTCTAGGCATGTGTCGTTGTCTAGGAAAGGCATGACCGGCCCCAAGGGGGGCACCCCCAAAATTTTGATATCAATATCAGCAACAAACCCTAGAATTTCTGAACACTTTGCAATTCAACAATATCGCAAATCATAAGTTGGAACTCAAAGTGGGTGTGCCAATCCTTTTGTTGCGCAATCTCAATCAATCAATAGGATTGTGCAATGGTACGAAGTTGATTGTCAAGAGATTGGGTCAGCATGTCATTGAAACGGAGATCATCACAGGGAACAATGTCGACAAACGTGTGTTCACACCCTGCATCATCATGTCCCCCTCTGGGACTAATTGGCCATTTGTTTTGCATTGTTGTCAATTTCCTGTTCGAGTGGCATTTGCGATGACAATCAATAAGAATCAAGGTCAGACACTGAACAACATTAGGGTATATTTGCCATCTTCGGTCTTTTACCATGGTTAGTTGTATGTTGTTGTCTCACAAGTCACAAGCAATGTAAACATCAAGATTTTCAACGGCCAGGGTCCCGATGAATACATGCAAAATGTGATATATAAAAAGGTTTTGGAAATGTAGTTTGTAGTTGTAGTTTTGTAATATGCATTGTCAAATACACACACACATGTGCATTAGGCATGGGGTTCAAACTAGTATTTTGATGTTTATGGTGGATAACATAATCTTAAATGTGTCAATAAACCAATTGGTTTTTGCCTATGACAACATCTATATAATTTTTTTTGAAAATAAAGGATTAAATGTCATTAATGAGCTTTTGAAGTTTGAACATCTGGATTGACTAACTATTAAAATTGTGAAGAAATTAGATTTACATTGAATTTCACTCCAAATTATTTATAATGATTAAGTATGTGGTCACAAGGAAGGAAATTTAATAGAGTCTGATTTGAAATCCTTTTTTTTAAATGTTCATCAAATTTTAATTATGAACTTTTGAAGGGTCAAAATTGGTCTTTGGACCTTATTTTTAAAAGTCCTTTCCAATGAAATTTTGTATTGTGTTTCAATTTTTTTGCTTAAAGCACATTTCTTCAAATCTTTAATTGAGTTTTTCTTCATTTGGATTTTAATATAGGATTTTGTTTCAAGATTTCCAAATTGCATCCATCACACACTAGAAAAGAATGAAAATTTACAATTGGTGCCTATGACTATTTTCTAGTCATAGGAGATTTTGCATACTCAAAGGGGGGGTTTACTATTTGTCTATTTTATGAAACACCTACATTTGTTTCACCTTATTTGTTTTGCTTGAAATTTGGAAAAAAATGGAAGTGACTTCCCAAAAAAAAAACCCTTTGGTTGTGACCCAAGTCACAAACAAAAATAGTCACAATTGACACGACATTATTGACAATGCTATCCTTTTTGGATGAAATATGTGGTTAACACTCGATGTTATACTTTGACTAGACCACATGCATACTACCACCATGGCAAATTTGTGATTAAATTGCAACTAATTTTTGTAACTAAATTATTTCTATATTGGTAACTTGCCTAACTTAGCTGCCTACTTCTATTACCTTCTTAACTAGCCTATTACCTACCTAGCTTACTAAGCCTAAACCTAGCCTAACCAATATCCTATTATATGTTTGATATATATTATATATTACCTACCTACATAATTTAACTACCTATTCCATACCAACCTACTTAGCCCAACCTAACCTTGCCTATTTAAAAGTGCCTACTTAAACTAACCTAGGTCACAATTATACATAATAATAGTTAGTGTAGTTAACTACCTATGGGTGAATGCATGGTAAAGTGTATAACTAAAAATATTTGCTAGACTACTTGTCAAATGAACAAAAAGTAGAACCAAACCCATCACAAAATTATTATACATTCAATCTTTTCAATTGAATGATAAATAACAAGATGCTTCTTCATTACTATGCATTAATTTTTTCATTTTTTCATTTTTCATTTTAAAATTAGGTTTCAAATAGACTTTTCTAAATGCAAGTAACTTTTGAAACCTACATTTTGCAATGTAAGATTTCATTCAAGTATGTATCAAGTATATTCTACCAAAGATACAGTTTTTTGTTTTTTTGGTGATGCCTTTGAATATACAATAATCTTTATGCTATAACTTCATACATGTATATTTCATTAAAATTTATAATGAAAAAGTAGGTTTGAACACCATATTGACTAGTCAATTTCAAACCTACTTATTCCTTACTTTTATTCCAAAGTTTTTGAAACTTTGCAATTGATTTACAATAAACCCAATTGAGGGCTCAATAGTTTCAAAATGAAATTTAAATAAAATTTGAATCTATTTTTTTGTGTTTTTGTGAAAAACTACCTCTTTTTTAAAGTGATTTTTTTTTACAACTGTTTTTGTATACTTTACCATGCTTTCACCCCTATCCTAACATAATACCTACTAGCTATTGCTATTAGACTAACCTACTTTAATATAAGTTAAGTACCTACTTAGCCTAGCCTACTACTTAAACCTAGGCTATCTTAATGTATTAGCTAGGCCTATGTTTAGGCTTCCCACCTAGCTTAATGAATAGTTAATTTAACCTACTAGAGCAAGGTCTAGGTTATGAACTATCTAGCTTAAGCTACTAATTAACCTAGGTCTACTAATTAATTAGTTAGTTTGGTCCCTTGTTTAACTAACCTACCTACTTAAATACAACAACCCCCAACATATACATTATGAGTCACCAACCTATTTACCTACCTACCTATTATTAAACACCAAATTCCCTTTATACCCTAGACAATACACACATAGATATATACCTAATATACACCTAATAACCCTTAATATACTCTTAGTTAGGTCCATGATCATTACTACCAATAATTGGTTACTCTTGCAACTAATGGTTGATATAAAAGGTTGTTATTGGATGAAAAGAATCCCTTAAATCATCCCATTGGAAGAATGAAAAAAATATTAGTCATAACCTTATAAAAAAATGACCAAAAATTGTTAAGGTTTAAACATAGTTGCGAAAGCAACCATGAACAATTGCATGTGATAATCATTTGCACATGACAACTAGTTGCATGTAATTGCAAATTCATTGGTTACAAAAGACAAGATTTATTCTAATGATAGCAACATATTTGAATATATATATATATTAACCTAAGTTTGGGAGGGTTCATAGGTGGGTGGGTATTTAATATTCAAAATTCAAATATTACACTTATGAAATGTTTTAAAGTATCAACCATGTTTAGATGAACACTTTTTATGAACTCAAATGGGACTTGTAAGGAGTGTTGTATTTGCCTAAAATGAGTCACTACAAATTATATACCCTATATTGGTGGTATAATATTCATTCACTAGTGGTGATGTTTTATTTGTTCAATGTTGTTGATGTGTCATTAGCTTGTTAATGTTATAAATGTTCATCTACTCATTATTATTTGTTGGGCAAACCCATCTTTGGGTGGTACCACTAGGAATGTCACCTTTTTGTTTTGCTAAACCCATCCACTTTAGAAAAATATAAGAAACACTTAAATAAGGATTTTCATTAAAAACAAATTGTGAGTACATTTTTTAAGTTGTATAGATTTTCAATATTTGATGATATTAATAATATTTTTTATTCTACTATTCCTAATCATTGCATTTAGAAAATAAAATAAAATGCAATGTTACTTCTTTTTCTTGAGCTTTTATTTTCTATGTCCTTAGTTGCTTTGTTTTAAGTTTACTTGTTTATTTTTCTCCTCTATTTGGGGCAATGTATGATTGCCAATTGGGTGGTACCATAAGGAACATCATGCTATCATTTCTTATATTACTACAGAATGTGCATGCAATTCACTAGTGCCGTTCACTAGACTAATGAATCCATTGGATCCCCACTATGTATTGTTTAGTATGACTAGTGAATTCATTCAAAATCTAGTGAAAGCACTCGGCACATAGGGTTTTGTTGTATTGTAGCTAATACACCCACATTTTCTTGTAATGTCATTTCTTAAACCACGTTGATTTGAATAATGATTTGTGATTTGATGATATAATTTGTTTGTATTCTTACATTATGTGTGCATTGTGAATTTTCTAATGATTCATGTTGAACAAAAATTTGAACATGTTTGATGTTCCTAAACATTTCCTATATCAAAATTTCCAAGAATTTAGCTATTTTTAGGAATGGACATAAAATCTATTTTGAATTTTTTTACTTTTAATTAAAATTTGACCAAAATAGTTCCAATCCAAAAAGTGGACCAGCCCCCACAAACATACCTAAAAGTCATGCATGATATCAAAAAAAAAAAATGATCAATGGAGTTGTAATTCAAGCTAAATGTTTCTATAAAAAGAAGATGAGATTTGGATGAAAAATAGAGAATTTCTACCATGTCAAGTTTAGACCAATGAATTTAAACTTTAACCCATCTTCTTGAAATTTGTTGTCCAAACACTTTCTCAAAATAGTTGCTTCTTATGTTTTGAATCACTTTCATGGTTATTTGTTGTTAACTAATGCCTCAATGCAATAATGTCTATGAATTTGAAGTTTCATGAAGATAACCATGTGATTAATTTTGAGAATATGACATTATTTTAAAGGATATGATGATGAATTGAAAGAACTTAACCAAGTTAATTTAGTATTTGATCCCATTCTTTCATTTTTTATGAAATTTTGATGTAACAAAAGTTCATAAAATAGTACCTTAATGTTAGATCCTTGGTTCAAAAGTCTTAGATTATGATTTGTTCATTCATTGGCTATGAGAGTCAAATTGTAATGGAAGAATATGATTAAAAATCTCTTATACCCATATTGTTGAAATATCATTAATATTTCATCCTTTGTTCAAGTTGAATGAACACATTTCAAGATATGCATGAAAAAGACAACAACTTGGATGTATTTGTGACAAGTAACAACAACAACAATGAAAAAGATTGTAAAAGACTTTGTTAATCAAAAGGTATTATTGTTTCAAAGGCTTCAAGCTAATGCAAAAGAAATCCAATGTCCATTACTATAGTGGAATACACATGAAATGATATTTCCAATTGTTGGCCTTTCTGTTAAACACATTCTTGGCATCATAGGGTCAAAATATTAAAAATATCTCTCTGTTGTATTCTAACTAATTTACAAAAAAAATTTAATGTAATATTAAAAAATGAAATTGAATTTTTGTTAACAAAACTAGTCTAATGAGTATAAAACTAATTACAAAATGTTCAATAATGTTAATGATGCAATTGAAGCTAAGCAATTTAAAAGGAAAAAATAAAAAATAAATTTGAAACTTTTTTTGAAAGAGATCATATTTCTAATTATACTAAAAATGTCTAAATGTGATGTAATAATGTGTGTGTGTGTGTGAGAGAGAGAGAGAGAGAAAGAAAGAAAGAAAATAAAAATAAAAATAAATAAAATTAGGTAAATGGAATGTTGAACCTAATTTTCATGTTGAAAACCCCCTTTTCCGTGACCACATGTTTTCATAACCTAGAAAACTTAAGAACTAGTTTTACTTTTCCCTTAAGTATTTGAGAATTGCCTCAATTATAAAAATTGCAAAATAAAAATAAAGAAAATTCTTAAGCAAAAAATTCAAATGAAAACTTAGTGTGACGATTCTTGAAAAAACAAATAACCATCCACTACACTAGTCTTAACTTTCCATAATCACACAAGGGCTTATTTATGAACTAGAAAAAACATCATTCATCCCACATGCCAATAAATTAAAAAATAGTGTTGCCCATTTATGGCATAATGTGGTATTCAACACTCCAAAATCTAGGAGGTAACAAATGGAATTTATTATAAATTAGGAAATTTTTTAGGAAATTTGCTACAAATCAATGAGAGAATAGAAATGAGTAAACACCATCATACCCCATTCCTTTTGAGTTGGGGTTTTTGTGCAAATTCAATTTCCAACATGGTATCAAAGCAAGGTGCTCTTGAAAAAAGGAAAATTTGTGTTACATGTAATAGTTTATTCAAAAGTATTGAAGTTTTGAGTGTGTTTTTTTGACATTGTTCTAGTCATAGTCATGGCATCTATTTATAATGTTCAAAGCATTGAGAACCTTAATAGCAATAATTTTCATACTTGGGAAATGAAGGTGGAACATTGCATGTTCATGAAGAAAGACATGTTGGCTCACGGGACAATAATCCTAAACATTCTTGATTCTTTGTTGCATAGTGTAGCACATGTAAAGAAGCTTAAGACAACCTTTGTGCAACATTTGAAAGAAAACATGTTGACAATAGATTACAATAATGCCACAAGAAAAAACAAGATTGGATAAATTCAAAGGTTTTTCACATGCAAATATAATAGGTGAAACTAAACTTCTTGTGACTACTTTGTTTATCTTTATATTTGCAAAGATACTTGGTTCATTAATTTTAGAACTTCACAACATCTCACCTTTCAAAAGGAAGTATTTTCAACCTTTGAGGAATTTGCTTTAGGTCACAAAGTGTATTTTGGAAACAATAATACCCTTTATATTTGTGGGAAAGGCACTATTGTTTTCAAATTGCCAAATGGGATTTCCAAGTGCATTGGAGATGTTTTGTAGGTCCCAAAGTTGGCAAATAATCCATTATTAATCAATTTATTAATAAAGCAAGGTTTCAAGGTAACATTTGAAACCAATAGATGTTGGTTGAGGTCTTCTAACTTAATAAGTTGGTTGTTGAGGTTGTCCCATTTAAGGAAGGTTATATTAGTTGATTAGAACCACTCAATCCTTGGTTGTAGATTGTAACACCAAACTGAAAAGGAATGATTTATGGCAACAAGACTTGGATAAGAAACAACATCATACCCCATCTCCTTTGAATGAGAGTTCTTGTGCAAAGTCAATTTCCAACATGAATGACCTCCAATGATTGGTGCACAAATATTTTTCATTCATTAACAAAGTCAACTAGTTTTACTTTCATTTAAGCTCATTGTGATAGTTTAATTGCATGAGGGATGTTTGAAAGCCAATGTCGTTCATCATGTTGACATTTTGTTATAGAGTGTGAGGGTGTTGTTTTATCATTTCTATATAATATTGGGAGAAATTTCCTAATCCATTTGGAGGGTACCTTATATATGTGAATATCCCTCTTAGAAAACAAAAGGAATATATTACACCTATTTATTTAGATGTAAGATTCGTCCCACCCTTAAAGACTAGGTGTAAAACTCATGGTGGACTTTTGTAGTGGAGTTGTAGGGTGTTTAATTAAACAAAATTCTTCCTCCATGAATATGGGCATACATTTTGAAATATGTAAGGTACTTACACCCTAAATGGTCAATGCCCTTTTTAGTCACCTATTTTTGTGCTTAATTTTTTTATTAATTGAACCTTAAATGCTCATATATTAAAATGTGCCAAAAAAGGATTAATCTATACCACTTTCATGTTATGGGCCCATTTATAAAATTAACTACATTCATTAAGGTGAAAATTAGAGGAGTGATAGATCCACATTGAAGTGTAATGGAAATAGATTTATGCCATGATTTGCTAGCTATTTAATAACAACATTATGACACAATATCACTCATTAAGCAATTGCAATTGAGTTAAATGTTGCCCACAAATTGAATTTTGCACAAAAATGAAACAACATAGTAACATGCATGGAATGTAAAAAGAATTATCCATTTTGCAAACAAAGAAAAATAAGTTACATTTACACATATACTATGTGATTGTTGCAAGGGAAAAGGAAGTTTAAAAACATGAGTCACATTGTGTGCAAGAGTTAAATGTTTTGATTGGTTTTCACACACATTTGGAAAGATTGTTGTGTAATCAAAAGAACAAAGACTTAAAGTCTTTGGGTGATTATAGAGGGTCGAAGTATGAATTTGCACAATAAGAAAAAACATTGCCACTAAGACAAAGAGTGATTGTCTATATTGTCACACATCAATGCATAAGAGAGTTAGGGTGAAAACACATTATGAGTGAGCCATTTTTTGTGCAAAAAAGTGATGTATAACAAGTGTGATAGGTATGCAATAAGTTGAAATCTTGATGGCACCTTTTGGAAACCCTAAACAAGAAAAAAAACACTAGAGAATGTGCATAACAACATTTTGGAACTCAAAGCTCATTTTGAATCAAAGTTAAGCTTGATCCAATAGTTAGATGAAAAGGATTGAATAAAATCAATGTGCATAAAGTATATAACGTACATTGTTTCAATTGATGCAACAATAACTATGTAGCCAAAAGTGTGAATGATAACCATTCTTTTAGACAAATGGGTTTTCCATTTCATAGATTTTGTTCAAGCGTGTGGTGAGATTTTTGTAGCACTAATTGCCACTTGTTCGTTGTAGATGGCCACAATTCATATTGTTCACAACACAAGAGGGTGGGGTTAAATTTCATCATCCTACCATAACACATAAGCCACACACTACAACCTTGCAATGTTGTGTGTTTCAAACCTTTCAAAACTAAATTCAAACCTTACAAGGATGTGTGGGCATTAACTAACAAGGGGAAGCATGTTGAAAAGGAAGATTTGGTGCAATTTATGGGTGTCTTTAACTCTCCAAAAACATTAAACCCATAAAACGTTTGTAAGGGTTTCAAAATGACTAGAACCTAACCACTTAATCTAGATGTTATAGCAAGCAACATGCAATTGTTAGAAAAATTTGAGGATACAAAAGCGCTTGAACCAGATTTTGAAACAATCAACTTGCATGTCAAAGAGATTTGGAATGAATTGAGTGCTTGTAATGAAAATGTCTACCATTCTTTTGTTGAGGTCAAAATGTCTAACTATGAACCACCACATAAAACTAGTAGCCCATGCCCAATTGGTGATGTAAATATATCATAATTAGTAAACAAAGAGTCCACAAACTTGCACACATTAACATCCAAAACCCTAGTGGTGTACAATAGCCACATTAGTTAATTTGTAACCTTGTTTAAAGCCCCATCTAAGAGGTTGTAAAGTGTTTCAATTGAAAAGCCTCTAATAGATTTTTCTGAATCATTGATTATGATGACATTTGACCAATATGTATGTGCATTTGAATAAAAGCTAGTGTTCAAGGAAACAATAACCAAAATGAAGGAGCAATGTAAAGAGGAGATGCTTGCATCAAAAGAAAAACAAATTATTGAAAAAATCAAAAGAGATTTTGCCAAGCATGTTTGATCAAAAGAGAGGGCCATGAAGAAACGATTCAATGAGGCTTGGATCACCAAGCATTGCATTGAGGTCATTTACATGCTCCATGCTACAATTAAAACTAATGAACCTTTGCTTCTACATGCCTACCAAGTTCTATTTTGTGGAATCATGCATGCCATCTGCAAGTTCAACATCACCAAAACAATTGAGAAAAAATAGAAAGACGAGAAGGCAAAGAGGTGGTGCACATAATGTTGATTGTCTTAATGTGGTTCATACAAGAATTCCAAGATTGATTCTTGTGGAGTGGCACACAAGTCAATTCAAGTTAGTTGTTGAGTCCCTTGCAAAAGCTCTAAAATGTCCAAGATTGTTAAGTGTCCATTTTGCATGGGTGATTAATGTGATCACACATGGATTAAGATTAGTTTCAAGTTATTAGTAGTTGGTTTACAAGATGTGTTTTAGGATTTTAACAACAATGTGCAAATATTTTGAAAGATGATCAAATGTGGCAAAAGGACAAGTTTTTTGACACATTTACAAATTACAACTAGGCATGTATAATTTTGTAGTTTCACAATTGTAAGGTTCAAGTGTAACCTTCACAAGAACTTATGATGTATAAAACATTTTATGGTGAAAAATATATGGGAAGGCCCACATTTTAAATAAAGTTGTGTGTTTTTATATTCAACCTTTGGTTGACAACACATTAGGGTGGAATAAAAATGACACATCATCAAAGTCCATAATGGAAAAAAAATGCAAAGGATTTTGGTTAGTTTTGGATATGATGAACAAAAATGGATGTCAAAGAGAAATGGGTGGAAATTCATAATAAATTAGTTTATACATCTTTAGTATATTTTTTCATTTATAAATTTATCAAAAAATAAGCTCCAAATGTTATAATCACAAAAATAAAATACTTATCATGAACTCACGTTGTTTAGGAAAAAAAATGGCTAAACCCAAAAAAGAAAACACATTTGATTCAATGTTATGTTGCATTCATATATCCATTATATACACAAAAATTCTTGGCTATAAATACATCTTATGGTACATATGATGAGTCCATTCAAGGTGAATTTTGGAAATTTTGTTGAATTTTTTTTAATATCTATAAAAGCCCTTATGAATCAGATTTTTTAAAAAATTCCATGAATTTTTTACATTGTCTTTTGATGCCTAAAATCATTGTTGAATTGAATCCTATTCCATCATTTGCACACATAAATTGGAATGAACTACAATTGAAATTTTGTAATTTGCTAAATGGGTTTTATGACATCCATTCTATTCTCCGTAGCATGTGCTTTCACCCATCCTAATTGCCCGTTATAGGTGGCTAGGTGTCCAAACTTTGGAATTTTGTATTTAATTGACAAATGAAATAAAAATTGTGATTCCACTTCCATTTTTGTAGAGTTCTATTTGTTGATATAATGGATTTATTTTCATCCAATTCCCTTTTATTTGTTATGCTTTGGGTGTAAATTATCCAATTAAGGCACATAACTAGTTTAATGTTCGTTCTTGCAAACATTTCATTTATTGGAATGCCCATTTTCATTTTTCAATTTTTTCCTTGTGATATGTGGTGGATACCCAATGAATATCTTTTGGGTATCATAGGAAATTTTCACATGGTGATTTATCCTTGATAAGGCTTTCATTACCTTACACATAAGAACCTTTCCCCTCTTATGCCTCATGATCTTTATATGTTTGAATTCATGATAATGTTTGCTTTATGCATTACAATGGGTAAAGCCCACAATAGGGAACATTCCCAAAATGCAGTGAATTCCATCATCACCTCATCATATGTCGGCCTTATGGGAATGCCCTAACCTTGTGGCTTTACCTTACATGTATTTTTGTTCAATTTTTTTCTTCTTTTGAAAATCACCATAGGAAGTCTTTGAATTAGGGTGGATACACAATTGAGTGTCTCACTATTGTGACGAAACAATGTTTTTTTCCTGGGTACCCTTTATTCAAATGCATACGTTGATTAATATATCCTTAGATTTATTAATTGGGACTTGGATCTAAATCAACAACTTTATTATGAAGAGACCTATGTGATTATTTATTGACATAAAAAACTCATTTGTTAATAATAATGGACTTTGAAATCAAAAAATATGGATTGGTTGTCTAATTGGACCATCACAAAATGAAAATTTTCTATTGATTCACATTTCAAATTTGTTATTGGGACTCAATATATGATGTAATACAAGATGATAAATTCATATGAGGAATCTTTTATTTAAAAATTTTAACCATTTGATAGTTAGGGACTTTTGAATGATTAAATTTTGACCATATTTTCATAAGCCCATATGAGTTACAATTTTTGTTTGTTTTTCAATTTCTTTATTCCAAAAGCATATTTTTTGAAAGTTTTAGATGAAACATTATTCTTAAAAACTTTGTGGGTTTTCCTTTTAGGTTTTCCAAATTTAAAAATGACATCAACTACATTAAATACAATTTTTCACATAGATTTGAAAAAGTTTGTAGGTGATTGCATATGTATTATTCAAATATTAGAATAATAAAATTAAAAAAAATAAAAACCATGTCCATTTGAATCATTTAAAAAAATCTTATATGGATTTATAGGGAGTGTAATTTCTACCAATATTGAGACAGTCAATCATGCATTCACCCATTACATAATGAGAAGGTTTTATCTTATACTTTTGGGAACAAAAATTCCATTTTCACTTTTGGAGATTTTGTTGTGGCTTGACATTTCTTGTGTACCAAGAAATGCACCAAAGGTTTAAGGTGCCTTTAGGGATTGTTGGGATTGGAAGGTACTTGTCATGACTTGGGATATGACAATTACAAAATTACACTCCTTTGAAAATGTTGCATCTTTGGGTTTGTTGTCTTTATTAAACAAAAATATTTATTTCCCTTCCTATGTAAATAGGCCTACGACCAAACACTTAAGGATTCAAAGATTTATAACAATCTAGCAACCCTTCAAGTGGCCATGGTGCCGATAGACATGTTGTAGCCCATCAATAAATGCACGACTAACCACTTAAATTGTTGGATTTGGTTTTTAAAAGTGGGAGATATGCTTCCCCAAAGTCTTAACACCTTTTGAGGATGGAAAACAATCCACCAAACATTTAAACCACTAGTTGCCAAACATGTACTAAAATATGATGAAATTTAGGATTATTGCCAAGTGTACCTTATTACACCCCTTGTCAAAATGGATGAACTACAAATCCAATGTAAGTTTTAATATATATATGTTCATCATGGGTCAATGACTTAGATCAAAACTAAAAAAGGGTAAAACTCATTAATAGTGACGAGTTTGTTGCCTTGTTGCCCCTAGCTCTAATCATTGCCTCTTTACTTATAGTTCAACCCCTTTGAGGTTGATTATCTTCTTGATTGATGTAATTATGCTCATGGTGTCCCTTTTCCTACTTGTTGTTTCTTTCCTTATAGTTTAACCCCTCTAAAAGCTTGCTACTCCTAATGATCATCATTGTGCTTAGTGGTGAGCTTTGTCTTCCTAACGATTGTTAATGTGCTTCGAAGTATTCCTAAAGGCATGTAATTTTAATTGTTGCCTCTTTGTTTGTAGCCCGGCCCCTCCTTGAGATTTGTCCTCTTGATGACTGTCATGGTGTTATTAGTGGTCACCTCTTTGTTTGTGGCTTGGTCCCTCAAAGGTTTGCCACTCTAATCATTGCCTCTTTGCTCCTTGGTGCACCATTTTGCTTTCGTCATCACCTCTTTGCACTCAATAGATTGGTCCTCTATACTTTGTCTACGGATTGAACATTTAAAACTCCCATGGGTATGCTCTCTTGGAGGCTTAATGTGAAT